>Ga0209570_1001193_pt1 | contig 16270 bp, 17 predicted proteins | sample EBPBio172007_DNA_FD_185861 | JGI IMG/M metagenome (GOLD analysis project Ga0209570, IMG submission 185861) | Wastewater treatment Type I Accumulibacter community from EBPR Bioreactor in Madison, WI, USA - Reactor 1_9/17/2007_ DNA (SPAdes)... | ecosystem: Engineered > Bioreactor > EBPR >... | reverse complement strand
CGATCATCGGGTGATGGTCGAACAGGCGGACGATCTGATCACCGGCATTCGCTATGCGATGCGGGCGACCGGCGCGGTGCGTACCATCATCGGCATCGAGGATAACAAGATGTCGGCGGTGCTTGCCATTCGCGAAGCGCTGGCCCGGCGTCAGGTGCCGGAAAGCGAAATCGCCGTCGAGGACGTGCCGACCAAGTATCCGCAAGGCTCGGAAAAGATGCTGATCATGGCGCTGTTTGGCGTCGAGATTCCCTCTGGCGGTTTGCCGCTCAATTTCGGCATGGTGGTGCTGAACGTCGGTACTCTTGCCCAGCTGGGCAAGTTGTTGCCGGCGGGCGAAGGCCTGGTCGAACGGGTGGTCACGGTGACTGGTCCCGGCGTCAAGCGTCCGGGCGATTACCGGGTGCCGCTGGGTACTCCGATGAAATTCCTGCTCGAATACGCCGGCGCGCCGGCCAGTTCGCGCCAGGTCATTCTCGGCGGGCCGATGATGGGTCAGGCCGCCGCATCGCTCGACGTGCCGGTGACCAAGGGTATCTCCGGATTGCTGGTGCTGCGCGGCGAGGACATGGTCAAGCCGGAATCGGTCCGGACCTATCCCTGCATCAAGTGCGGCGAGTGCGTCGAATCCTGTCCGATGGGACTCAACCCTTCCCTGCTAGGCATGCTGGCCGCCAAGCGCGAATACGACCTGATGGGGAGCGGTTACCATCTGGGCGACTGCTTCGAATGCGGTTGCTGCTCCTACGTCTGCCCCTCGAATATTCCGCTGGTGCAGCAGTTCCGCGTTGCCAAGCAGGTTCTGCGTGAAAGGTCCGCCGCATGAGCAGTCTGATCGAAATCCGCACCGCTCCGCACGTCAAGGGCACCCGCTCGGTCGAGACGATCATGAAGCACGTGGTCTACTCGCTGTTGCCGGTGTGCGCCTTCTTCATCTACCAGTACGGCATTTCGGCGGCAGTGTTGCTGATCGTCACTACCCTGAGCTGCCTGCTGGCCGAGAAGCTGTTCGTCAAGCTGGGCAGCCAGTCTGGCGATACCGGCGATTTTTCGGCCACCATCACCGGCATCCTGCTGGCACTTTCGGTGCCGCCGGGTTTCCCGTTGTGGATGGCCTTTGTCGCCGGTTTTGCCGCCATTGCCCTGGGCAAGGCGCTGTTCGGCGGCATCGGCTTCAATGTCTTCAACCCCGCGCTGGTGGGCCGCGCCTTTGCGCAAGCGGCTTTCCCGACCGCGATCGCCACCTATACCCCATCGTTCATTCCGGGGCGCTTCAGCGAGTTCATCCCCTCCTCGCTGGCGATGCCGATGATGATTCCGGCGGATACCGCGGCTTGGGTAGCGAGCAAACAGCTCGACGCCTGGGCGGGTGCTACCCCGCTGGCCAAATGGAAATTTGAAGGCATTCTCGCGCCGGCCTGGGATTTGCTGACCTCGCTGGGCGGCAACATGGCGGTTGGCCCCTCGCCGGCGCTGATCGTCCTGTGCGGTGTCTACCTGGCGGCGCGCCGCTTCATGGACTGGCGGGTGCCCACCGCCACCATCGGTGCCGCCTGCCTGATGGGCTGGGCGTTGTATGCCCTGGACCCGGCGCGTTATCCCGATCCCTCCTTTGTGCTGCTCTCCGGCGGTCTGGTGCTGGGCGCGGTCTACATGGCGACCGACATGGCCACCTCGCCGGTGACGCCGCGCGGTATGTGGGTCTACGGCGGTCTGATCGGTTTGCTCACCGTGGTCATCCGCTACTACAGCGGCCTGCCGGAAGGGGTGATGTACGCCATCCTGATTGCCAATGCCGCCACGCCGCTGATCGAAAAGGTGACGCAACCCACCCCCTTCGGCAAAGGCGCCTTCGGCAAGGTGATGCGCAAGGCGTCGTACCCGCTGACCCCCGAGGTGCTGACGCGTGACGGCGATGTGCGCCGCATCGAGGACAAGAAATGACGACCAATACCGTACCTGAAACGCAGGCGACGCCGACCGGCGCGATGTTGCGCACGCTGGGCCTGGTGTCGGCCATTTGCGGTCTGATCATTGTCAGCTCCTATCATGGCACCTATACCGCCGTGCAGGCCAACAAAAAGCTGGCCACGGAGCGTGCCGTCAAGAGCGTGATTCCCGCTGCCAAGTCGATTGCCGAGTACTGGCTGGCGCCGGGAGGCAGCCCCGAGATTGCCAAAGGTGGGGATTTGCCGGCTGGCACGATCAAGTTTTTCGCCGGGTATGATGCCGAAGGCAAGCTCAACGGCATTGCCGCCGAAGGCGGCGCCAAGGGCTACGCCGACGTGGTGCGCGTGATGTACGGTTATTCGCCGGAATGTCAGTGCATCAACGGGCTGAGTATCGTTTCCTCGCGTGAAACGCCGGGGATCGGCGACAAGGTCGATTCGTCGAAGAGCAATGTCGACAAGGATTTCATGGCCAATTTCAAGGCGCTGGATGCCAAGTTGAATGCCGACAAAACAGCCCTGGCCAACGGGATCAAGGCAGTTAAGCATGGCACCAAGACCAGCCCGTGGCAGATCGACGCCATTTCCGGCGCAACGATCACCTCACGGGCAGTCGCCAACGGGATCAACGACAGCGCCAAGGCGCTGCTGCCCAAACTGGTGCCGCAACTCGACAAGATCAGGAGCAAGTCATGAGTGCGCAGGGCGTGAATACCTGGGATCAATTCATCGAAGGCATCTGGAAACAGAATCCGGTGTTCGTCATGGTGCTGGGCATGTGTCCGACCTTGGCGGTGACGGTGTCGGCGATGAACGCACTGGCCATGGGTGTGGCGACGATGTTCGTGCTGGTCTGTTCCTGTCTGCTGGTGTCGCTGATGCGCAGCATCGTGCCCAAGGAAGTGCGGATCGCCACCTACATCGTGATCATCGCGACCTTCGTGACGGTCGTCGACTATGCGATCCAGGCGGTGAGCCTGGCCCTGTACGATGCCTTGGGCGCTTTCATCCAGTTGATTGTGGTGAACTGCATGATCCTTGGTCGCGCCGAAGCGCATGCCTCGAAAAATCCTCCGTGGATTGCGGTGATCAATGCCGTCGGGATGGGCATCGGTTTTGCCATCGGTTTGCTCAGCCTGGGCGTGGTGCGCGAGATTCTCGGTTCCGGAACCCTGTTCGGCGTGTCGCTGTTTGGTGAAGGCTTCCAGCCCTGGGTGGTGATGGTGTTGCCGCCGGGCGGGTTCTTCGTCCTCGGCGGCTGGTTGCTGGTCTTTGCATTGTGGGAAAAGAGGAAGCAGGCGAAGGAGGCCGCAAAATGACCGATTCCGCATTCCAGATCTTCGTCAATATCTTGCTGGCCAACAACATGGTGTTGGCCATGTTCCTCGGGTTGTGTCCCTTCCTTGGGGTCTCCGCCCGGCTGGATACCGCTGTTCCGATGGGGTTGGCGACCACCTTCGTGATGCTGGTGGCTTCGCTCTGCGCCTTTGGCCTGAACCTGGTGCTGACCGCGCTGCATCTCGAATTCCTGCGCCTGATCTGCTACATCGTGATCATTGCCTCGGCAGTGCAACTGGTCGAAATGGTGCTCAAGAAATACAGCCCGGTGCTGTTCCGGGCGCTGGGGATCTACCTGCCGCTGATCACCACCAATTGCGCGGTGCTCGGCGTGGCGCTGTTCCAGACCTCGCGCGAATACAATTTCGTCCAATCCATGGCCTTCGCTCTGGGTGGCGGCGCGGGATTCACCCTGGCCCTGGTGCTGATGGCCAGCGTGCGCGAACGTCTGCAACTGTCCAACGTTCCCAACCTGATCCAGGGAACCTCGCTGACCCTGATGCTGGGCGGGATTCTCTCGCTGTGCTTCATGGGCTTTGCCGGGGTGGGCGGCTGATGCTGACCAGTCTGGCGCTGACCATCGGCATCATTTTCTCGGTCATGCTGGCCGGGATTGGCGTCGAGCGCCTGTATCGCCACTTCCAGTCCCGCCATCCCCAGCTCGGGCCCTTCCGTAAACTCGATGGCAGTTGTTCCTGCCATTGCAACGTTTGCGACAAAGGGGGGTGTTAGCGCTACACGCGCTGGCATTCGCTTTCTGTCCTCGCGGCGCCGACCCACAAGGTTGGCGCCGTTTCCTTTTGGGGCTGCCGAATAATTGGGGTAATCTCCTCAGCTTCCAGCCTTGGAGGGCAAGATGATGTCGGCGATGGCAGTGATTCTTTTTGGCCACGGCGCCCGCGACCCGGAATGGTCGGGGCCGATCGAACGCGTGCGTGCAGCGATGCTGGCGCGCCAACCGGAACTGCGGGTGGAACTGGCCTTTCTCGAATTCATGCGCCCGAGTCTGGCGGAAGCAGTCGCCAGCCTGCACGCCGATGCTTGCCAGCAGATCTTGATCGTTCCAATGTTCATCGCCCAGGGCGGGCATCTCAAGCGCGAAGTGCCGCAGATGATTGCCGAGTTGCGTGCCGCCTATCCCGATGCTGACATTATGCTCGCCGGGGTGGTTGGCGAAGCGCCGGGGGTGACTGCGGCGATGGCCGGGTTTGCGCTGGAGCAGTTGGCGGAAATGAAAAGGGCACCGTGATCCCGGTGCCCTGAACGGGTGGCGAATAGCGCCGATCAGGCCGCAGCGGCCAGATAGTTGCGCTGGAAGTCGAGAAAGGTGCGGGTGATGGCGGCCAGTTGCTCACCATGCCCGTTTTCCAGCGCATGTCGCATGTTGTCGAGCATCATGCCCTGCAGTTGCAGCAGGCCTTCCGGCGAACCCAGCAGACGCTTGCCCAGTTCGGCCGCCGAAGCCATCGGGATGTTGTGGTGATCGGCGATCACTTCCGCTTCGGCATGGCCGATGTCGCAAAAATCGATAATGTCCTGCATCGTCAGCATGCCAAACCTCATTCGAAAAATTTTTGATGTCGCATTATTGCTTTGGTAAAAGGTTATTTCAACGATATTGCAAGGCAGCATCGATGCATCGATTTGGCGTTGTGAATGATTGATCTTTTGTAAAATTATGATTTAAAACGAATGTATCAATTTTTTCGTAATTTATTTAGCGATATCGTAAGCTTAAAAAATTGCCATTGGCATCGTTCCTTGCTGCAAGCCAAGGTGGTTGTTCGTGCTATGGCTTAAGGCATAGGGAATTACAACTGCAATTGGCCCTTGGGCAGTGCCTGAGTCAGTTGTAGGCGGCTGATGGTGGGCAGCAGGTCAAGCCCGGTTTCGCTTTTCAACTGCCTGGCGCGTGCGCGCATGTCATCGAGGCTGCAACTGAGTGGGTCGCCGGCGGTGGCGAAAGCGATGGCGTTGCCGCTGTCGCAGGAGGGGAAAACGATGGCGCGCCCATCGAAGGCGTTACGCAGGCGATCGACGCTGGCCTGGAAGCCGCGGCTGCGCCCGAGCAGGTTGCAGACCAAAAGTCCGCGGTCGCTCAGCCGCTGGTGGCAATGCGTGTAGAAAGGCTGTCCGGCCAGTGCGCCCGGTCGGGCGTCCGGGCCGAAGCCGTCGACCAGGATCAGGTCGTAGGCTGTTTGCGCTTCCTGCACGAATTGCGCACCGTCGCCGATGACGATTTCGATGCGACCGGGATCGTCCGGCAGCTTGAAAAACTGCCGTGCGGCGGCGAGCACGCCGGGGTGAATTTCCAGCACCGTCATGTGGCATTCCGGCAGATGGCGGTAGATGAATTTGCACAGCGAGCCTGCGCCGAGACCGATCAACAGGGCGTTGCGCGGCCAGCCGCTTTCCTGGCGCAGCAGCAGGCAGGCCATCATCTCGCGGGTATAGGCCAGCTCCAGCGCCCAGGGGCGGGCGACGCGCATTGCGCCCTGAACCCAGTCCGAGCCGAAATGCAGGCTGCGCACGCCGGATTCTTCGCTGATATCGATGCTGTGTTCAGGGATAGGCATGGCGCGGCAATGAAATGGAAGGCGGAAAATTATCCCAGATCGCCGTGAAGTCGCGCAAAATAGCGTTTCTGCGATCGCCCGCCGGCCTGCGGTTCGGGCGTTTTTCGCTGGCGCCGCTCTCCGGAGCCCGCTGCACCCGGCAGATCAGGGCGCGGAGGCGGATCGGCAACCGAATTTTTGGGAGATATCAACATGCAAAAAAGAATGCTAGCGGTCGCGGGCTTTGCCGCCCTGACCGGCTTTTCCGCGCTGGCCGTGGCGGCAGATACCGTAGTCGCCATCGCCGGCCCGATGACCGGCCAGTACGCTTCGGCCGGCGATCAGGTCAAGAAGGGCGCCGAAATGGCGATTGCCGATATCAACGCCAAGGGCGGGGTGCTCGGCCAGAAGCTGCAACTGGTGGTCGGCGACGACGCCTGCGATCCCAAGCAGGCGGTGGCGGTGGCCAACCAGATGGTCAATAAGAAAATCGTTTTCATGCACGGGCACTGGTGTTCATCTTCGACCATTCCTGCCTCCGAGGTCTATCTGGAAGCCAATATCCCGATGGCCACGGTGTCGACCAATCCCAAGGTTACCGATCGCGGCCTGAAGAACATCTTCGCCATTGCCGGTCGTGACGACCAGCAGGGGCAGGTCGCTGGCGGCTATCTGGCCGAGAAATTCAAGGATAAGAAGATCGCGGTGGTGGACGACAAGAGCGCCTACGGCAAGGGGCTGGCCGACGAGATCGCCAAGGCGATGGAAGCCAGGAAGCTCAAGCCGGCGCTGCGCGAATCGATCACCGCCGGCGAGAAGGATTATTCCGGGCTGGTGACCAAGTTGAAGGCTGCCGGTATCGAGGTGCTGGCTTTTGGCGGCTACCATACCGAAGTGGCGCTGATCCTGCGCCAGGCCAAGCAGGCCGGCCTCAAGCTGACCGTGCTGGGTGGCGATACCATGTCCAATTCCGAGCTGGTGACGGCCGCCGGCGAAGGTGCCAACAACGTGCTGTTCACCTTCGGGCCGGATCCGCGCAAGAATCCGGCGGCGGCACCGATCGTCAAGAAATTCCGCGATGCCAAGATCGAGCCGGAAGGCTACGTGCTCTACGCCTACGCCGCTTTCCAACTGTTCGAGCAGGCAGCGGCGCAGGCCAAGAGCGTCAAGTATGCCGATCTGGAAAAGGCGCTCAGGAACGGCAAGTTCGAGACCGTGCTCGGCAAGATGGAGTTTGACGCCAAAGGCAACAGCAAGGCGCCGGCCTTCGTGGTCTACCAGTGGAAAGACGGCAAGTACGATTACGTGAAGTAATCCGGTGGCGGCGGCTGTCTGGCCGCCGCCTCGCCATCGGGTCGCCCCGATGGCATGCGCTCCCGCCGGAAAGCCGCGCCAAAAGGTGATCCGGCGCTGACGCGCCGAAGGCTGGTATCATCTCGCCCTCGCCGCCGGCCTCAACCTGGCGGCCAGCGAGGAACCGCATTGGCAAACGCACTCCAACAACTGATCAACGGCCTGACCCTGGGCGCCGTGTACGGCCTGATCGCCATCGGCTATACGATGGTGTACGGGATTATCGGCATGATCAATTTTGCCCACGGCGACATCTACATGGTCTCGGCGTTCATCGCCGTTACCGCCTTCACCATTCTTGCCGCTGCCGACATCACTTCGATTCCGCTGGCGCTGACCCTGGTGCTGCTGGTATCGATGCTATTCACCGCGGCCTACGGCTGGAGTGTCGAGCGCATCGCCTATCGGCCGCTACGCGGTTCGACCCGGCTGGCACCGCTGATTTCGGCCATCGGCATGTCCATTTTCCTGCAGAACATGGTGCAGGTGACCCAGGGGGCGCGGGTCAAGCCGATTCCGCCGGTGATCGAAGGCGGATTCGACCTGTGGCACGCCGATGGGTTCACCGTGCATCTGGCCTATTCGCAACTGCTGATCGTTGTGGTGACCGTGGCGTTGATGGCCGGGTTCACCTGGCTGATTACCCGCACTTCTTTTGGCCGGCAGCAGCGTGCCTGTGAGCAGGACCGGACCATGACCGCCCTGCTGGGCATCGACGTGGACCGCACCATCTCGCTGACCTTCATGCTCGGCGCGGTGCTGGCTGCGGTCGCCGGGGTGATGGTCACCGTCTATTACGGAGTGATCGATTTCTACATCGGCTTCGTGGCCGGGATCAAGGCGTTCACCGCCGCCGTGCTCGGCGGCGTCGGCTCGCTACCGGGCGCCATGCTCGGCGGCCTGCTGATCGGGCTGATCGAATCGTTCTGGGCGGCTTACCTCTCGCCGGAATACAAGGATGTGGCCACCTTCGCCATCCTGATCCTGGTGCTGATGTTCCGGCCCTCCGGGCTGCTCGGCCGCCCGGAAGTGGAGAAGGTCTGAGCATGACCGCGGTTTTCAACCTCGAACACGCACCGACCTGGCCCGAGCGGCTCAAGGATGCGGCCTGGATCGCTTTCGTGGCCCTGCTGCTGGGCATTCCGATGATCGGCCTGGTGACCGTGGACGAGGGCGGCAAGCTGGTCCTGCAGACCCGCTGGCCGCTGCTGGCGGTCTTCGTGGCCCTGTCTTTTGCCGGACGCCTGCTGCTTGCTTATCTCGGCGATCTTTGGAAGCGGCGCCGCCGGACGGCCGAGACGGCGCTGCCGGGCGTTCGCGCGGCCCGCGGCTGGACTGGAGTTCTCGGCTGGGCAATGATCGGGCTGGCCGCAGCGCTGCCCTTGGCTTTTGGCGACAATCGCTACGTCATCGATACGCTGACCACCGTGCTGATCTACGTCATGCTCGGCTGGGGGTTGAATGTGGTGGTCGGGCTGGCTGGCCTGCTCGACCTTGGCTACGTGGCCTTCTACGCGGTGGGTGCCTATACCTATGCCCTGCTGGCCACCCATTTCGGCTGGGGCTTCTGGGAAGCCCTGCCGGTGGCCGGCGCCGCCGCCGCCCTGTTCGGCATCCTGCTCGGCTGGCCGACCCTGCGCCTGCGCGGCGACTATCTGGCCATCGTCACCCTCGGCTTCGGCGAAATCATCCGACTGGTCCTGGTCAACTGGACCGATCTGACCGGCGGACCCAACGGCATCGCCTCGATTCCGCGGCCGAGCTTTTTCGGGCTGCCGTTCAAGCCGCCGACCGACGACGGGCCGGCGACCTTCGCCCAGTTCTTCGGCCTCGAGTATTCGCCGCATCACCGGCTGATTTTCCTCTACTACCTGATCCTGGTGCTGGCATTGCTGACCAACCTGTTTGTGCTGCGTCTGCGCAAGCTGCCGATCGGGCGCGCCTGGGAGGCGATGCGCGAGGACGAAATCGCCTGCAAGGCGCTGGGCATCAATGTCACCAATGTGAAGCTGTCGGCCTTTGCGCTCGGCGCCATGCTCGGCGGACTCGCCGGCGTCTTCTTCGCCGCCCGTCAGGGCTTCATCTCGCCGGAAAGCTTCGTGTTCACCGAAAGTGCGATCATCCTGGCGATTGTCGTGCTGGGCGGCATGGGCAGCCAGTTTGGCGTGGTGCTGGCCGCACTGGTGCTGGTGCTGCTGCCCGAACTGGGGCGCAATTTTGCCGAATACCGCATGCTGCTGTTCGGCGCGGCGATGATTCTGATCATGATCTGGAAGCCCGGCGGCCTGCTGGCGCACCGCGCCCCCACACTGCGCGCGCCGGTCGCGGCGAAGGAAACGGCATGACCGCGGTGGCGCAGAACATCCTCTCGGTCGAGCGTCTCTCTATGCGCTTCGGCGGCTTGACCGCCATCGATGACCTGTCGCTGGTGGCGCCCGCCGGCGCGATCACCTCGATCATCGGGCCCAACGGGGCGGGCAAGACCACCCTGTTCAACTGTATTACCGGCTTTTACAAACCCACCCAGGGCTCCCTGCGGCTGGCGCATCCGGTGCGCGGCGAGATGCGCCTGGAGACCCTCGCGGCGCACTGCGTTGCCCGCGATGCGCAGGTGGTGCGCACCTTCCAGAATATCCGCCTGTTTCCCAAAATGACCGTGCTGGAAAATCTGGTAGTGGCCCAGCACAACACGCTGCAGGCGGCCTCCGGGTTTGCGCTGGCCGGATTGTTCAGGGCCCCGGGCTACCGCCGCGCCGAAATCGCCGCCATCGAGAAAGCCATGCACTGGCTGCAACGTCTCGGCCTGGCCGGGTTTGCCGATGCCGCAGCCGGCGATCTGCCCTACGGCACGCAACGCCGGGTCGAAATTGCCCGCGCCCTGTGCGCCAATCCGGTGCTGCTCTGCCTCGACGAACCGGCGGCAGGTCTGAATCCGCGCGAGTCGGCCGAACTCAACGCCTTGCTGCGGCACCTGGCCGGCGACGAGGGGATCGCGGTTCTGCTGATCGAGCACGACATGAGCGTGGTGATGAACATTTCCGATCACGTGGTGGTGCTCAATTACGGGCGCAAGATCGCCGAAGGAACGCCCGGCGAAATTCAGAACGATCCGGAAGTGATCCGGGCCTATCTCGGCGAGGCATGCGAAGAAGAAGCAGGCGCGGAGGCCGGTGCATGAGCCTGTTGCAGCTTTCCGGAGTGCATGCCCACTATGGTCATATCCATGCGCTGAAAGGCATCGATCTCGATGTGCGTGCTGGCGAGATCGTCACCCTGATCGGTGCCAACGGTGCCGGCAAATCGACGCTGATGATGACCCTCTTTGGCACGCCGCGCGCTTCGGCCGGCAGCGTGGTGTTCGATGGCGAAGAGATCACCCGGCTGCCGCCGCATGAAATCGCCCGTCGCGGCATTTCGCTGGTGCCGGAAGGCCGGCGTATCTTTCCACGCATGACCGTGCTGGAAAACCTGCAGATAGGCGCGACCTTTGCGCACCCGGCCAATTTCGACACCGATCTGCGGCGCATGGTGGCGATGTTTCCGATTCTCGAAGAGCGTATTCATCAGCGCGCCGGCACGCTCTCCGGCGGCGAGCAGCAGATGCTGGCCATCGCGCGGGCGCTGATGGGGCGCCCCAAACTGCTGATGCTCGACGAGCCCTCGCTCGGCCTGGCGCCGCTGTATATCAAGCGGGTGTTCGAGATCGTCGGGGAACTCAATCGCGACCACGGCATGACCATCCTGCTGGTCGAACAAAACGCGCATTACGCCCTGCGGGTGGCGCACCGCGGCCTGGTATTGCAGCACGGCGAAATCGTGCTGGCCGGCAGCGGCAGGGAACTGCTGGATAACCCCGAGGTGCGCGCCGCCTATCTTGAGGCGGCGCATTGAGCGACCGCGAACATCCGGCAGCGAAGCCGCCGGTCTGGTTGCCGCTGCTGGTACTCGGAACCGGGCTGGCGGCCATTTCTTTCGGCGCGATCCTGGCGCGGCTGGCGCAAGCCGGTGGGGTGCCCTCGCTGAGTATTGCCGCCTGGCGCCTGGCCCTGGCCGCGGGGGTGGTTTCCGTACTGCTGCTGTTCGGCGGCTGGCGCGGATTGCTGGCCTTGCGCGGACGTCAGCTGGCGCTGGCCGCGGCGGCCGGAGCGTGCCTGGCAGCGCATTTCGCCACCTGGATATCGTCGCTGGAATGGACCTCGGTGGCGTCATCGACGGCGCTGGTGACCACCAATCCGCTGTGGATCGGGCTGGCTGCCTTTGTGCTGTGGGGCGAACGACCGAACCGCCGGATGCTGGCAGGCATCGCCCTGTCGCTGGCTGGCTCCCTGCTCATCTTTCTCTCCGATAGCCGGCAAGCCGCGCCGGGCGCTCATCCGTTGCTCGGCAACCTGCTGGCGCTGATCGGCTCCTGGTGCTTTTCCGCCTATCTGCTGATCGGGCGTCGTCTGCGTTCAAGCGTGGTGCTGACGGTCTATATCTGGCTGGTCTATGGTGCCGCCGCGGTATTTCTTTTTGCCGCCGCCGGGGTTTCGGGGGCGGCGCTGGCCGGGTTCGCGCTGCCGGCCTGGCTGGCGCTGGCCGGCATGGCCATCGGCCCGCAGTTGGTTGGCCATACGGCTTACAACTGGTCGCTCAAGCACGTCTCGGCCACCTTTGTCGCGGTGGTGACGCTGGGCGAGCCGATCGGCAGTGCCCTGCTGGCCTTCCTGCTGCTGGGGGAGACGTTGGCGCCGCTGCAGGCGGGCGGGTTCGTCCTGCTGCTGACGGGGATCTATCTGGCGGCGCAGGCAGAACGCCGCTGAATGGCGGCGACTGTGGCCTGACGGGTCGGGAGACTGGTCCCCCCGACAGGAATCGAACCTGTATCTGGCGCTTAGGAGGCGCCCGTTCTATCCATTGAACTACGGGGAGGACAGGGCGCGTATTGTATCCGCTTGCCATTCCCCCTGCCACCGGGGCGACGGCAGGGGCAAAGCGCTGCCCGACGGGGCTGGCGCGCCGGACCGCACGGATCAGGCCATCTTGGCGATTTCGCCGAAGGCAACGATCAGGAACACCATGACGAACAGCGCGACGGTTTCGGTAATGCCGAGAATCACGAAGTCGTTGGCCACGCCCTTGTTGGTTTCGGCATAGGCATCACAGGCCACGGCCGCGCCCTTGCCCTGCATCCAGGCCGAGAGGCCGATGGCCAGGCCGCCGAAGAGGCCGGCGGCCAGCATGTAGAGGAAGTTCTTTTCGCTGACCGGGGTGGCCATCATGGTGCGCATGACGATGAAGCCGTAAATGGTTTGGGTCAGCGGCGCGCCGGCAAAGCCGACGAGAATGAACGGGGCCGGCTTGTTTTGCAAAAAGCACTTTTTCCAGGCGCCGATGGCGGCCATGCCGGCCACGCCGGTGCCGAGTGCCGATCCGCAGGCGGCCAGCGCCATGGCGGCGATGGCGCCGAGGTCGCCGAGGTGCAGAATCAGGTTGTTCATGAAGGTTCTCCTTGCTTGATGGGGGTTGAGGCGGTCCGGCAGGCGAGGGGGGCGTAGCGCACGCCGGTCCATTCCTGGCCGAGATGGGAAGAAAACTCGAGGACATTGAGACGCAGCCCGTGTACCAGCACCGACAGCGGCCCGAGAATCAGGTTGAGCACGTGGCCAAGAATCAGGATCAGCACCATGCCCAGCTTGGCGAGCGGACCACTGGCACCGACCGACATGGCGATGTCGTTGAATACCTGGGCCAGCGCCACCGAGGCCGAGCCGACGGCGAACAGGCGCAGGTAGGAGACGATGTCGCCGAAGGCATTGAAAATCTTGAAGGGGAATTGCAGCAATTCGGTGATGTCGGTCAGTGCCCCCGAGCAGAGCAGGGCCAGCAAGAGGCCGCCAACGCCCACCCACAGCATGAAGGCGGGGAATTCCTGCCCGGCGATGACGTTGTTGGCGGCGAAATAGCAGGCCCACAGCACCAGCAGCCAGCCGATCTCGGCCACCGCCTTCAGTGAGTTGATCAGGCAGACCGCATTCCACAGATGCGCCAGCGACATATGCACCAGACCGATGGTGAAACAGACGATCATCATCAGCTTCTGGTTGCTGGTATCGATGAATGCCAGTTTGAGCAGCGGATTGTCCGGCGCGAGCGTGATGCCGAAGTAGGAGCCGGTGAAAATGCCCCAGACAACCGTGGCCACGTTCAGGATGTAGAACAGGATCAGCGGCTGGCGCGGAATGCGGTCGCCCCAGCGCCAATGCACCACGCCGAGCAGGATCAGGAAAATGGTGCCGTAGGCGGCATCTCCGATCAGGATGGCGTAGAACAGCGAAAAGAAGATCAGGAAGGAGAGGCTGATGTCGCGCTCGCGATAGCCCGGCCAGGTGTCGATGAAATCGAACACCGCTTCGATCGGCCGCAGCCAGCGCGGGTTGCGGATCAGCGTGGGGATGTGATCCCCGGCTTCCGGGTCGGTGACGATCAAACCCCAGCCCTGTTGGCGGGCGGCGGCGGAGAGCGCATCGACGGCGTCGACCGGGCAGTAGCCCTGCAACGACACCAGTGCCGCCGAACCGGCCATCTGATCGCCGGCGCGGGCCAGGCGCAGTTGATCCTCCAGTTGGGCGCGCTCGCGCTTGAGGTCGGAAAGCTGCTGGCGCATGCCGGCGGCCTGCTGGCGTAGTTGCGCAATTTCGTTGCGCAGCGCTTCGGCGCGCGCCGCCATCGCCGAAGTTGGCTGGGTCGGCAATGGCAATTCGGGCAGGTCGAGCGCAAAGGCGTTGCGGGCGATGGCGGTCCACCACCGTTGCCCGCCCTTCTGCGCGAGAATTTCGACCGTGACTTCCTCGGGCAGCGCCGGCATTTGTTCCAGATGGCAGGTGTACAACTTGAGGTACAGCCCATGCCCGGCCAGCGCGGCAATGCGTTGCGGGTCGACTTCGCCGAAGGGAGCGAAGGTTTCCAGTTCCTGCTCCAGGGCAGCGAGTTCTGCTGCATGCGCCTGCAGTGCCTGTTGCAGTGCGAGCGCCGCCTGCACCGTCAGCGGGGCTTCGGCAACAGTGGGCGCAGCCGATTTCGGCGCTTCGGAAAGGAAGGCGTGCGCCTGTTCGAGTTCGCGCAGGCGATTGGCGATCTCTTCCGAGGAGGCGGAGGGCGGCGTCAGCGCGTCCACGTGGATGACGCCCAGAGCTTGCAGGGCGTTCAGCAGCGCGCTGCTGTCCGAACGCTGCGCCAGCACGGTGACCTTTTTCATCGAGACGATCATGCGGTTTCGGCCTCCAGAAGCTTGCTTTTGGCGATCTTGCCGCGCACCACGGCATTGGTTTGCTGGTCGCCGAGAAAAATCTGGATCTGGCGAATGTTCTCGCGGCACTGCGGAATCTTGATCTTTTCGAACAGATTGACGCGCTGGATGGTGGTGCGCAGTTCTTTCTGCAACAGTTCCTGCTGGCGGCAGAGAATTTCGCGCTCGGCGCGCAAGCTGGCAATGGCGGCGATGTTTTCGGCGGCCCGGTCCACCCACAACGGGGTGGCGAAGAGATCGTAGGGCCGGGTGTCGAGGTGGGCGGCGACGAACAGCGGAATGCTCACCCCGGCGATATTGCCCGGCCGCGTTTCGATTTCGCGCAGACGGACGATTTCTTCCAGGCCGACCGGTTCGGCGAGCAGCTTGAGCCAGGGCGAGATGGCCGCCACGGCGGCTTCTTCGCGTTGCTGCACCTCGGCGAGTGCCTGCTCGATCTTGCGGATTTCCTGGATCAGTTGGCGTTTCTTCAGTTCGAGCGTCGGCAAATAGCGCACGTAACGCTTGAGATCGTCACGTTGCGCCTTGAGCTCGTTCTTGGTGAGCTTGATTTTGGCCATGGCTCGTCCGGCGGTCGAAAATCAGCGGGCTGGCCAGAACTGGGCGACCAGATCCGGCTTGATGCCGGTTTCTTCCGGGTCGAAGCAGTCGGCGAGAATGCCCCAGCACTGATCGAGCGCCTTTTCCAGCGGAATGTTGACCGCCAGATCCATCAGCTGGCGTTCAAACAACTGGCCGTACTTGAGCAGCTTGCTGTCCCAGGCGCTCATCGCAAAACCCATGGCCTGCTTTTCCTTGGTTTCGCGGCAGTTGGCGTAGAGCTGGATCATGGTGTTCATGATGGTGCGGTGGTCGTCGCGGGTGTCGCCATTGACCATCTGTTTCAGGCGGGACAGCGAGCCGAAGGGTTCGATGCGCCCGTTTTTCAGATAGAACTGCCCCTCGGTGATGTAGCCGGTATTGTCCGGCACCGGATGGGTGACATCGTCGCCGGGCATGGTAGTCACCGCCAGCAGGGTGATCGAACCGGCGCCTTCGAAATCGACCGCCTTTTCGTAGCGGGCCGCCAACTGGCTGTACAGGTCGCCCGGATAGCCGCGATTGGACGGCACCTGCTCCATGGTGATGGCGATTTCCTTCATCGCATCGGCGTAGTTGGTCATGTCGGTCAGCAGTACCAGCACCCGCTTGTTCTCGCGTACCGCAAACTGCTCGGCGCAGGCCAGCGCCAGATCGGGGGCCATGATGCACTCCACCACCGGATCGGCGGCGGTATGCACGAACAGCACCGCACGGGTCAGCGCGCCTTCGGCTTCGAAGGCTTCGCGGAAATAGAGGTAGTCGTCATGCTTCAGGCCCATGCCGCAGAAGACGATGACATCGGCCTCCGCCTGCATGGCGATCCGCGCCAGCAATTCGTTGTAGGGCTCGCCGGCGACCGAGAAGATCGGAATCTTCTGCGATTCGACCAGGGTATTGAACACGTCGATCATCGGCAGGCCGGTGCGCACCATGTGTCGCGGGATGATCCGCTTGGCGGGATTGACCGAGGGGCCGGCGATCTCGATGGTGTCGCCTTCCAGTTGCGGGCCGCGGTCGCGCGGCTCGCCGCTGCCGGTGAAGATCCGGCCGAGCAGATCGGTGCTGAAAGTCACGCGCATGCTGTGCCCGAGGAAGCGGACTTCGTCGTCGGTGGAAATACCGCGGGCGCCGGCGAAAACCTGCAGGTAGACCTGATCGGCCTGGATGCGGATGACCTGCGCCAGCGAGGTACCGAAACGGGTCTG
>Ga0209570_1001192_pt1 | contig 16271 bp, 31 predicted proteins | sample EBPBio172007_DNA_FD_185861 | JGI IMG/M metagenome (GOLD analysis project Ga0209570, IMG submission 185861) | Wastewater treatment Type I Accumulibacter community from EBPR Bioreactor in Madison, WI, USA - Reactor 1_9/17/2007_ DNA (SPAdes)... | ecosystem: Engineered > Bioreactor > EBPR >... | reverse complement strand
GTCTCCTTGGCTGCTGCGACCATGGCGAATTCAGCCGCGGGACGCTTCCGATAGTTAGGGACGCGCTTGGCCCGCTCATCGGTTACGGGAACCCAGTTCCTCCCCCGGTCGCCATTGGCGTGCCAGCCGCACACTTCCCAGTTCTTCGGCGGCGGTCGCTTGGTCAGCCGGAACCCCGCAGCCTCTATGGCTGCAAGCGCGGCGGTGGCGTTGCGCGTGAAGTTGGCGCGTTGCTCGGCTGACATCTCGTCGTAGACGGCCGTGTCGCCATCGAAGTCGCTAGCGCAGATCGCCCGCGCGACGGCCTCAGTCAGGCCGGTCATGGGTCAAATCCGAAGCTGCCGGCTGAGAGGATGTGGCGGCACCGTTCGACCATTCGTTGGTGGCCAGCAATCGCTTCAGCCTTGGTTGAATAGCGTTCCATTTCATCGGAGGCTGGGCCACCAGACACCAGCGTCTCAAACAGAAGCGGCGGGCCGTCGTCGTAGGCGTGATTTAGCCCAAGAAAGACGGTGCTGACCGACATGTCGCCAATCTGGTCGAGGCCGATGCGGCGGCTATCCCTGTCGAACATGACCGCCCATTCGCGCACATCGACTTGGCGGATGTCGTCACCATCCATCACGTAGTATTTTCCCATCACGCGCCCCTCGCGCGGATGGCGGCGGCGAGCCTGCGGCAAAACCCTTTCACGTCGAAGGGGCCACCCGGCATCCATTTCGATGCCTCTGCCGTCACCACCTTCGCCGCTTCCTCGAACGCCTCCCGCCGGATCGCCTCGCGGGACGCATCAGCGGCGGGGTGGGCGAAAAGCGATTGAACTTCAGAGACACTGGGGTCGTCTGTCGATGGCTCGAAAGCCTCAACCTCCCAAAGCTCGTTGTCGAAATAGCGCACCCGCCACGCCACCGGCTCCTCCGTCTCTCGGGCGGAGAGGGCGGCGGTGATCTCTGCGTAGGCAGTGAGTGCTCCCCGAACCTCATTTTCGTAGAGCTTCCACTCATCGTCCAGAACGCAGCCCGCGTTCGTCGCGGCGCGACGTGCCACCGCCTCGACCATGGCGTCAGTGACCTCAACCATTGGGGCGCTCCTTGAGGGCTGCGCGGCCGGCGGGTTCGATAGAGATCGAGCCGTCTGCATTGGTTCCCACGATCACGCCGCCGTGCTCGACGTGCATCTGGATCAGTTTCCGCAGAGCCTCGGTGTCCGTCTTGACGCCGAGGGCGGTTCGGATTGCTGCCGACGCCACGCGGTCAGCCAGCTTCTGCGCTTCACTCAGCCTCATCGGCGGCCTCCCGGATGGCTTTGGCGATCTTGTCGGTGACGGCGCGGAACATCATCGCGCCAGTGTTGGCGGTCAGCGCGTATGGCTCTCCGAACCTCTCCGCAATCCTCGCCGCCTCCTCGAACGCTGCTCTGCGGATGAGCTTGCCGCGCTCGATATCGCCGGACGTGGGCTGATCGGTTGCGTTCTGGCAATGACGGATCGGCACCGTCGCGCATTCTTCCGGCGAGTGACCGCAAGAGCAGGTCTCGGCTCTGCGGGCGTCGGGGGAGGGCGTACCGATGGCAAACGCGCGATAATCCGGGGTCTGGTATCGGTAGGCCGGAATGTAGTGCGCCCCGCCTGTCATCTCGACGCGGCGCACGTCCACCGGCGCCGCGTCCTGCGGCTCTAGGGCGGCTTCGATAGCAGCGGTCAACGCCTCATCATGGTTGGCCGGTACAATCGGATATGTCGATGCGTCTCGATAGGCGATCTTCGCCCGCTCAACCTGTTCTTCGGTGATCATGGGGTGTCCTTTCGCGGCACTGGCACGATGATCAGGCCGGCCTTCGCAAGGTGGTTCAGCAGGTCGCGCGCTTGCTCTGACCGGCAGCCGTCGTCGTGCCATTTCCACGACTCGCCGTTGGTCGCGAACCACTGATGGAGTGCAGCCACCTCGGGACCGTTGCGGTCATAGCCCCTGCGGTCCTGCCCCCGCGTGTAGCGGTTCATGGCTTCGTCGGCGCGGTAGGCAGCGTCGCCATGGTCGTGGCCCTTACGGACCCATTTGCGGAAAACGCGGCCCCAAAGTGTCTCGCTCATCGTTCAGTGTCCTTAGAGAGTGCGCGCAACGCGGCTGCCAGGAGGGCGAGTGCGGGGGTGGCGCAAGGTTCTTCGGTCATCCCGCAGCGATAATCGTCACCGACGCCGAAATTGCCGATCGATGCGATCACGTGGCCGCCGGGCTCAGGAGCCCATGTGATCTGTTCCGTCTGCCACCCCGGCAGCTTCTCGGCTATCAGCGTGCAGACGGCGTCGAGGGAGGCGGTGAAGTCAGGTTGCTTTGGGGTGTAGCGATCTCCCTCGGCATTCCAGCCCCAAAACGACGGCTGCCAACCGAGTGCGCGGAACACCTCCGCATCCACCTCCCGGTCAGGCCCTTGCAGCCCCTCCACTCTCTCCGCCAGCGCGATAAGGGTGGTCATGTCTCAACGCTCCACGCAGACAGCAACGAGCTTCCGCCAACTCGGAGGCATCGGAAACTGCTGGCGAACCACTTCAGCCGCCGCCTCGCACCGTTCGCGATTGAGGTAAGCCTGTTGGCTGATCGCCCCTGCTCGTGGATCGGCCGTGAACATGATGATCAGGACGAACTCAGCCATCACCCGCGCTCCTTGTCCGCCTTCACGGCTGCGAATTTGGCGCTCAACCGCTCATACTCCCGAAGTTCAGCCGCTTCGGCGTCGCGGGCGCGCTGTGCATCCTCGTCTGATTTACGCTTGGCTTCGTCCGCCCGTTCAGCAGCCAATCGGGCAGTTTCAAGCGACCGCCAGTCTTGCTCCAGCCAGCCCGCGGGGAAGGTGACTACTTGCTCACTTTCAGCCCGCGACCAATAATAGTTGAGAACGAATATGGGAGTCCCCGAGCCCCAGTCCGGGCCGTCCTCGCCGTAATACTCAGGTTGGAAGTTGGCGCGGGCGTAGCTCTCAAATCCGTATTCTGGACCCAGCTTCGCGCCTTCGCGCATCTCGTAGATCTCGCGCCCGATTTCATCGAGCAGCACGCGGGCGCGCCGGGCCGACTTCTCGGCGTTATCGATGTCGTCTAGGGTCAGCTTACCCATTGGCGCTGTCCTTCAAGGCTGCGAGTTCGACCTTCCGCGAGTGGCAGACATCGCCAATGGCGCGGGCGATGCTCTTGGCCTCGAAACACCGCCCCCGCGCGTAAGCGCCTTCCTTGCCCTCCAAGTCCTGCTGGCCGATCTTGTGGTAGGCTTCTGTCGTGCCCTCGCAGAGCGCAAAGACTTGCTTCTTGAGCCAGTCGCGTTCCGCCTCCACCAGCCCCTTCACCTGCGCTGCGAGGGTGTCGGCGCGTTCCTCGGCCGGCTTGCAACTGCGAGCGAGGTTGCCGAACCGAACAGCCTCCCGGCGGAAATCTTCATCGGGCAGCCTCGGCAGAGCCGGCGCGTCAAGTTCGGCCGCAAGCTGATGGAGCCTCGGCAGGGCCACTCCTACGATTTCGCGCGCCTCATCCCGCTCCTTCGTCACCCGCGCGACCTCGGCTTCGGCATTGTCCGCCCTGCGCTGCTCGTTCAGCCGGGTTACAGCCAGAGCATCGACCTTGTCCGTCAGTCGCGCGACCTCGGCCTCTAGCTCTGCGAGGCGGTCGGTCTGGCTGTGTGATTTGGCTGTTGCGAGCAAAGCCTCAACGATGAGGGGCCGCACAGTGACGAGGGCGCGATCCCATCCCGTATTGTAGCCTCTGCCCCATGAAGGCGCATCCGCCTCGCCGGGCACGTATCGAGCGGGGGCGTTGTCATCGGCCGTGGCGAGCACTTCTTTCGCGATATTGCCCGCCGCTTCCCGCAGCGCCTTTACGTCAGTCATGGGTGCGCTCCGGCATGATGAGGTGGCGAGGAAAGCGCGACTGCCAGAACTTCATCGTGCGCCAGATAGAGTCCTTCAGCCGAGGATCAGTGGTCGCGCTCTGGTACATCGCCTTGTTGCGCTCGAAGGCGTCCACCGACCTCGCCCACGCATTCTGTTCGTAGTCAGCCATTGTCGATCTCCGCTGACAGCTTGACGATCTTCCAGCCCTGCTTTTTCGAGGCGTAGGCCCAGCCGCCATCCCACATGCGGCCAGCCTTTTCGCGGGCCTCTCTGGCCGTGCGACTGACGGTGTGCGTCACCGGATACATCTCGCCGTTCCGCTTCGGCCAAGCGGCGACATAGGCCCGGTATCGAGCGGCGGGGACGTTATTCATGGCCGGCTCCTTTGCAATCTCTGGCCGAACGACTAAGGTTCTGAGCCGCGCCCTCATCACCCGCGCCAAGCTGCAACTGGCCTGCGGTCTCTGAGACACCCCCGTCCAAGTGGCGGGGGTTTTCGTTTCTGGCGCGGGTGATGAGGGCGTCGGTGCGCTGCGTAAGCGCGTCGATGAGGTTCGGATTGCTGCCGACGAAGACCTGAAAGCGCGGGTCGCCATTGCGGAAGATCGTGAGTATCTCCACCACCTCATCCCCCAGCGCGGAGAGGCGGGCGTTGTCGGCTTCCAGCGTTTCCCGCTGTTCCTTGATGGTGCGCATCTGGCGCGCAATGCATCCCAGCGCCCATAGCGCAAGGTCTCCAACCGCGTTGGTCTCGTTTGCCATGCGCATCAGCGCTATGACGTTGGGGTCTGTGCCCTCGGGCAGTTCATGCGCCGGGCAGATGGTCCCGTTCCACGCGATTAGCCTCTCCTTGAGGTCGGGCGAGGTGGTCATGGCACGAGCCCTTTCGCGAGCAGGACCGCCCACACGACCTTGCAGAGGACGTGAAGCGCCTGATCTTGGTTGTAGGAAAGCCGGCCGTCGCACTTGGCCCAATCGATCAGGCAATGCGCGACGAACTCCAGCGCGCCGAGAACGATTGATCCCGTCAGGAACCAGACTGCACCCGCGTGAATGCCGGCATGAGCCGCGAGCGCGTGAGGCCAAATGACCTCGCCCGGAACCAGCGACAGATTGTGGTTCTTGGCCTTCGACAGCCAGTCACCCTGAAGCGGATAATCGCAGACCGCGTGCGCGATCAGCATGGCAAGGAAGGCGACCATCACCCGCGCTCCTCGTTGGAGAGGGCTTGGCGAGCCGCGAGCATGCCGTCGGCCATTCGATACGCGACGATTGCCACGTAGATTTCCGGGTCGGTAGCGCCTCGATCTGCGAGGATCGAAAGATACTGCTCACGGCTGGCGTAGATGCCGCCCAACGCCTGCCCTGCGAACCAGTCGCGTAGGGACATGCCTGGAGCCGAAAATTGGTACGGCATGCCCGTGTGCATTTCGGTCCACGTCCCCGGAAAAGCCGGCCCGCCATCCCGCCCCTCGGCGCAGTGCTTGTCGGGGGTCATGACTGAGCCCTCAGCGGCACGACGTTGTCGCCATCGACGGGCTCGGCCTTGAAGCCGGGGTGCTGACCGGCCATGTGGCGAGCAAGGTTGGTGAACGTCCGATTGCAGCAGGGGCAGACGCCGGCCGCCGCGCGTTTCTTCAGGCGGGTGACTTGACCTCGGGCTGCTGAGGCCCGCCGTTCGGCCGCCCTGCGAAGCTCACCTTCCTCGCCGAGCATGTCGGCGTACCGGGCCAGGCGCTGGCGCTCGCGGCTCAGTTCCTCGGCAAGCTGGTCTTCTTTGGATTTGCCGGTGTAGTGCTGGCTATGACCGGCAGGGCAGTAGAAGCTCTGACGGTCCTTCAGGCGACGCTTCTTGAAGTCCGCAGTCATGGCGAAGGCCATGCCGCAGTTGCAGCACTGCTCGGTCACCAGTTCGATGCTGGCGCTGATCGTGATGTTGCGCGTCATGACTGGCCACCGGAGGTGGTGGCCTTGGCCGCGTAGGCCGTGCCGCAGAACGGGCAGAACGTCGGGATGACCGACATCTTGTCGCGATTGCGCGGGTTGATCTTCTCGCACTGGATGACCGGGTAAGCCCGACCCGTGTTCGCCTGCATGTCGAAGGCAATCCCCTCAACGATCCGGCTGTTGTGCTCGGCGAGCTTCTTGTTGAAGATCGCGATGCAATCACAGGCCATCCCGGCCTCCATCGGTCTGAGGGGAGGTGGTGGCCTTGGCGATGGCGAACTCAAGCTCTGTCAAAAGCTCGGCATTGGCCGCCGTGTAGTAGCCGCGCGCTTCTGCCTTGACCAGGATGGTCTTGAGTACGAAGCGGCAGGCCTCCAGCAGCCCGTCAGCAATGTCGGCGCGGACGTACTCGGCCGCCGAAGGTGTGGGCGCATCGTCGGCCCGCACAGGGCTATACAATCCGTTGCAGGCCCAAATCCGAGCGGGCATCTCCTCCCGCCCCCTGAACCTCTCCTCCCATGCAGCCTCGAGGCCGGGGTGACGGGCGCATTCCTGCTCCCATTCCGCGTGGGTCATCTGGCCTTCTGAGCCGAGGCCCATGGCGCGGATGGTGAGGAGGGGTTCGATGTCGTCAGACATGCTCGGCAATCCGTTCGATGAGGTTGCGGCGAACGACCACGAGGCCGTCGCGGGCGGAGGAATCGGAAGCGGTCAGAATCTCGGCCTCGACGCGCTCGCGGGCGGCAAGGAGAGCCCTCGCCTGCTGGCAGATACGAGCGTGGGAAGCGCTGTCCTTGCGCGCCTTTCGGGCCATCTCTGCCGTGATCTCGGCGATCTGCTCGTCGGTGAAGAACGAGACGCCGCGGTGCTCAGAGATGACGCGGCCGAGCGCGCGATCGAACTCGCGGCCCGAGGGCGTGTCGTGGTCGCAGATGAACTTCTCCTGGCGGGCGCGCGTGGTCATGCCGCCCTCCGCCATGCCTTGATCGCCGCGGCGATCTCCTGCTCGTAGTCGCGCGCAACGGCGTCGCGGATCAGCGGGAACAGAGGGTCCGTCGCGGGCAGTGGGTGGAGCAGGAAGCGCAGCGGCCCGGCCGCCGTTTCGGTCGTCTCGGTGTGGATCGACCGGACGTACCAGCTCTCCGGGTCGCGTCCGTCGAAGGCGATCGCCGCCCGGCCGGTCGCGACGATGTCGCGGTGGTAGGAGCGGCCGTCAGCGCCCGTGAAGGGCGGCAGGATCGGCAGTTGCTCGAAGTCGATGTCGATTGAGGGGGGCATTGGTCAAGCCTCCACGAGCTTGCCGCCCGATGCGCGGTAGGCGGTGTTGACCTTCAGGCCGTCCCTGCCGATGCAGCCCGAGGCAAAGCCGACGCACTCGCCCTCGGCGTTGAATTCAGCGAGGCTGATCCACGTTCCGTCCGTGCCAGTGGCAGTCGCGTTGCGGCCGCCGCTCGCGATCACCGATTTCTGGCCTTCGGCAACGATCCGCGCGCCGTAGCCGCTGGAGCCGATCTGCGCGCCGTCGCCGCTGGAGCCGATCTGCGCGCCGTCGCCGCTGGAGCCGATCCGCGCGCCGTCGCCGCTGGAGCCGATCCGCGCGCCGTAGCCGCTGGAGCCGATCTGCGCGCCGTAGCCGCTGGAGCCGATCTGCGCGCCGTCGCCGCTGGAGCCGATCTGCGCGCCGTCGCCGCTGGAGCCGATCTGCGCGCCGTCGCCGCTGGAGCCGATCTGCGCGCCGTAGCCGCTGGAGCCGATCTGCGCGCCGTAGCCGCTGGAGCCGATCCGCGCGTAGATGCCTGCGGGGTCGTCTCCCTTGCCGCGAACAGCCTTCACTACGGCGTCCACTGCACGACGGATGAAGTCAGGGAGAGACAACTCGACCGTCACAGTCAGCGAGCCGGACGCGATCTTGGTCTTGCCGTCCTGCGTCTCCTTGTCGATGGAGCCGCCCTGCAAAACCTCGGCGTAGCGGGTGAGGCGGCCCTGATCGTCAACGACCGGGTAGAAATCCCAAGCGTGCAGCGGGTCTGATGCATCGACGGCGTGGAAGCCGTTGCGGCAGGCGCGAACCTCGCCACTGACCGTGTAGGTCTTGCCAACCTCGAACTGATGGCCCCGGCATTTGAACTCGTGATCGAATGCCTTGATCGAGACGATCTGCTCGGCTGCTTCGGTCTGCGCCTGCTGATCCTGTTTCGTCTTCGGTGCCATCGGGCGTCTCCATCGGGGTGATGGAGAGGACTGTAGCGATTAGCGCTACATTGTCAAGTTGATGTAGCGATAATAGCTACTCTCGTAGCGATGATCGCTCTGAACCGCGGGAGTTGATTACCGTCGCGAAATGCAGAGAATGCGAGAAACAACAAAGACTTGCGGAGGGGGCGATGCGACAGATTTTGGTGGTGACGAGCGCGGTTTTGCTCGGCGCGTGCGCTGGCGGTCAGGCCATTCGGACATCGCAGAACACGATCATGGTTAGTGCCGGAGCAGCACCGGCCTGCGGCCCTGAGGGGGCGGCGCGCGTTGCCGCGCATACTGCGGCGATTGAAACAATTCGGGCGGGCTATACCAGCTACATTATCAGCGCGGGCCAAGCGTCGAACAACATCCGCGTTACCCAGGCTCCCGGCCAGGTCCATACGCAAGGAACGGTCACTTACGGCGGCGGCTACGGCACCTATCAGCAGCGATCCACTTATGTCCCAGGGCCCACGATCGTTTCTGGGCGGCACAGCCAAGCGCTAGCTGTGACGATGTTCAATCCGGGAGATGCCGGCGCGGAGCAGGCTGTTGATGCGCGCCAGGTTCTTGGGCCGGACTGGCAAGAAAAAGTACGGAATGGGATCCGCACATGCCTCTAGCGCGGGACCATATTTTTCACTCGAGCAGCCCATTCAACAGTCACATCAGTGATCGTCCCTTCGGTGTTGCTCTCCAGATGGTAGAGCCCCGGTGTCTTTGAGCGCCGGAGCTTCTTGATCATGATTCGCCCATCGGCGACACCGACGACGCAAAGTCTGCCGATAAGGTCGGGCGTTACGGGCGAGCGAACCTCGTCATAGTAGACGAGCCATTCGTTGAAGAACGACCCGAGGCTGTCGCCCTGAATTTCAACGGCCACGGTGTCGTTGGTCGAACCTTCCGGCGCGTCCACTCGGTCATGCTCCCCCTGATCAGAGAAGAAGTGTGCTACCGCGCCAGCGGCGACGTATCCGACGAGCGGGACCGATCGAGGCCCCAGATGCTCAGGCGCCGGCACGCCTGAGAGACGAGACAACTCTACCATCTCGTCGGCCTGCATCGCCCGCGTGCCTTTGTAGATCTTATTGACTGCTGCGCGATCGATGGAGCGCCCGAGGCGCTCGGTCAGGTGGCGCGCAATCGCGGCCTGTGACAGCCCTGCCTTATCGATCGCGCTCTTCGCCCACTCTTGAATCATGTAGCGATAATGGCAACAGATTGAAATGGCGTCTGTTTCTCGATTCGCTACGTCGCGCTTGCATTTGTAGCGATTATCGCTACAGTTGATCTCATGAAAAGCGCCGCCGACATCGTGAAAGAAATGGGTGGGCCGTCGAAAGCGGCCGAAACGATCGGCGTTCATCGCACCCGTGTTCATAGCTGGCTTCGCAGCGGCGCCATTCCTCCGCGCCACTGGAACAAGATCATCGACACCACGAACGGCGCGGTCACCCCCAGCGATCTGCTCCCCGCCGCGGTGCGCTTGTGATGCACCCGCCCTGCCAACCCTTTTTTCGCGATCATCGGCCCCACGCCGGCAAGCTGTCGGCCTGTGATCGCGCTCGTTCGCTCCATGTCTCCGTTGCCTCCCTGGTTCGGCTCAACCGAACCAGAGAAGGCACCCAAGATCATGGGAATTTCACCCAAGGCGAAGGTTCATCACATGTCCGCCACCGTGTTGCGTGAGGCGCGCGGCCACGTCGCTGCCCTGATCGGGCCCCAGCCGCCCGGCGCCAAGCTGAAGAATGCGTTTCCGCGCGTCGCCCGGTTCGTCGGGCTCAGCGAGCGACGCATCCGGGCGATCTGGAACCATGAAGCCCGCGCCATCCGCGCCGACGAGATCGACGCTCTCCGCGAGGCGGTCGAGAGGAAAGAGCAAGCCACCTATGTCACCGACCATGCTTCGCGGCTCGAGGCCGCCGCGCGCGCCTTGGAGGCGATCGATCCGGATTTTCATCGGCCGGAAAATGATCGCCTTCGGAACGTGGCTCGTCGAATTCGGGACGCAGCTTCTCATCGGGAGAGGAAATGATGGTCTGGACGCCTGACACCGAAGACATGCTCCGTTGGCTGGTGGATCAGCGACAGTCGGCGTCATCGTGCGCCGACTTCCTGACCGCGGCGTTTGGCGTCCATTTCACGCGCAATATGTGCATCGGCAAGGCACGCAGGATGGGGATGTTCTTCACGTCCACGCTTCAGCCGAAGCGAGCGCCCGAGGCCAAGAAGTCGAACATCGGCGCCGGCCGTGTTGTCGCAATCCGCAAGGCTCGGGCGAAGCCGACTTGGCGGGCATCGACGGAACCGGCCCCGACAGGCGGAACAGTGAAGTTCCTCGATCGGCGGCCGGGTCAGTGCGCCTATCCGTTCGGAGAGCCCAAAGCGGCCGATTTCATGCTCTGCGGTGCCCCTGCCGTCGAGTGCCGACCCTACTGCCCAGCGCACATGGCGATTGCCTACAAGCCTATCGAAAAGAGCAAGGAGAAGGCGGCATGAGCGGCCCCAGAGAGTCATGGCCCACGGCCGAACGGCTGCGCGCCCTATTCAACTACGACCCTGCCACCGGCGCGCTGACGTGGCGTGTCCAACAGGGCAGGGCGCGCGCTGGCGATCCTGCCGGGCACCGCCGCAAAGATGGGCGCAACACTGTTCGTGTCGATAGGCTCATTTTCCTCGGCTACCGCGTGATCTGGTGTCACGTCACCGGTGAGTGGCCCCGCGCAGAAATCGACCATATCGATTGTAATCCCTCGAACGATGCCTGGAGCAATCTGCGCGAGGCGTCCGGTTTTCAGAACGGATTGAACCGTAGGGTCCGCGCCGACAGCAAGGCCGGCATCAAGGGCGTCCAGTGGTGCCGGCAGCACGCAAAATGGCGTGCGCGGTTCCGCCGGCGTGTTCTCGGCTATTTCGGAACACTGGATGAGGCAAACGCAGCCTATTTCGTCGCGGCGTCCGCGGCAGACGCAGCCTTCGCGAGGGCCCAATGACCCGTTGTGTGATGGGGGTTGATCCTGGCGCCACCGGCGGGGTCGCCTTTTACTACCCCGACGCGCCCGGCCGCGTGGCCGTCCACGACATGCCGTTCGCTGGCGGTGTCTCCGGCGGCGGCGTTGGCGACCTCATCCGCCAATACGGCCCGACTGATGCGATTGTCGAGCTTGTCTCGGCCATGCCTGGTCAGGGCGTCTCATCGACATTCAAGTTCGGCCTTGCAGCGGGCGCGATCCATGGCGCGCTCGGGGCACTCGGCATTCCCTACCATCTCGTGACGCCGGGCAAATGGAAGCGCCGCATGGGGCTGACATCCGACAAGGATGCGTCCCGCGCCATGGCCTGCCGGCTGTTTCCGCAGGTCGCCTCGTCCTTCGCTCGGAAGAAGGATGACGGCCGCGCCGAAGCGGCGCTGCTCGCCTACTACCGCGTGCATCAGATGGACGAGAGGAATGCGGCATGAACTTCGTCCGTCACTCTCCGTCATCGCTGAACCTGTTCGCGTCACAGCCATCGCTGTTCGTGCTCGAGAAGATCCTTGGCAAGCGCCAGCCTGTGGGCGCTGCGGCCCATCGTGGAACCGCGGTCGAGGACGGCGTTGCCTTCGGCCTCGACAACCCCGACGCGCCCCTCGAGGACTGCGTTGAGGTCGCCATGAAGAAATGGCGCACCCTGATGGCTCTCAACACCGACCCGCGCCGGGAGAAGTCGGAAGGCGGCATTGCCGGCCTCGTGGAGCAGGGTCTTGCGGCGCTGCGCCCCTATGGCAAGCCGTCGTCCAAGCAGGGCTCCATCACCTGGCACCCCGAAGGGCTCAAGTATCCCATCTTCGGCTACTACGATTTCATGTTCGAGGATCACGGCATCGTCGTGGATCTCAAGACCTCCGACAGGCTGCCGTCCGAGATCAAGACCGGGCACGCACGGCAGGTCGCACTCTACACCTCCGGCAATCTCGGCGGGCGCCTCGCTTACACGACGCCGCAGAAGCACGCCGTCTATGACCTCGAGAACGTCGCGGCCCACAGGAACACGCTGTTCCGCATGGCGGTCGCCTGCGAGCGGTTTTTGTCCCTTTCCGACGACCCCGAATTCTTCGTTTCGATCACGCTTCCCGACCTCGACAGTTTCTGGTGGTCCCCACCGCAAGCGCGTCAGGCCGCATGGGACACGTGGCAAATCTGAGCTTCGCCCGACACGGGCAAGGGGAGGGGCGGCCCTGACCGCCTCAACAAGGTGAAGTGAAATGGCTCTCGGTATTCAGACTGGCGGCGGCTCCAACGACCGCACCCCGATCATCAAGTATAACGCAAAGGCCGGCCGGCTTTTCCGCGTCGATCGCACCAATGACGGCTCCGGCTGGATCAGCGAAGAAGTGGACATTACGACGAACGGCATGTTCGTTGCCGACCTCGAGAACATCCAGACCGGCTGGATGTGCTTCCCGCCCGGCGCCGCCCCCGACATCCGCACCGTTCCGCTAGGCGACAGCCCCGGCGAGCGCCCGTCCGACAAGCACAAGATGGGCTTCAAGCTCCATGTGAAGCTCGGCAAGGACTGCGGCGGCGACGTGCGGGAGTTCACGGCTTCGGCGGCCTCCGTCATCAACGCCATGAACGCGCTCCACGACGCCTATCTGGCGGCCAAGGACGGCGACAAGCTGCCCGTCGTCAAGATCGCGAAGGTCGTGGGTGAGAAGACCGACCACGGCACCAACTACGCCCCCGTATTCGAAATCGTGCAGTGGGTGCCGCGTCCTCAGGGTCTTGGCCCGATCCCCTCGAGCAAGCCTGCCGCTCCTGCCGCTGCGTCTTCTCCGCCGGCAACGGGGTCGCGTCAGGTCGACCCGCCCGCTCCGAAGCCGGCGCCCGCCGCATCGGCTGCCGAGCTCGAGGAGCAGTTCGGCTGAGAATGCCGCCGGGGGCGGTTCAGTTCTGAAGGCCGGCCCGCCCCCGGCGCCCCGCGTTGAGTAACCCCAAGCGAGGCAGAAACCCTGCCTCGCCTTTGCACATGAGGCAAGGCAGCGCGCGATGATGGCAGGAAACATCAGCCCGATCATGGAGCCCGACAAGAACGCCATGACGGCGTTTGTCGAGCACCTGTTCGGCTCGCTCGAGGTTGGTGCCGGCCTCGTTGAGCTCGCATGGACCGATGCGCAGCCCGATGCGTCCGGCCGCCACAAGCTCCGCCATGCCCAGCTGTTTCCGCTCGACCGCCTCGAGGCGCTGATCGAGCTCGCTGCGACCCGCAACCGCATTCCCGGCTGCAATGTCTATGTCGGCATGAACCTACGCCACATCGACACGATGCCCGGTGCACGCTCCGACGATGCCGACGCAGTGCTGGCTGTTGCCGTCGCTGCCGACCTCGACGAGCCCGGCGTCATCTCCACAGCGCGTCAGCGCTATGGCGACGACAAGCCAACCTTCGTGGTGAAGACCGGCGCCCATCCACACTCTCGAGCTCAAATCTGGTGGAAGCTGAAAGAGCCGACCACCGACATGGACCGCTGGACGGCCCTGATGAAGGGCATCGCTGCCGCGGTGCATGGCGACCCGACCATTACCAATCCAGGCCGCGTCATGCGCCTCGCAGGCTCGGTTGCGTGGCCGGTCAAGGAAGGCCGCGTACGTGAACTCACCAGCGTTGTCCCGCTTCAGCAGCCGGGCCCGCAGGCGTTTCCGCTCGAGAGCCTCGAGGCGATATTCCCGCCGGTTGCGAGCTCGAGCACGGCGGCCGGCGCAATCGCCCTGCCTCGAGCATCATCGCTCGGCATCACAGGCAAGATCACCGATGGCCGCGAGCGCTACATGCGCGACACGGTGCTTGCCTGCCTGATCGAATTCATCGGCACCAACGGCGCTGTCCCAGAGCCGCAGGAGCTCTTTGATGCAGCGTGGCCGCAGTACCAGCGCAACGTCGATTTCACGCGCGACGGGCGCGGCCCCGAAGAAGTGGCTGACAAATGCCGCGTCACGATCAAGAGGTTCGAGGAAGGGCGCATTGCCGGCCTCGAGACGATCGACCGCGCGCTCGAGGTCTATGCCGACAAGGTTGTTAGGCGGGCTGAGGCATCGAGCTCGGCATCGACTGCGACGACTGAGGCTCGAGACGAGCTCGCTAGCGAACCTTTCGCCGCGACCGACTTTACCGGGGCGCCACCGGTTCGCGAATGGCTGGTGAAGGACTGGATCCCGAAGGGCACCGTCACCGCTCTCTATGGTGACGGCGGTGTAGGCAAAACCCTCATCGCCCAGCAATTGGCCTATGCCGCTGCCATCGGCGGCAACTGGCTCGGGTTCGACGTTCCCAAGATGCGGGCCCTCTGCGTGTTCTGCGAGGACGACCGCGATGAGCTCCACCGCCGCCATGACAGCATCAAGGCATCCCTTGGCCACCCGATGGGCAACCCGTTCTCCGATGTGTGGGTATGGCCTCGCGTCGGTCACGACAATCTGCTGGTGACCTTCGACAAGGACAGCCGGCCGTCCATGTCGACCTTCTTCGAAGGCGTCATGCGACACGTGCTCGAGAAGCGCATCGACACGCTGTTCCTCGACACTGTGGCGGACCTCTACGGCGGCAACGAAATCGTTCGAGCCCAGGTCAACTTCTTCATCAAGGCCGTCTGCGGCGCCTACATCCGCAAGGCTCAGGAAGCCGGCTGGTCGCTCACGGTCATCATTCTCGCCCACCCCAGCCAGGCGGGCAAAAACACAGGTTCTGGTGAAAGCGGTTCAACGGCTTGGTCGAATGCGGTGAGGTCGCGCCTTTATCTGACGCGGCCGGAAGAAGGTTTGGCGGAAGAACGAATACTGACGCGGAAAAAGTCGAACTACTCGGCATCTGGTGACGACGTGAAACTCAGTCTCCTGTGGCAGGACGGCGTGATCATCCGCCCGGTCGCAGGCAATGGTTCAAGGAACGAAAAGGACGAGCGGCTGGCGATCGACAGTGCGAAGCGACAGGTCAAGATGCTTGTTGCCGACGCTTGGCGTCGAGGCCAGCCCTACAAGAAAAGCAAGGACAGCACGCGGTTCCTGAACCGCTGCGTGGCGGAGCAACTGACGGCGCGAGGCGTGACCATTGGGGCCGTGCTGGGCGCGCTGAACGAGCTCATTGGTGATGGTGAAATCGAGAACGCACGCACCGGAAAGAAGCGCGGATACAGGGTCAACGACGACGCGGAAGACGACGAATAGGAGCGTCACACCGTGTGACGCCGTGTGACGCTAAGGACGAAAAACGTAATGATTTCAATGGTGACGGTCAAAAAGTGACGCCGTGTGACGCCGTGTGACGCTCGGGACGAAAACGATAGAAAAAACAACGACTTGGCAAAAGTGACGCTGTGTGACGCTGTGTGACGCTTAATCCCCCCCATACCCCCCCCCCTGCGCGCTCACGCACGCGAGGCTCGCGCCAAAGGGCGCTCGCTCGCGGCGTGGCGCTTCAACGGAGGCCAGCGATGGCACGAACCAAAACCCTTCTTGCCGACGCCCCGCTCAGCGCGGACAGCGTGACGGCGGACTGGCAGAAGTCGAACGCGACCTATCTGGCGGGCCGCGCTCATCTCGACGGCGTCGATCATCTTGCGGCCGCCATGGAAGCCAAATGGGGCATCGACCGGCTGCGGCTGCTGGTCAGCACCGATCTGCGTGAGCGGTTCGACCGGCAGCGGCTCAAACTGAACCACGCCATCCGGCAAGGCACGCTCGACGACGTGGTGCGAGAGGCGCCGCGCATGACGGCGGCGTGGACCGTGCTCGACCGCGAGGCCGAGAAGGCCGGTGCGGCTCCTTGCGATCCCGACGTGCTGGAAATCGCTATGCCCGGCGGAATGGTCGCGGTGGTGGTCAAGGATCTGGCCGACGCCCGCAAGGTCCAGTCACAGGCCGATGGCCGCAGGGTGGCGGTTTACAGCCATGACGAGATCGGTCGCATCCTCGAACGCTTCCGCGACCTGCACGAAGTCAAGGTTTCGTTTCCGGGCGCCGAAGTCGTGGCTGTCCGGCCCCTCGAACCACGTGATCCGCTCGATGCCGTCGAGGCGTTCGACGACAGCATCCCATTTTGACCCCAGCCGGCACGCGCCGCCTGAAAGCACAGGAGAGAGGGATGAGCGAAACCTACCGTCAAAGGCTCAAGCGCCGGGCGATCACAATGCTTGTCGGCGGGCTGCTGGCCTACGTGGGGCTTGGCGGCGTTTGGGC
>Ga0209570_1001190_pt1 | contig 16319 bp, 4 predicted proteins | sample EBPBio172007_DNA_FD_185861 | JGI IMG/M metagenome (GOLD analysis project Ga0209570, IMG submission 185861) | Wastewater treatment Type I Accumulibacter community from EBPR Bioreactor in Madison, WI, USA - Reactor 1_9/17/2007_ DNA (SPAdes)... | ecosystem: Engineered > Bioreactor > EBPR >... | reverse complement strand
AGGAGCGCCATGGCTTGACTCGCGAGGCGACCTTGCGGGCATAGGCCGCGCGCTTGTCGGGAGAGACGGCGTTGTAGGCCCCTACGGCTTCCCAGCCATAGCCAAAGCGACGAATGTTCTGCGCGAGTATCCAGGCCCCGATGTACGTGCTGGTGCAGGGATCAAAAAGCTGATCGCGGCCGATGCGATACGACCCGAGCTTACGCAGCCAACTGCTGTTGATCTGCATGTGCCCGAGGTCCTCCGAGCCATCGCGGTTGCGATGGCGTGCGGCGGGGTTGGAGTTGGACTCGACGGCGGAGATGGCTTTGAGCAGCGATGGCGGAATGCCGTAGCGGCGACCGGCTTCTTCGAAGCAGGCGGCCTGCACGGAAAAGGCCGCGGGCAGCAGGAGGAGGGTCAGGAAGGCGCGAGTCATGGCTGCCATGGTAGGAAGCCAGACGGTTCCTGCGTCGCCGAAATGTGACCGTTAAGGGCGCATTTCGGTTAGCGGAGGGTTGTTGTTTGAGGCTGAACAACTCTTGAATTTACAGCTGACGTGCAGTGGCCAAACGTACCTGCCGATGACCAAAGCGTGCGAGACGGTGTTTGCGAGATATCCCGGCGGACGACGGAAAGGAACTGCCTCGACGAACGATGCGGCTGACCGGAAGCTGTCATTCCATCGCAATGTCCATCAGGCGCTAGCCCAAGTTACGACGCGAAGCGCTCTTCCATCGACGGCAATGATCTTCCGCGCGACGATGCTTGCACCAGCCGAAGCAATCAACCACTGGTGTTCTAACGACCCCTGGGCCTACCGGTCGTTCCCCGCCTCTCTGGCCCACCTCGCGCGACCGCGCAGTAGTTCTGCCAAGCTCAGCCCGGCCAAGCCAGAGAGCATTAGTAGTAACGTTCCGGGACCAGAAACCGGCGTTCCGCCATCCGCGTTGATGGCGAAGGAGAAATTGCCAGTAATATCCATATCCCAAGGGTCGCCCGGTGCCGCGCGATAGAAGTTATCGCCCGTGGCATCGCTCAACAGCCAATACCAGTTGGCGTTCGGGTCGCCGATGTCGAATTCGTTGACCACGGAAAGATAGAAGGTGGTTCCGCTGGAAAGGCTCAGTGCTCCTGGCAACCCTAGCTCGTAACGATACACAGTGGCCCCCGAGATGTCTGTCAGCGAAGTCGCCGTCCGGGTCGGAGCCTGCGTGAATTCGGCCATCGGATTGATTTCGGGACGTCCAGTTCCGTCATCGGCGCTGAAACCAACACGAAACTCATCAAGTGCCAGCGTTGCCGGCGCCGCAGAGTACGCGCCCCACCACACTACGCCAGACACCAGCGTCGTGGCCGAAAGAACAAAATCGTCGGCTGATTGCGCGGCGGAGATACTCGGGAACGCATCGTTGCCGCCTACAGGCGACTGCTCAAATATGGCGCCCGCCGAGGCGCCATTGACCAGACTGAGCCCCAGGACCAGCGCCACAGTCGAGCGAGCGACCGCCCGCGGCACACGCGGACTGCTCTCGCGCAGGACGCTGAGCATTGCATGGTACTTCTTCATCGCACCCCTCCATCAAGGAACTGATCAGGCAAACAAAGCTTCGCCTCTTACACCAGAAACATATCCACGGAGCCCGACACGAACTGCACGGAATCAACGAGGTATTCGCTGCCGTGGAGGCTGCCATTAGCTGCGAAGGGGCTGGCCCCGAAACCATTACCGTCAGCGTTTCCGTAGCCGCCGTAGACAAAATCCTCGCCACGCTGAGCACCTGCCGAGAGAATCGCCTGCGTGAACCCTTCCGCTACTGCAAGCGAAATCTGCTTAGTCCCGTCTGTCCCGTCAGCGTAGAAGAACAACTCCTCCACCAGCGCGTCTTCCGCGTCGAGCAGTTGCAGGCGGCCCGCCTCGTTCAGCCCCGTGCCGTCGTCGTCGCGCAAGAACCGGCTCAGTTGGAATGTGATCTGGTTGGCTTCCTCGTCGAGCACGAACCGCAGCCCTTCGGTGCCATCGATTTCCTGACGAACTGGACTCGTCGCTAACGTTTGGCCGCTGACGCCGAGATCTCCGGCCGACATGTCCCCGCCGGCCAACGCTGCGCTACCCGAGCTGCCGAACATCACGTTGGTGAAAGGCTCACCGTCGTTTTCGATGTGCGACTTGTGCCAGATGGACACGCCATCGTTATTCCAACTTCTCTCCCAGGCACCGGCATCGGAACGCGGCGGGCGAGCGGGCGCGTCGCCAATCCGGAAAGCGGTGGAGTCGTCGTTGACGATCACGCCATCGGCGCTGTCCATGCCCAAACTGCCGTTGACCGGGTCGTGCAGGGTGACGGCAAACACTTCATGAGGTTCGATATCGTCGTCGCCAGCGACATCGATGGTGAGCAGTTGTGCTGCGCTCCCGGGTGCGAAGACGAGAGTCCCGGTCGGCAGCACACCACCGACAAAGTCATCGGCTGTCGCGGATCCGGTGACGCGGAACTGGACGCTTGTCTCCGCGCTCAGATCGCCGCTGCGGCTGATAATAAAGGTAAAGCCGGTCGAACCCGAATCGCCCTCGACTTGTCGCGCGTCCAAGGGGAAAATACTCAACGCCGGCGGTGGCAGGAGATCGTCGTTTTCGATAGTACCGACAGCCGACGCGACAGCCAGGGTGCCGTTGGCGACGTTGGACAGCACGACGCTGAAGGCTTCGTGAGGCTCGACCGTCGTATCCCCGCTGACGACGATGGCAATCAGTTGCTCGACTTGCCCCGCTGTGAACAGTACCGAACCAGCAGTGAACGCACCGCCAAAGTCATCTGCGTCAGCCGGATCGGGCCCGAAACCGGCGACAACGTAATCGACACTCGTCTCGGCGCTGGCATCACCGCTACGGGTGATGGCAAAGGTAAACACCGTGCTGTCGCTGTCGCCCTCAGGCTTGACCGCATCGCGAGCGGCGATCGCCAGTTCCGGGGGTGGCAACAGATCGTCGTTCAGAATCGTGCCGAGAGCAATGGCGGTGGTCAGGATGCCGTTGCTCACGTTACCGAGCGTTACCATGAATCCCTCGTCGAATTCGACGGTTGTGTCGCCGCTCACCGCGACGCTGAGCAACTTTTCGTCCTCGCCCTCGGCGAAACTTATCGTGCCGATGGGCAGGGTCCCCGAGAAATCAGCGGGATCAGCCGGATTGGAACCGGCGCCAGCGACGGCGTAGTCGACCGTACTTGTCCGGCTGAGGTCGCCGGTACGCGTCACGGCAAAGGTCAGCATCGTCGTGCCGGTATCGCCCTCTGCCTTGGCTGCATCGAGGGCAGCAATTGCCAGTTCGGGCGGCGGCCGTGGCACGTCGTCGTTGAGGATCTGGCCATCGGCACTGGCGGTAGTGACGGTGCCGTTCGTGGCGTTGCCGAGCGTTACCGTGAAGACTTCGTCGGGCTCGACCGTGTTGTCACCGCTCACCAGAATGGTGATCAGTTCTTCGTATTCGCCGGCGGCGAATCCCGCCACGCCCATCGGGAACGTCCCGCCAAAATCCCCCGGATCGGCGGGACTTAAACCGGTGCCAGCCACGGTGTAGCCCACCGTGGTGGCCTGGCTGAGGTCACCCGTGCGTGTAAGGACGAAAGTATAAGGGGTCAGGCCGGAATCGCCTTCAACCCGAACCGCATCGCCAGCCACGATCGAGAGTTCGGGTGGCGGCAGATCGTCATTCAGGATACTGGCCATCGCCGTGCTGATTCCCAGGGTCGAATTGACCGGATCCGAGAGGGTTACGATGAAATCTTCGTCCGGTTCGACGAGGGTATCGCCTGAGAGCACGACGCGAATGGTCTTCTGGGCTTCGCCAGAAACGAAGGTCAGAATACCTGAAGGAAGCGTCTGCCCCACGAAGTCTTCGCGATCGGCCGGGTTTGGCCCGACACCGCTGATTGTGTAGCCGACCGACGCCGGATCAAGGTCACCATCCGACCGCACCACTTCGAAGGTGAAAGTCACGCTACCGCTGTTGCCTTCGCTCTTGCTCCCATCCGGGATGCCATCGCCATCTTCGTCGGCAACGAAGACGTCGAGACGAGGTGGTATCCGGGCCCGGACGAAGGTTTCCGCATCGGCCGCGGCAGGCATTGCTTCGATGTGACCGACCAGGTCCTCGGCGACACTAAAGAAGGCATAATTGTGCCCAACTTCGCCGTCGAAGACCGCTTCGGTCAACGGCGTATTGGCCAGCCAGACGGTCGCAGCACCACCGTTGTCGGACACATAGATCGTATGGCCTGCAATGCCCGATCCGTTGCTATCGTCATCGCCAGACCAAGAGACGTAAATCGCTGATTGGTCCGAAATGGCTGGCAGGCTATCGACGGCGCTCTCGGGCACGCCGCTATCGAGGGTATTGAACACTGCCGGCGTGACAATCGCGGCTTCGGTATCGAAGACGATGCTTGCCTGAGCGTCGATCACTGCACCGCTCGTAACCGATCCCTTGGGTCTCACGCTATAGGAAACGAAGCCGTCGCCACGCCCCGACGCATCCGTTGGTGGCAGGAAGCCTGCGAATACATCCGTCGTCGGTTCGCCAGTCTGCGGATCGATCGTCGCAAAAGTCCAGGTCGCAATGCCAGTGCCGACGTCGATCCCGGCGGTGACATCGACGAGGAAGCCGTGGGTCGCGCTGAGATCGATACGCGCCTCATAGAACGGCCTATCGGCCGGAACATCGAAGCGCAGTTCGCCCCAACCACAGCTGTCGACACGGAAGCTCGACCAGTCGAGGTCGCTGTCGAGTTGCTGGGTGACTACCACCTGTTGCGCCGCAGCCGTGGCGTCGGAAGCGTTTTCGAAGCGAATCATGTACGGGAACTGGTCGGACGAGCGTACCCAGTGTCCTTCTCCGTAACCCGTCGGGCCGAGAATATCGTTTGGGTCGCGCGGACGAATAATGGATGAGTGGGCAGGCGGTGCGACAGGAGGCCCGAGCGACGGACTAAACCCGGGCGTCAATCCCCTGACGATCCCAGCCGCTACGCCCGCTGCAGCCCCCCAGTCTGCAGCCAACCCAGCGGCGATCGGGTCAAATGCTCTCCAAGGAGATGAGCCGCCCAGCGGAAATGAGCCGCCAAGATGATGAGGCAGACTCCATACGCCTGTCGTACTCTGGCCACTTGATGTTCCTGTGGTGTCAAAAATACCAAATCCGAAGCCTTCGCCCAGCCCCAATGATTCACCATTTGACATCACTACGCCCCACCCCATACCTCCCCCAGTTGAAGAGCCAAAACCCTGATAGACATCTATAACGCCTTGGCTAGAGTCCCATTTAAATCCAGCGATAACCCCGGGTGTCAGTATTGGCACGGGCACCGGAATAATGCTACCCCAAGAACTCCAGTCGATCGTCACAAGGCCCGACGGATCTATAGAAGTTGTCGGAGAGTTTCCAGAGTAGGTATAGCCGTTAACGTCGGAAAGAACGCCTAGCGGATCCTGGGACAGAAAGCGACCCAATTCGGGACTGAAGTACCGGGCTCTCATAAAGTGAAGGCCGCTCTCCTCGGCCATAACACCGTACTGCCCAACGAACTCGAACGGATTCTCAACCAACTCGTTCGACCGCAATGTCTCGCCGAACGGCGCTTGGACGTAGCGGTTCACTACGTTGCCGCTTTCGTCCGTAAGCGCGCTAGTGCTACCGATCCGGTCGAAGGTGTAGAAAGCCGTGGCGCCGAGCGAGTCATCGCGGCTAACCAAGCCAAGGCCATAGTCATATGAGGCGAAACGGGTTCCACTGCCGTCGTATTCTCCGACGACGTTGCCAAGGCCAAGAGGATCGATCAAGTACTCGGTGCGCACTCCGTCATGTACCGCAGCAACTCGATTGCCGAGCGCGTCGTATTCGTAGCTCCAGGTGCCTGCAGGTGTCTCGGCGCCGACAAGGCGATTTTCGGCATCATAACGATAGATCCAGGTGTCGGCGCCCTCGACCTTACCTATCAGGTTACCGTCAGCATCGTAGCTGTAGCTCGCAGCACCGACACTGACATATTGATTCATATTATTCACGGCATAGTCGGCCGTCGTACCGTCGTTTAGCGTACGAATGCGATTTCCGGCGGGATCGTAAGTGTAGGTAAGCCTTTGATCCACGATATCCGAAACGACGGAATCAAGTGCGGCGCTCGTCAACCGGCCAAGAGCATCGTACCCATACGTCCATACGCCATCCACCGTGCCGACCTCGACCGGCCTTGACATTGAATCATAGGTGTAGTCGAAACGGCTGACGGTGCTCCCGTCGGCTGCCAGGTTTTGCAGGCTGGCCAAGCGCCCGGCGTTGTCAAACAGGTTCAGTGCTACGGTGCCATTACCATAGTGCGTTTCCAGCAGACGGCCGGTCCCATCGTAGGCGTAGCTTACAATGAGGTCGCCCACTGAGTCGTGCAGGGCTGCCAAGCGCCCCGCAGTATCGTATAGGTAGTTCACAGTTCCGCCGTCTGAATCGGCCATCTGCGTACGACGACCAGCAGTATCGTAGCTGTACGCAAGCGTCCGCCCGTCCGGGTCGGACAGACGAATCAGACGATCCGCTGCGTCGTATTGCAGCGACGTCGTGCCGTGTTGGTCGGCAAATGAAGTCAGGTTATCGTGGGAGTCCCAAGCATAGGAAAAGTAAGTGCCGTCAGCATATGCTTTTTCGATCAGTCGACCTCCAGAATCGTAGCTGTATAGGGTCGTCTGACCGCGGCCGTTGGTGGCTTGGGTCACTAGGCCGATCTGGTCGTGGGCGTACCGATCGGTACTGCCGTCCGCGTAGTCGATCCCACTCAGGTTGCCTTGAGCATCGTAGTGATAGCGGGTTTGGACGTAGTTCTGATCGGTCAGGCTGGTCAAGCGATTGAGGCTCGGCTCAAAGGACAAGGAGACTTGTTTACCGTTCGGGTCGGTCGCAGCGGTTAAGTTGCCCCGTAAATCGTAGGTGTAGGTACTGACGGTGTTATCCAGCGTTACCAAGCGGGTCAGCGCACCGTTCTGGTCGTATTGCAGACGGGCCACCGAACCGAGGGCGTCGACGATCTGACCCGGCAAGGACATGCTGTTATAGACTGCGGCAGTGCTGGTGCCCGCCGCGTCTGTCACCTGAATCCCTCCGAGGCCACCATAGGAATAGCTTAGCTGGCCGACACCGCTGTCCCCCGACTCGCTGGTAAGAAGGCCTTGGTCGTCGTAAGCGAATGCATGACGAGTACCGTCCGCGTAGGCAACCGCCAGCAAAGTGTGTTCGCGGAGCGCGCCGTGGGCATTGTCATAAGCATACGTTGTCGCACCCTTCGCCGTTACTGCTCCAATGAGATGACTACCCGTCCCATCGTAGGTGTAGGTGACGCTTCGCCCCACGTGGTCGACGATCTCCGAGATCTTTCCGAAACTGTTGTAGCTCAGCGTCAAAGTGCTGCCGATGGAATGAGCCACTTGGCTAAGTCGGCCAGCGCTGTAGAGGAAGTCGATCCGGTTGCCATTGCTGTCCTCAAGGCTGGCCAGATCGCCGGTGGCTGAAAAGAGGAGGCACGTTCCGTCGGTCTCACGCAACTCATACCCTGCCGCGGAAGCAGTGAGTCTGCCATGCCCTGCTCCGTGTTCGACATAGCCGACGAACGGGCCATCGACAACTCGGTCGAAGAAGCGGACGGACCCGGGAGACTTGAGGTACACGTTCCCTTCGGAATCGGTGATCGCATGGACATCGAAATTGTGCGACCAACCGAAACCGAACGCGCCGTCCGTGTTTCGGCCGGTGAGGGTGCCATCGAACACTCGCCCAAAGGTCAGGCCAAGGCCCGGCGTCACTACTGGAAGATCGAGTGCTGTCTCGAATGCAACCCGCGGCCCACTTTGAACGATGTCCAACAGCTCGGACTGGATGACACTGCTAATGCTCCCGTTGTACTCCTCAACCTGAGCCAAACTATTGGCCCGATTGGCGAGGAGCCACGCGAATTCCGAAACCGTGCCGCCGACACGTGAAATTAGTTGATCCCAGACCAAATCCCAGGCAGAAGCGTTGACGAACACCGGTTTTGCAGCCAACTTGAGGGAAGCCCAATCGATCGTCGCGGTTGACGAAGTTGTTCCGGAGCCAGGTGGTCGTGATGAATACAGGCCATGATCTACATCACTGTTGCCGAAACCGGAAAATCCAAAGGGCACCGTGACACTGGCTCCCGGCGCCAGAATTCCAACCGGTCCCGTCTTGCCATTGCCGAAATAGGCTACGGCGTTGCCAGTCTCATTCTGGATACCCGGGATTTGGTACCGAGCAACGTCGGACTTCAAAACCACCAGGGGTGAAGGCACGTCGGTTTCACCGACGTTGGTGTAAGTAATCGTGCCAGTGCCTGACGTGCCGGGCCGCAGAGCAGGAGGCACGACCAGCGAATATTGCAGGTTCCCCGGCAAACCGCTCGTGACTGTGAAAACATCGGCGGCGCAGGCGCTGCGAGCTCCACTGTCGACACGAATGTCATAGGACCCAGTGTCGAGCCCGGTCAGATCGAACGTCGCCCAAAGCGACCCGCTGTCCACATACGAAACCTGATTTGCCTGACGCTCGACGCCGCTGTCGGTCATGAGGCGGACCCGGTCGTTTGGTCCGAAGTCGACGCCTTCCAGGGACAAGGTCACCTGCCCACGATTGCTCCCGCGATCCGGGGTTACTTCCCGCACCGAGAAATCAGCGAGGCTGGCAGTGATCGTGAAATCGGCAGGACCCGAAATGACATGATCCCCGTAGGCGAAGATATAGTAGGGGCCCCCAAGTGTTTCTCGGATCACGAATTCCTGATCGGGAGCGAAGTGATCGTCGGAGGCGAAGTCGAAGGTTGCGCGTGTCGGCCCATGGCCGTAGCTGGCATACAGTTCGTTGGATGCGGTCGCAGAAGCGCTATCAAAGGAGACGAGCAGGCTCTTGCCGGCGGGAACATCAACCCGGTAGAAGGCCGACTGCCCGGTTGAGAGGGAGCCTGTCGATGGAGACCCCAGAGCCAGCGTCGGCCAATCGTTCTCGGTCGTACCAGCGGACGAGCCAAGGTTATTGTCGTCACTGAGTTCGCGAAGGCGGCCCAGGCTATTGGCCCGAACGATGAAGTGGTAATCGCCGGGCAGTACGCCTGGCATCGGAGCCGTGAAACTCGCCGTGTAGGTGGCGGCGGGTGCAATATCACCGCTATGGTGGAAGCGCCCGACCAGCAGATCACTCAGGTCCCACCTGTCGTCCGCCGAGAGATAGATCGAATCGTCCCACTCGCCCACCGCTGCATGCACTCCGTTGTTGCGCACCGTGTAGGTAATTGTCGTGTTTTCACCCGAGACGGCATCCGCAGGCGCGGTGACGGAATCGACTAGTAGGTCTGCGAGTTCTGCGCTCGGAACGAAGACCACCGATGTATCGTCGGCTACCGAAGATGCGAAGAAGCGGCCGTCAAAGCTACCCTCAAGCGTGATTACCGCCTCGGGAATGGCGTCACCACTGGTGTCGATGCCCAGGACGCCAGCAGAGAAGCTGAGCGCCGCGGTCGTAAAACTGGTGCCGGCAACTAGCAACGTGTCTTCCGCGGAGAAATCCCGAATCGTGTCGCCGCTGAGGGCGCTCAGGCCGTCGCGGAACATGTCGGCGCCGCGGCCGCCGCGAAGCACGTCAGCGCCTGCACCACCGGAAAGACTGTCTGCGCCGTCACCGCCGTCGAGACTGTCGGCACCGCCGCCGCCAAACAACTCGTCGTTGCCCGTACGTCCGAACAGGGTGTCGTTGTCGGAACCTCCGTCGAGGTTGTCGTCACCCGATCCACCGTCGAGCGTATCGGCGCCCCTGCCCCCGCGAAGGTTGTCGTTACCCGCACGCCCCGTCAGGCGATCATTTCCGGATCCGCCGTCCAGGAGGTTATTGTCGTCCGTCCCCGAGATCGTATCGTCAAAAGCACTGCCGACAACGTTCTCGACTTCGGAGAGCGAATCCTGACCGCCATCACCATCAGGAATCGCTGTGCCGCCGGCCAAATCAACAGTGATGGCCCCGGCGGCCCAAGTATAGACAGCGGTGTCGATCCCCGCACCGCCATCCAGGGTGTCATTCCCGGGGTTTCCTTCCAGTACATCGTCGCCCTCGCCGCCGAGCAGGAAGTCATCTCCCGGCCCACCGATCAGCGTGTCGTTGCCCGATAGGCCGTACAGCGTGTCGTTGCCGGCGAAGCCTTCGAGCAGATCATCGGACGGTGTGCCCGTATGTACGTCATCTCCGGCTGTAGCGCCCCAATACTCGGCGCCAATCCCGGTAAAGTCGCTGGCTTCCAAGGCATTGACCGCTACCCCGCGAACGCGGAGCATATCGCCAGCGCTGAAGTCGATGACGGCATCGCCGCCGCTGTAGGTGATGCGTGTGCGAAGTTCATTCCAGGTCGGTACCAACGCGCCGAAAGATGCGACGTTTATGCGATCTTCGCCGCGAACAAAATCGTTCAGCGTATCCAGAGCCATTCCCAGCGTGGCAATGAACATATCGCTTCCAGGGCCCCCAATCAGGATATCGGTCCCCGCTCCGCCGGTGACCCAATCGTCACCGTCACCGCCTTGCAGAGTCTCGTTGCCAATACCACCGGTCAGCCGATCGTTGCTTGCCGAGGCGATGACTCTCTCGATGCCTGTAATCGTGTCGAAGCCTTCGCTGCCCGCTTTTGCGGCGATGCCGTTACCGAGATCGACGCTAATCGCACCCGCAGCGGAAGTGAAATCGAGGGTGTCCGTTCCCGCTCCTCCGTCAATCGAATTCAGGCCATTGCCCGCCTGGAAGGTGTCGTCACCCTCGCCCCCTTCCAGCGTGTCGTTGCCGCCACCACCCACAAGAACGTCGTTGCCCGCACCACCCCGCAGCACGTCGGCGTTCACGCCACCAAGCAGGAAGTCGGCATACTGCGTGCCGGTGACATCGAGATGCTCGATGTCACTGTAGATCACTCGGTAGTGGGCGCTGTCGATTCCCCAGCGCGCCGTATTGGCCGGCGCCACTACCTCGTAGCCGCCCGCGCCGCTGCGGTTCAGGTAATTCCCCTGCGCATCGTAGTAGAAGGACCAGATGCCGCGATTGCTAACGATGTAGTCTTGCGTCTCGCCGCTGAAGTCGACCACCAGCGTGTCGGTGCCATCGCCACCGTCCACGTCGTCGCTACCCGCATCCCTCTGGTAGATCACGTCGTCACCGGCGCCAGCGATCACCGTGTCGTCGCCACCGCCAGCATCAATCACGTCGTCGCCGTCGCCGGTGCTCAAGCTGTCGCTGGCCACGACCGTCGTATTGCGCAATTCGTCGTTGCCGGCGCCAGTGCTCAGCGTCAGCGCTTCGATCCCGGTCATCGTCACGCCATTGGCCAGCGTCGCCGTCTGTGTCGGATCGTTGTTCCACACCAGGTCACCGGTAAAGCCGGACAGATCAATGATCAAGCGGTCCATGCCGGCACCACCATCGATCTGCTGCGCGTGATTGCCCGCCTGGAAGGTGTCGTCACCCTCGCCCCCTTCCAGCGTGTCGTTGCCGCCACCACCCACAAGAACGTCGTTGCCCGCACCACCCCGCAGCACGTCGGCGTTCACGCCACCAAGCAGGAAGTCGGCATACTGCGTGCCGGTGACATCGAGATGCTCGATGTCACTGTAGATCACTCGGTAGTGGGCGCTGTCGATTCCCCAGCGCGCCGTATTGGCCGGCGCCACTACCTCGTAGCCGCCCGCGCCGCTGCGGTTCAGGTAATTCCCCTGCGCATCGTAGTAGAAGGACCAGATGCCGCGATTGCTAACGATGTAGTCTTGCGTCTCGCCGCTGAAGTCGACCACCAGCGTGTCGGTGCCATCGCCACCGTCCACGTCGTCGCTACCCGCATCCCTCTGGTAGATCACGTCGTCACCGGCGCCAGCGATCACCGTGTCGTCGCCACCGCCAGCATCAATCACGTCGTCGCCGTCCGTACCAGTTATCAGGTCGTTGCCATCGGTACCGTTTATCAGATTGCTTGTCATGGCCATCTCCAAGATGTAGGAGGCAATTAACATCGCCGGCTGGGTTCAAGTCGCTTTCCACAAACGTTCCGTCGCGAAAATGGGCTATCGGCTTGATGTTCGAGACATCTCAAGCCGTTCGGGCTTCCTGGCCAGACAACGAATCGTTGTTGCTGTAGGTCGCCGTCTTGGGCGTGCGAACGGGACGTAATCAGCCATGTCACCCGGGTCTCATTGGACCAAGTGCATACGATCGAAGTTAGTAGCCACCGCAAACACCGGCGAGGGTGAGCAAAGCAACATGGGGATCGCGCAGAGGTAGCGTGGTTAGCGGAAGGGCAACGACCGATTTCAGTTCCCTTCGAAGCACGATCGCTTGGGTGGACGAAAATTCGACCGGTCGAGCCCGCGGCCATGGACGAACCCTCTTATCTTTCCGTGAGCAACGCGGTTCCAACGAAACACTGATGCTGGCCAAAGTCGAGCCACTCCCTGCAGGTCCTCCGACGACCTTGGGCGGCACGCCGTGTGATGACGCTCACCAACCATGGCCCTCAAAGCACAGAGCGAACACACAGTGAATATCGCATAGCCCTTCTTACAGCCTGCATACACACGGACAAATTTTCGCAATAAATTCGTGCTCTGGGATAACACATTGCCTGTCGGTGCTGCCGTCTGTGACAAACAAGAAGGCGAGGTCCCTGCCATCGTTCAGTTACGACGGCGATCCTCCGGCGGCACGGGCAGACCTTCGATGGATTCACGGATAGACTCCGTCCTGGCGGATGGATCCACATGAAGCGCAGTGCGCAACAGGTCGCGGCATCGACCGTACACACGCAGTGCCTCGGCGTGCTCGCCAAGGTTCTGTAAACAGGCCATGAGGCGCCGGTAGTACCGCTCGGACAGTGGCTCCAGGGCAATGGCATGCTGATAGTGTTTGGCAGCCTTGCGCCAAAGTTCCCCGGCTTCGAGGCGCCTGCCCAGTTCATCCACCACGTTCAGCAAACGACAACGCAAACGCTCCTGATATCGTAAGGCCCACGGATGAGGGTTTTCCCGTTCGAGGAAATCGCCGTGGTATAGGTCCAGCAAGCCATCTCGTCGCGCCAGGAGGTCGTCGAAGTTGGCGCGCGATGTGTGGGGTATTTTGTCTCTTGTCGTGCCAAGCAGCCGTTCGAAGCACCACACGTCGACCCAACACACCGTCGGGCTCAGCGTCAGCCGACCGCCCTCAATGATTAGCGAATCGTCGGTGCCCAGAAGTCGGCGCAATCGCAGAAGGGTGGCATCGAAGGCACCACGTCCACTCTTGCTCTCGGCATCTGGCCAAAGACAGTCGATCAATCGGGCTATCGCGACTTGCCGCCCGCCAAAGGACAGCAGCGCCTGCAACAGCTCGACCGGTTTGTGCTGCAACTGGCTGGTTTCGGCAATGGGCCTGCCATCGACGACCATGCTAAAGCGCCCGAGCGCGTAGATTCTTACCGGCCATGGCCAGCACTCTGCTTCAAGACACGGCGGCTTGAGGCAACGCTTCTGGATCAGGCGACGGGCGTACTCCGGGGCTATTCCGTTGGCTAGGGCAAAGGCACAAAGCCGGGCCATCACCGCCGGGCGAAAGCTGTTGTGGTTGAGGTAGTCGTTCGCGGCACCAACGCTAAAAGCTCTCTCGAGCGCTTCGGCGCAACCCAGCTCGTCGCCGACGTCGAGGGCGAACAGAGCCGCACACAAGTCGGCCTGGAAAGTCAGGATGCCACTAGCCATCGCCGTGGCGACCTCGCGACCGCGCGCCAGCACCGGCCATGCCTCAGGTGTCCGACCCAGGGAATGTAGCGCCTGCGCCCTGACAAGTTCCCCCAGCGCCTCCTGCTGTGGTCCGCCGTAGCGCAGGGAAATCGCATTGGCGGTTTCAATGTGGGTCAGGGCCTGCGCACCTTCCCCATCACCCAGGCTGGCCAGACTGGCGAGGTAGTGAAAGTGTGCGACGTCGATCTTGCGCTTGGCATCGAGGGACTTCCCAAGTCGCGCGAGCGCAGCACGACCGCGGCTGAGTTCACCGTTGTTCAGGCACGCGTAGACCTGCAGAGCGCCGAGCATGAAATCCCACATGCGCAAGCGGTTCTCGCGGGCCAGTTTGCTTCCGGTCTCGGCGGCTGCGGCTGCTTGTTTGCTCTCACCGCGGCTCCAGTGATGCATCGAGCGAAGGGCCCAGAGCAGCGCCCCGATGAGCGGCGGGAGCGTTGTCCCTGCCGGAGGTTCGATCGCTTTCATCAGTCGATCGAGTTGCGAATTCATGCCGACCGCAACCGTGTAGTGTATTTGCAGGTTGCAGCCGAGCAGGATGCGCTGGTTGGGGTCCGCACAGGCTTCGATCTGCAACAAGAGGCGGTCGGCCCAATCATGGATTATAGGGTCCTGCGGACGACGGAAGAGCAAGGCGCCGAACATGCTGGCGGTGAAGCGCGCAGCGAGCTCATCGGCCGGCGCACCAAACTCATCGAGGAGAGACTGCGCCTCGTCCAGCCATTGATCGAGCTTGCTGAAATCCGCCCATTCCAGAGAGATTAGATCGACGTTCCCCGACCAGGCGAGAAAGCAACCGCGACGAATATGCCGTTCTCTGAACAGGTGGTAGGCACGGTAGAAGCGCTGCTGGCCGGCGGGCGGCTCGAACGGGAGCACAGCCGCGCCCTGCCAGAAGCTAAGCCACGGATCGCCGGCCACGGTATCTCCAGGAAAGGCGTTGAGCCAAGCGCTCACGGTCCGATGCCACCCCCGATCGAGAAGGCTCGACGCGTTTTCGACAATAAAGCGCTGCAACTCGTCCCATAGACGGCCAGCAATCAATACCTGCGCAGCGGCGTCGACGTCACCGCTTTGCGCCAGTAACGCGGCCGCTTGACGCACAACACGATCCAGCTCGTTGCCCGGCAAATCGGACTCAGCGCGCACTAGCAGGAATTCGCGCAGCAGGGGATGAAACTCGTACTGCAATTCACCATCGACTTCATGCACCGAAGTGAAGATGTTATCGGCGTGCATCGCTGCGAGTAACTGGACGGCTGCCGCGTTGTCCGTAAGGGCGCAAGCCATCTCCGGCGTTATGCGCGGCACGTGGGCCAGCTTGAGGAGAAAGCCACGAACCTCTTCCGACTGGCAGTCGAAGACTTCTTTGGCCAGGTAATCGAAAAGTCCGCTGCCACTGGCGACGCGCCGTTTTCCAGCGGAAAAAGAGCCGGAGTTGTCGAGCTGCAGCAACAGCTGGAGCGCGGCTGGCCAGCCGCCGGTCACCTGGTGCAAGTGGCGCATCTCGTCAACGCTGCGCGTCCGGCCTCCGGCGGAGGCAAGTCGCTGAACCGCGATGGACTCATCGTCGGTGAACAAGAGATCTCCCGCGTCCAGCACGGCCAGATAGCCGTTGGCCCGCAAACGCGCGCTGTCGCCGCTGGGTCGCGTACGGCTGGCAATGATCACTCGGACGTTTTCCGGCGCTTCGCGGATGGCGGCTCGAAGAAGCTTGCGAAAACCGGGCGAGGCGAGCGCTTCCTGACTGTTGTCGATGACCAGAACGCGCGCAGTTTTGGTGCAAGCGTAAAGCCTAGCGAAGAAGCGGCTGAAGAAGGACGTCTCATCAGCCATCAGCGTTGGCGGAAGCGTAGGGAGTTGACTGCAGGACCGAGGAGCAATGCGGATCGCAGCGAGGCGAAGGTAATGGCAACACGCCGCGGGATCGATATCGCTGGCGTCAACCTGGTACCAGAGGGCTGGCAACTTCCGCGCACTGAGGTAGCTGGCGATCAAGGTCGTCTTGCCAGCGCCGGCAACGCCACTCACCCACACTGCCGGATGTTCCAGACATTCGTCGAGGCGCTGAAACAAGCGCTCGCGAGGATGAACGCGAGCGAGCCGCGGACGGCTCAACTTTGCCAAGCCTGGTGACCTCCCCCTGACGGGCATCCGATTATCGCTCTTCTTCCTGCGCCGCCATTCCCGATACAGCGTGCGTTGAATGCCGAAAGACCTTGGCGGCAACATAGCATCTCGGCTAACAGCAGGCAAGGCGAAGGGAGCTCCGGAGTCCAGCGATTCGTATATTTACGGTCGGTAGGGAGCGGAGCGCGACCACGACGTACCGTCAACGCTTTCGACGGGATAAGCTGTTCGCCAGCCCCCTGTGCCAATATGACCTGAGACACCTACCCCTGACAAATTAGAGTAGAAAGGTAGGTTCCCATCATGGCAAACGACACGAAGGATCTGATGAACGGAGAAGCCGCACTGGCGATGGATGACGC
>Ga0209570_1001189_pt1 | contig 16321 bp, 12 predicted proteins | sample EBPBio172007_DNA_FD_185861 | JGI IMG/M metagenome (GOLD analysis project Ga0209570, IMG submission 185861) | Wastewater treatment Type I Accumulibacter community from EBPR Bioreactor in Madison, WI, USA - Reactor 1_9/17/2007_ DNA (SPAdes)... | ecosystem: Engineered > Bioreactor > EBPR >... | reverse complement strand
GAAATTCAAGTTCAGAACGGGTAATTCTCAAAAAACTGAATGGATTGTTTTCTGCTAAATGTCTTGCTTCGTCGGTACTTACAACATCGTAAGGAACACTTGCAACCTGCTCGGCAACTGCTTTTGCGGGCCGAAGTGCTCTGAATGGTCTTATGACCGCCATCTTATCTAACTCCTTAAAAAAATATATTAATGGAACTTCTAAATAACAAAATTTTTATGAATTGTAATAATTTTGAGGCGTTGTGGGGAATTTGAGGGGGAGGGATAGTTACACGGATGCCACGGATTTAACACAGATTTCCACGGATGAAAGGGACTGCATGCCAAAGGCATCCCGTTGGGAGATTTTCACAGATTTCCACGGATTTATGCCGTAAGAGTCAGGAGAGGTAATCGTCCCGATTGCCGTCAGAAAAACGAAATTGAGGATGGTGTTTGAACACGATAATCACGATGAAAAAAGATATTCACGAATATCGTCTGAATCAAGATTTACAGGATTTAAGGATTTGGAGGATTCCAGCCGTAAGAGTCAGGAGAGGTAATCGTCCCGATTGCCGTCAGAAAAACGAAATTGAGGATGGTGTCTGAACACGATAATCACGATGAAAAAAGATATTCACGCATATCGTCTGAATCAAGATTTACAGGATTAAAGGATTTAGAGGATTCTTCCTACCCAAAGGCTCCGACTTGTCGGAGTGTTATATTCGTAGCAAAAATGAGAATCCCCCAACCCCAATTTCCCGCGGAGCGGAATTGATATTCGTAGCTAGTGAGCGATCTCCCAACCCTCCTTACCCGGCAAGCCGGGTTAAACCTTGTTAACAATTGAGTATTCTGTAGAAGGAATTATCCATTTTTATACAATGAAAAATATAAAATCCGACTCACTGTGAAGAGAGCAACCATCTATTCTTTTATAAACAACTTCCTTATTTCACATACCCTCAATTTATGAAAAATATAATCCTCCAAAAGGGCAGAAATATCATTGTATTTCAGAATAAATTTAGTAATTTAACCTCAATCAATCGGAGAGTTTTAGCTATTAGATAAAAATTTGTATAATTATTGATTTATTTTAGACTGTAGTCTTTCGTTCGTAACACACAGAAAACTGCCAATTTTCAAGACACGAAGTAAGAACGGATCGGACTGCGTCCAGCCATGGACGCGGCCTTTCTTTTCATTCCCGTGTCGGGCATGGCAGTGCCTCTGTGTGGATGTCAATTAAGGTTGGCGTCCTTTTTTTGTTTTAAAGAATATTTCAAATAGAGAACACTCTATAATGAATCTCATTGAAGTACTTAACACAGGAGTTTATATGAGTTGGTTTGAAAGCAAAGATGCAAAAATTCGCAAAAGTCACATCAGAGACCTGATAGTGCTTGCTGCTGCGGATGGGCATATTGATAAAGAAGAGATGGAATTTGTTTCAATTGTTGCGGTAAATTGGGGTAGCACGCCAAAAGAATTGGCCGAAATTTTAAAGAATCCACAAAAAGTTAAGTTTACTGTGCCTGAAACCAAAGAAAAACGATTGATGGCGTTGATGGATCTTGTTTTCCTTATGATGATAGATGGAGAAATTCATCAAAACGAATTGGATTTTTGTCAATCAATTGCTCCCACTCTTGGTTTCCCTCCTCGGGAAATACCTCAAATGGTTAGACATATAGCAGGAGCAATAAAGGCGAAGAGAAAAAGAGAGGATATTCTAAATGATGAAGTTTTTTGGGACTAACTTTACTTCAAAACAAGTCATCATATGGAATTTGAGATTACGGAGCAATGAAATCGAGAAATTTATTATTGATAATACCTTCCAGATTTTCGGACTCCTAAGTTCAGACTATAATACAGCCAGAATAACTGAATTTGTTTGTTAACAATTCCAAAATAGAAAAATGCTATAAGGTCATAAAATTCTGTCTGATTTTGTTCAATATGTTACAATAAATAATTAGTAAGAAAGAAATTATCATGGAAAAACAATTTATTGAGAATTTATACATAGGAAAAAACGCCAAATTAAGACTATGGAGAGACAGATATACTAAAGTTGACTATCCATATAAAGTATTGTTTAATTTAGTTTATGAATCTCTTGTTGTTGAAAATATGTGGGATGAAATCCTTGATAGTTTCGAAGGCAACAATACAGGATATGCAAATTTTAATATGGCTCATAAGTATGTTATGGATAGGAGTGATATAATTGCCCGAACATCAATAGCTCCAATTGTTCCCACTGAATACAATTCTAGAAAAGCACTTACAGGATATAATCTTGCTGCATTAAGAGATAGAGTAAAAAAAGCTCAATCAGGAAATAATACCGATATCCAAGAATTGGAATATACATATACCTTTTATACTTGCGGGATTGAGTTGGTTTATGCTTGGTCTGCGATGGGTTTACTCGGTTCAGAACAAGATGCTGCTTTCTTCCAATTAGCCGGTATGGTATTTGGCGGAATTGATTATTCATCTCTTGATGAAGTAATAACCTATTTTGGACAAGCAACAGGACACAATTATAAGGCACTGCCAAAATTTTTCTAAGAACTTATGGTTTGGATGCTTTAATATTAGAAGGAAAATAGTTTATGTTATGGTTCAGTAAGAAACAGATAGATAAATATTGTGAATGGTGTGGCCAAAAAGTAAGTAACCCTTATTATACAGTAGTTTTTTCAATTGTCTATACGATTGATGGAGCAAGCCCTAAAATCAAATATGTGAATCGCAACGCTTCAAAAGTTACTTTGGATACTGGCGAAATATTAAATTATACATTTGAGATTGAACAGAATTTGTTTGCTTACACCGATTTAACTTCAGAGCATTTGTTATGTTCTGAAAAATGCGAGGACAATTTCATTTCCAACCACTATATTGGCTTTATCCCAGGATCCCAACCAATTCATCATCATACGAAACTGAATATTTTTAACCCTATGGCTGTATCTTCCTTGAGCTTGGGGGGAGATAAGGTGAGATGTGAAATATGCAATACGATTTATAAATCCAATGGAAGGAATTGGACGAGAATGCCTTTGATCGAAACTGTCAAACTAAGAGGAAGTTTTAACAAACAGCCTAATGTTGATAGAACCAAGTATAGTTTAATATTAAGTGGAATGTCAGAAAAGAATCAAAAAGGAGAGTGGTATTGCTATCATGTAAATATGGTGAACGGGAAAAAATCGCGTTTTTGTTCTTATGACTGTGCCTTTCACTCCGTAAAAGAAGGAGAAGAGGTCATTTTAGTAAATAGTGTGATGGATAAAGATCGATTGGGTGTCATAGTAAAAGAGACTGAGTATTTTAATAAATTATTGGGAAATAAAGTCAGACACAGACCATCCTTCTTTCAACCGATTCCTAGATGAGGAATAAAGTGAGTAGTAATACCTTTAGTGAGGCTCGGCAAGGAGCGGAACAATTTATGAATAAAAAAGAATACTTGGATGCGCTTCAGCTATTTGAAAAAGCCAGAAAGGATGACCGCGATAATGTTGAAATTTATATCAGAATCGGCGGCGTTCTAGTAGGCTTGAAAAGATTCGATGAAGCGATCAAATACTTTTTAATAGCCTCAGATTTCATTATCCGAAGGAATATGTCGATGTCGGAGGCGAAACCATCGGGGCTGATTTATGAGACTCTTAAAATGCTAGAAGAGTTTAATAACTCACTCCCATTAGGCTTTTCTTTTGACAACAGTATATTCATCAAAATTAAAGATGATATTAGGTGGGAAAAATTTCTCGCTAATCCCGATCTTATTATTGCCACTGGTTTTTCATTTATTTGCATAGAGACGGCGTTTAGAAAATATTTCAAAATTTCAGATGATGAAATGGAATCCTATTGTTTAAAACTACTTGATGGAAATGGTTCAGAAGTTTGGAATAAGTGCCGCTTTTCCTCAGTTTATCTTTATGTAGGCTTGTTTGTAATTTTCTGGAATACAAAGGTTGATAAGCCTAGAATAAAAATTGATGAAGAATATTTGAAATTTGATAACCAAATTATCTGTCCTATGCTTATTCATTCAGTAAGTGATTCTTTGAATTATAAACTAAGGAATGTCATGTATGATAAATCCATATTTTTGGACAGAAACCCTTGCGATCTGGAGATGGACTAATTTTTGCTTCGAATGCGGGATGATATCAAAGAAGAATTTGATTTAGAACAAGTTTATTTGGGATATAACTTACTGACTCCGGAAATCAATCATGATCCGGCAGTGAAGTTTGCAGGCTTTGCCAATGTGGGTTCGACTTCAACATTATGCTACGATCTAGATGAATTAAACCAATATATAAAGAAAAATAAAGCAGTTTATCTTTGCTTTTTGGCATTTCCAATAGATGACATGGATTTTTTGTTGGAGAATGATTGGGAAGATATTGAATTAGAACAACATTTACGACATAAATTTAGGCTGTCATTTGTTGTGCAAGGTGCAGTCAGAAGTTCTGAAGGGTATAAATGCAGGACTTTTAAATTTATTTATACAGCCTGAAACAACATCTTATCGCTCCAAAAAGTATTCGTTCAAAACTTAGAAAAACAGTATTTCTATGACTCTATTTAGTCAGCTCACTATTCGATAAAATTTGAGGATATTCAAATGTACAATGACAACTTATACTTAGTTAAAAAATTTCAGGAAGCTGATGATAAGGCGCATAAAAAGCAAACGGCAGTAAAAATATTTGATTCATTAAGGGAACTCTTTAATTCAGAGAACGCAAATTCTTCGCGCAGATGGATATGGGAACTTATTCAAAACGCAAAAGATCTTGCATATCCTAATTCATCGGTCGATGTTAGAATCAAATTAATTACTGAAGTAGATTCATCTCTTGTTTTTATGCATAACGGTAAAAATTTTTTAATAGAGCAGTTGACTTTTCTAATCAATCAGGTTTCTAGTAAAGATCGTAGCGAAGCGGCTTTAACAACAGGCAAATTTGGAACTGGGTTTTTATCAACCCATTTACTTTCCAAAAACATAACAATTGAGGGAATTCTTGATGTTGAGAATGGTCTCTTTAAGAAATTTCATATTGAGATGGATCGAGGTGCTGATACCATTGAAGAAATGATTGATAAAGTTGACAAGGCTCTCAAAGACAGGCTTAGGATTTTGGATAATGAGGATATTACGACTTTTGATTCATCTGAATTTAATACCGTATTTACATATCATCTAAGCGAAAAAACAACAGGTTTTGCGGCGACCGGTATTTCGGATCTAGAGTTATGCTTACCTTACACCCTCATTTTTGTCGGTAACCTTGGGGAAGTTCAGATTGAGAATAAAAATCTTACCTACTCTTCAAAAATTTTCGAACAATTAGGGCAATTATATATTTATCAAATTTCGGAAACTGAAAACGAGGTAGTTCACAATAGATATATTGCTAAAATAAAAGATGGTTCAGTCGAAGTAGCGGTAGAATTAGAGATTTCTGAGATAAACAAGTACAATGTGATTCCGTTAAGTAAAAGGTTACCAAGACTCTACTGCGATTTCCCTCTTTTGGGCTCAGAAACTTTCACCCTACCCTTTGTTCTTAACAGCAAACAATTTAACCCGACAGAACAGAGACATGGGATATATTTAACAGATTCAGAGACTAAAGATATTGTTGAAAATAAAGAACTCGTATTGAAGGGTATAGAGCTATATAAAAGATTGTTATCGACAATATCAGAACATAATTTTGGTAATCTCTATAATCTCGCCAAGTATGTTTCACCTGTAAAACAGGATTGGTTTTCTGAAAAATGGATCGATGAAAACATTTCCAAGCCAATAGAGAATGCTTACCTTAACACCCCTCTAGTATATAATATAAACGGTGAGTTAAGGCCTATTGTTGATAAGGATGGTGATGTTCAAATATATGTCCCAAAGGCTAAAAATGAGGTTAACCGCACGGCACTATATAATGTACTTGCTAATTTTTCTGCTGGCTTTTTCTCTCGGGAAAATTTACCAAGGTTTGAAGATTTGGAACAATGGGCTTCAATAATTAAGCAGAATTCTTATACGATAAACTTGTTGGAACTGTCAGAACTAGTTGCAAAGAATGAAAATATTGAAAATTTGTCTGTCTGCTTAAACGATAAAACTGAAAACATTATTGAATGGTTAAATGAATACTATGAATTGCTGGTTAACGATGAAGATACTCTCAACGCGATAAAAAAAGAATATACGAAGTACCCTGTCTTCGTAAATCAAAAGGATGATCTGACCAACTATATTTTGGTAAAAAGGGATGATAAGATTGAAGAAGCTCTCAAAGATGCATTAGAGATTTTAGGGGAGGATATCAGAAAAGTTTTAATTTCAGATAATTATATAATTTCAAAATGGGAGAATTTTTCAGCAATAGATAACACTTTTGTAATTGAGAAAATAAATAACTTCATCAAAAATAATTCCATAAATTCTTCAGGTGCAATTCTCTTCTTGAGCTCTTTGATCCCTGGTGGTGAAACTATGGCACATAGAAAAAAAATACATCACTTCGCATCGTTTTACTATTCCGATTATGAAATTGAGCGGGAAATTTCCATCGACAATGCTGAGATCTGGGAACGATCGGACAAAAGACTATTTAAGTGGTTATCTGAAGAAATATCAAAAGCAGCAAATATTAAAAAGTTGACAGAGGTATTAAATGAAACAGAATCGAGAGTTTTTTCCTACTTATGCGATTTTATAGAATTTCTACTTTCTAAAGACGGAGAAGATATTCTCAACTATACTACCCTAATTATTGTTCCAAATCAGCATGGAGTTTTCCATAAACTCTCGGATTTATTTTACGATAGTGGCTTGGATGAAAAATTATTGGATATAATTGAGGCACTGGGATGGGATGTCCGTGAAGAATTATTGCATCAGTTTATACATGTTCCATCGGATAAAATTAATTGTATCGGATATGATGAGATTGCAAATGAACTTGCAGGATTGATAAAGCCTTTGATGAACAAACTTGATCGAACGGAACATGAGCAAAATGCTTCGAATGATCTTTTTAATTGGTTTGTTGACAATGCTGAGATAGCTAAAAAATACTTTACCGAACTTTATGATAGCAAAGAAAGACTGTTAAGTGATCGGATAATAAGAGACAATTTCCATAAAGCTAACATTCTGAAGTCTCTTGAAGAAACTCTTGGATTTGAAATATCAACGGAATTACTCAAAGATAAAAACATTCTTAGTGCAATTGCGAAGGCTTTCGATTTAAAAATCCAAGATAACAAAGATTCAAACTCAGTATTGCATGGATTGACTGAGACAAGTAAAGAACCGGAATTCAATGAGGTGCAACTTCAGGAGCTTATGCTCTCGTCCGGTATTTACAATATGGAGGGATTTAATAAATTAGTCGCAAGTTATCAATTTGGCTCCTTTATCGATCTATATAATCCATTTGACCGTTTTCAATGGGTCATTCAATTGCTTAATAGAGCGGTCGACAATGTTATTGCTCTATTATCTCAAAACACTAATTACGATCTTAGTAAGTTAGAAAGGTCAAGCATAACAACCCTGACGAATGTTCTCTATCAAGGAATCAAGATCAATATTGTTGTCCGACCATTTGACTTTGGGAGGGTAATAATTTATTATCAAGAAGAATTAAACTATTTGAAGAAGACTAATACACAATTTTGGATAGACAATGATTTAGAACAAAAACAATTAACAATTGGGGATATTCTGGAATCTATGAAACTGGGAATTATTTTTAATGTCAAATGAAATCATATTAGAGATCCATTATTGACAGAAGCGAAAAAGCAAAGGTATTTTGTCTTCATGAGTTTGAAACTTTCCTAAATATGGCCATTATTTTGAGGAATTTGCCTTAGTTTGGTTTATATATTAAGAATTCGGTGCCAAATACTTATCTTCAATTAAGATTATTTGATATTTCAAACAATCAGTATTACCAATAATCTTCAATTCCAAGGCTTGAATAGATGCAATTACATGCAGGATATATTTTAAGTGGTGTGGATGAGATTCTCAAAACTTCGCCATACTCACAAGATAAAATAAAGGGACTGCTTAAATCCCTTTCATACTTTGAGGCGGATGGACTTCATTCGACTTCTATCGCACTTGACCCAATTATTGCTGTAGCAAATAATTTTATTGCCAGAGGCCTTCCTACATTAACAAGCTTTTCCATTGAAAAAATCTTCTTTTCCGTTTTTAAAGAATATTACAACTGTCAACTTGCAAAAGATGGTTCCGTAAAATTTAATATTAACAAGGTTCATTCCGAGTTGAGAAAAAAGATTGTACAATCCTTTCATATCATTGATCCACGGGTTGATTTATCCACCAATTTATCCCCCGAACTTAAATCGAATTTTGAGAGCCAGTTTGAGGAGCAGGTGTTCACACAAACTTTACCGGAATTGGCTGGAAGATTCATCTTGCATGAAATTGAATTTCAAAGAGAGATAGAGAATCTGATTGTTAACTGTGAATTTAAAGTCACAGAATCAGAAAAGAAAATTGTTGCATTAAAAGGTCAATTTATCGAGCAACGGTTGGATTTCTCGATTGAATTTCCGCATCCATGTGATGGCAAGAATGGGTGGGCAATAGAAGTTGATGGTGCTAAATATCATAAGGAGAAGAGTAATGATCAACGAAGGGACGATGCTTTGGTTCAGTGTAAATGGGGTAAAACAATCCGTCTACGAAGTGATGAGAAACAATTTTTTGCAGGCAAACTTAATCCATTTTTAGATTTATTAAAAAGTGAAAGATACTTTAAAACCCTCAAGCAGAACTATGAAAATCCGATTTGGGAAGAGCTTCAGGGTATGGACTCTCTTGAATTAACATTAACACCTATGGGAATGGCAAGAATTCAAAAAACATTGTGCGAATTGATTCTTAATGGTACTTTGAGTTTTGGTAAAAAAGAGTGGAATATTGGTGTTTTTGAGAGAGATGTGCCATGTGCTTATTTAGCAATTGAAGATTTCAAACAACTTGTGGGAAACCTTTTTATTCTTGAAGGCGAAGGCCGGTCTCTTCCTCAGATAAATTTGTTCGTAGGGAAAACGGAAGAGTTTGCAAATTGCAGGCTCAACAGGATCGAAAGAGGAACCCAGTTACTTTCCGGACTTGATGAGTTGGATGTATTAATCGATATCAGCATTTTAGGAAAGAAAAATAATCCATATTCAAAGCTTGATTTCGCAGCTAATTCCATTGTTACGCTACGGTCATCGTTATCGAGACACTCCGAGAGAACGTTCAAAACCACGATAATGATCGATTATTCTCCCTTACTTATAGAAAATTCAAATGAAGACAAAGAACCAACAGAAGTTCCGGAGAGAGTAAGGGCAATTTTAAATTTGATGAGAACTGTTTATCGGAAAAAGGATTTTCGCCCGGGACAAATAAAAATAATCAATAAGGCTCTCCAACAAAAGGATGTCATTGGACTTTTGCCAACAGGTAGCGGAAAATCTTTAACTTATCAGTTTTGCTCACTTCTTCAGCCGGGTATTTGTATGGTTGTTGCCCCTCTAAAATCCTTGATGAGGGATCAATATGATAATTTGGTTAAAAACAAAATTGATGGCTGTCTGTTCATTAATTCTTCATTAGACAGATTCCAAAGGCAAAAAAATATTGAAAAACTTCTTACAAAAAGAGTTTTGATATGTTTGATAGCACCCGAAAGGCTTCAAATTGCGGATTTTAGAGATAAAATAAAAGAAAAAGCAAAAGGTATATTCTCATATTGCGTTGTTGACGAAGTTCACTGTGTTTCTGAATGGGGTCATGATTTCCGGACCAGTTATCTTAAACTTGGAGATTATGGAAGAAAATATTTTATACCTGACTCATCAAAAGAGGAAATAACTTTCATCGGATTGACCGCGACTGCTTCCTTTGATGTGCTCGCAGATGTACAGCGGGAACTGAATATCGGGGAGGAGTCAATTATCCAATCGAAATCAATGGAGCGACCCGAGCTTCACCTTTCTGTAAAATTAGTAAAAAATTACTCTAATAAATTGGGAGACCTCGTTTCAACTCTGAATGAAAATGATTCCAATCCTGATTACAACGGTGCAACAATTGTTTTTTGTCCGACTAAGGGCTATCAAAATTATGGTGTGAGATTTGTTCATAGAGATATTTCCGGGAAATTGGCAGATAAAAGATTTGCGATATTTTCTGGTGGCACTTCTCGCTATGATGGGGAGGGGGATTCTGAGGCTAAAGAGTTTGAAAAAAATCAGAAAGCTTTTATCAATGATCAAGTTGATGTCCTGATTGCCACAAAGGCTTTTGGAATGGGTATTGATAAATCAAACATCAGGCAAATTGTTCATTATAACTATCCGGGTTCGATCGAAAGTTATTATCAGGAAGCTGGAAGAGCAGGGCGAGATAGAGAAAAAGCAATTAGTGTAATTTTGTTTGCAAACCACAAAGACGAACATGATATACTAAAGTATTTTCATAATATGAATTTCAAGGGAATAGAGAAAGAGATTGCAATTTTAAACGAAATTTTATCTTCCATCTCCGTTTCTGACAAAAATAACCTTAAATTGTTGGAAGAACGTCTGAATGATGTTTGCGAAAGAGAGGTACGGTTGTCTCTTTATCCAAGGGAATCTCCTTTCAGGCTGTATTTTAATTCTGAAGAAGGGTCAGATTTGTATTTTGATTTTCGCAGGTCAGAATTTTTACCAACTAATGATAGTCTTCAAACTTTAGAGTTTTTAGAAATGAAAGAGGTGTTCAATAATTTTTGTACCGGACAAGAGGATATACTGGCTTTCCTACAGAGAACCGAGGAGTCGATAGATATTCCGGGCATAGAAGAGGAGATTAATAATTTGGAACCCGGAGATGTCCTCAATAAATCAATAATTATTGAATTTAAAAATGGTAAGTTTCAATCCATGGCAGATAACCTTTTTTCTAAGGATATAAATATACTTGAGCCAGCACTTTTAAAAATATATGAATCGGCTTATAACACGGAGAAGTTCAAAGCGACTTTAAAAAAGAAACTGAGTGTGGAGAACAATTTACATAAGACAATGGATGAGCTATCTGAAGAATATTATCCAAAATTGAGAGATGAGTTGGATACCTTTAAAGCAGTCTATAGATTGTCTCTTCTAGGCATTATTGATGATTATGAGGTAGATTATAGCAAGAAAACGATAAACATCACAAGGATCGTAAAAAAAACTGATGAGGAATATGTTGATAACTTATTTAAATATATTAAAAAATATATCTCGTCAAACACAGCGCAAGAAGCAATAATTAAAATTTGGGACAGACCTGAAGAATCAGTAATAAGAAAGTGTTTGTCATATCTTGTTGAATTTGTCTATTCCGAAATTGCACAAAAGCGAGAAGAAGCAATAAAGAGCATGAGAGAGGCTTGTAAAATTGGGGTGGCTCAGTCTGATGAAGCATTTATGGAGTACCTAAATCTGTATTTTGACTCCAAATACTATGAGGAATTACGCAAAGGAACCAATAGTGCAAAAGAAGCAAGGTTTGAGGTACTTTTTGATTTTATGAAAAAAACTGATGGCAAGATTTCTGAGTTAAAACATCTCCGCGGTGCTTCCATCCGACTTTTACCGGAAAATCCCAAGAATTTTGTTCTCAGGTTGTTAAAAGCATTTTCAAATATCCTGTTAGAGAATAATAGCAGTGATTTTAGGGATCTGGCACTTAATGAAATTTTAGAAACCTTTCTTGATCTTAAGACCCACAGTGTGGAAGAGGGTACAAGCGAGAACGCTGTTTTGACCAACTTGAGAAAATTTGTTGATAAGATTTTAGAGCTAAATTCAGACCTTGAATCAGACCTTGAAAATATTGTTCAAATATTTTATTTAAAGAAGTTTACCAAAGCCACTCAAGCTATTAACGAAAAATTAATTGGTGCATAAAATGATAAAAAAAGTAGAAGAATCCCTATTGCAGTTGGAACAAGAATTTACAAAACTAAAATCACTTGTTGCATACCTTGATTTGGCGAAAGAGGTTGTTGTTGAAAATCAGAGTCTAACGGAGTCATTTCGAATTGTCAAAGAGAGAGCTGAGGAGCTTTTGAATGCGGTGGTAATCTTGTCAAATGAAATCCAGGCTATTGGATTACCCGAGATTGAAGAGCGATTGCAGGAAAAATTCTCCAGTCTTGGTATAAGTTTAGAGAATTTAAATATTCAGATGGTTCAGGATTTAGACAAAATTCAGGGTGTCGTGAATTCTTCTTCTGAAAAAGTTGAATCAGGCCTTAGTGGTCTGGTAGAGAAGTTTGACACTGTAGATTTTGCAAAAAGGTTTGCAAAAGCAGATGACGCACTGTTTACCATCCAACAAAGCATCATTAATAATCAGGCTCGTATTGAGTCATTCGAGCGAAATATCAAGGATGAATTTGACTACAAAATAAAAGATGTGATAGCCCAAATAGATAGGGTAAATTCGGAATTCAACAGAATTACTGAAAGTATGGAACAAAAAATCACCCAAAAAAGTGAGGAAATCATCCAGCTTATTGAAATGAGTAAAAAACAATCAAGAACACAATTTGTCGTTTTATTAAGTTTGGTCATCATAAGCATCATAATTGGTGCTTTAGGTTTAGCACTCAGATAGCAGAAGCAACTTTATTCAAAAACCATTAAAAATCCTCAGAAAATGAAAGAACTTTCGGTATTTACTAATAAAGTTCTAATAAAGTTCTAATAATTTTAGTAGTAAAAAAGTTAGTTTTTGAGCTGATTCAGATGATTCATTGCATATTTCTTCTGATTTACTACTAGAATGCTTCTAATTTATTACTAACTTATTAGATCTCGACGGTCTATCTGAACAATCGTTTACTTAAGATTTCATACTATATCAAAAATTTTCCTATTTTTAACTCCAACTAATTTTTAATCATCGTTATTTCGTCGAAAAACACTAATATTGATGACTAAAATTAAATAAACTGAGAAACTAATGAAAACCATATATTTTACTGACATTTCATCCAATCCTGAAAAATATCTTGAGAGAGTCGAAAACGACAACGAAATACTGTTTTTAAAGAGAGAAACCGGGAAGGGAACAGTCTTGATTTCGAGTGCTGAATATAATTCGATTATGGAAACGCTCCATTTGTTAAAATCCAGGAAGACAACCGATCGAATTCTGGAGTCGTTGACTCAGATTGAATCCGGTGATGTTGTAATTAAAACCGTGCCCTAAATCTCTGAAGAAGAAATCTCTACCTGCAACTTATTGAATTGTAATGAGTTAGCCCGAAAACCGGCCTGCTACCGACATCGATGTCGGTAAGTGAGATTTTTTATTTAGAATAGAATATTACTCAGAAAACCAACCATTTTCCTCCGGTTATTCTCCAAAATATCAGTTTAAACATTCCACTTGTAAAAGCTTTGTATTACAAATGAAAGTGGTTATATTGGCACTTATGAATGTAAATAATGAGAAAACAACCGATAACTTGTTTGAGTTCATGGCTCGGTTCTCTTATTTTATCAATGCGATAGTTGATGGAAAACAATCTATTAGAAAACCACTATGAATATAACGATCAAAAATTTTGGACCGATCCGGGAATTTGAGTTCGATTTATCCCGGAACATTTCTCTGATTTATGGAAAGAACAATATTGGCAAATCTTATGCGATCACTGCCATCTATCTGCTGTTAAAGTCTTTCCCTCAAGTCAAACAGGAATCTGTTCTTGTAATGATTTTTGACAAATATTTTACAAAATATTGGAGATCAGAAAGCACAGAAACTCTTGTAAAGATTTTTACAAACCGCTCTGCCATTTCGGTTGAACAAAGAAAATTTATTGACGATATTATCAGAAACTCGATAGCTGAAATGCTTGAAGATTGGGTTGTTAAGGATTTTTTCAGATTGCTTGAATCATCTTATGGTTCTATTGATTCATTAAAAAACAAATTCTCGAACGAGAGTTTTTCAATTTCGGTGCAAAATGAAGAGTTTGTTTTGGAGATTGTTAGTAGTCCAAAGCCGGGTTCACCAAGAATTAATGTCAATTTTACACCAAATTACGAGCAAGACAGTTTTAACCGTTTTCTAAATGGTGAAGAGATTCGTGATGTCATATTCAAGGCTGTTGATAAAATATTTACTAACTTCAGAGAAAATAATTTAGCACAGTACTTTATACCGGCTGTCAGGTCAGGTTATTATTTAGGTACAAGTTCATTCACAAACACACTCGCACAGATTAATCAATTCAGAAGTGAATTAACTTCAGATACATTCAAAATGCCTAAGGTAACAGTTCCTGTCTCTGATTTCATTTTGCAACTTTCGGGACTTTCAAACTCCGCTAATTCCAGTGCCCCTGGTTATATTGAAATTATCAGAGAAATGGAATCCAATCTGTTGGAAGGTGCGGTGATTTTTAATCCAGATGAAGGGAAATTGTTTTATAAATCCTCAGTGTTTGATTCTTCATACGATTTATCCGTGGTTTCGTCAATGGTCGCGGAGATATCTTTGATTGCCGGCTATTTTAAATTTGTGGTAAATGACACTATTTTAGAAAAAAGTCCTTTAGGAAGTGTTAATGCTTTCAAACAACATCCACTGATATTTATTGAAGAACCCGAAGCACATTTGCACCCGGAGGTTCAGGTTAAGTTGATGGAGTATTTTGTGAAACTGGCTAATCTGGGAGTAAAAATCATAATTACAACTCACAGTGATTACATGCTTGGTAAATTGAGCAATATTTTAATTGCAAATGAAATAGATCCGGAAAAAGTTGGTTCCTACCTGTTGAAAATGGGAGAAAAAGGAAGTGTGGGTGATAGTCAAATGATGAGAGCTACAAAAGACGGGATTGAAGACCACATATTTCTTGAAACTGCGGATTCGCTCTACAGGGAAAAACTTCGAATAATGGAATAGTCATGATTCCCAAACTCATTCAGGATCTCAGGAATAATTCGCTAATTTCACCTTTTCTTGAACAAACTTGCTGTGAAAATAATATTGAAGTTTCTGTTTCAAGTGAAGTGGACAGTGACTCAATATGTATCATCAAAGTTGATAAATATTATAGAGCTCTAAACCTCGGTAATACACCTCCTTCGGTTGATTGCCTGATTCTTCAACATTGCACCCTGCAGAATTTCTATTTTCATATTATTGAGTTGAAAAGTGTCGATAAATCCCCCCGCCTGGATATAAATATTGTCATCGAAAAGTTCCGCACCACAATTACAGATTTTATTTCAGTTCGTTTTCTTGAACCAATCGGGAAATATGATAGTGTAAAATTAAAACTTATTCTTGTTTCCAAAGTGGGGAACACAGGGAGTGATACGATGTTGCGAAAGATTCTCAGAGAAAATTCCTTCTCTTATAAAGGGTTAAAGTCAATTATTGATTTGAAATACTCAACTTATACGATTGAGAGTTGTTGATGAAGATGCCTGTATTATTTGTTGGGCATGGCAGCCCGATGAATGCGATTGAGGAGAATGAATTCTCGGCGGGTTGGCGGAAAGCCGGGGAGTCACTTCCAAAGCCATCAATGATTTTATGTGTATCGGCGCATTGGGAGACGGATGGGACATTTGTGACGGCGGTTCCAAAACCGGAGACAATTCACGATTTTTACGGTTTCCCAAAGGAATTGTTTGCTGTTCAATATCCAGCTCCGGGAAGTCCCGGGATGGCGAAAGAAATCAGTGATGAGATCAAATCGACCGATGTTGGATTGGACGAAAAGTGGGGACTCGATCATGGTGCCTGGAGTGTTGTTAAACATATGTACCCAAATGCTGATGTTCCGGTGGTGCAATTTAGTATCGACAGAAGAAAAGGCCCCAATTATCATTTTGAGTTGGCGAACGAGTTATCATTTTTGCGCAGGAAAGGGGTGTTAATTGTGGGGAGCGGGAACATGATTCATAATCTTCGAGTGATTGCATGGAATAAAATGAATGAAAGTGAATATGGTTACGATTGGGCACACGAGGCGGATTTTAAGCTGAAAAATATAATCAACGGTGGTGACTTCAAGGAATTGGTGAATTATTCCAAACAGGGGGGAGAGATGAAAATGGCGGTGCCCACTCCGGAACATTTTATTCCGTTGCTTTATACATTGGGTCTTAAGGAGGAGACAGATCAGTTGTCATGGTTTAATGACAAACTTGTTCTCGGCTCAATTTCCATGGCATCATT
>Ga0209570_1001188_pt1 | contig 16339 bp, 9 predicted proteins | sample EBPBio172007_DNA_FD_185861 | JGI IMG/M metagenome (GOLD analysis project Ga0209570, IMG submission 185861) | Wastewater treatment Type I Accumulibacter community from EBPR Bioreactor in Madison, WI, USA - Reactor 1_9/17/2007_ DNA (SPAdes)... | ecosystem: Engineered > Bioreactor > EBPR >... | reverse complement strand
ATGTGATAAATCACCGCGACATCACTCCCGAGATGGAGGGACTGATTGATACGATATCAGTAAGTCTAAACGCAACCGACTCAAAAAAATATGCGGAACTGATGCGAGTGGATGAAAAGATGTATGCCGAGATGTTGGATTTCACCACAAAAGCTAAAAAGTTTGTGCCCAATGTCGTTTTATCCGTAGTTGGAATACCCGATGTGGATATAGAAAAAGCCCGCTCCATAGCAGTTGACGAAATTGGGGTAAATTTTAGGGAACGGACTTATTTTTAGAGGCTAAATTTCTAAGGTCACAATCTGTGACCTTTGAGAATTACCTTTTCTACTCTGAACCCGTTAATATATGGGAATAAACAAGTTGAATTATGGCATTCCCTCTAATCGGTGTTAAAGATTCAATATATTGCAACTTAATAACAAAAATTTTCTGAGATCGAGAATGAAGAAGCGAATCCCCTCAAAAACATCAAATTTTGCAAGTTTAATTGAAGAGAACGCCTTTTATGTTGATAAGACCCAATTTATAACCAAATTGGAATTAATCAGCGATAAATTTCTCTTCTTTTTGCGTCCGAGAAGGTTTGGTAAATCGCTACTTCTTTCAATGTTGGAATACTATTACGGAATTCAACATGAAGACAGATTCGAAAATTTATTTGGTGAATACTTTATTGGGAAATCAGAAAATACCACTTCTCTAAAAAACAGTTATTACACCCTCACTTTTAATTTTAGTGCAATTGAAACTGATAAAATTGATAATATCCGCACATCCTTCATAAAAAGTCTGATGAACGGGATTAATCAATTCAAGTTGGACTATGACCTATTAACAAATGTTGAACTCGATCAAATTGCTTCTGAAAATACTGCCACGGGTGTGCTTCATCAATTTTTTGCAAAACTTAAACAGAGGGGTTTTACAGGGAAGATATACCTCCTGATTGATGAATATGACCATTTTACGAATGAATTATTTTCATTTAATCCTGATCATTTTAAGGAAATTGTTTCAAGAAACGGGTGGGTTCGGAAGTTTTATGAGGTCGTGAAGATCTATATGGGAGAGGGATTAATCGACAGATTTTTTGCCACAGGGGTTACCCCGGTAACTTTGGATAGCATGACGAGCGGGTTTAATGTAGCAGCGAATATCAGTCTTGAAGAAAATTTCCACCAAATGTCAGGATTTACTGAAGCTGAAGTGCGGGCGATGATCGAAAATACGATATATGAACCCAAGCAATTTGATGTCGATAAAGTTGTAAACCAAATGAGATTGTGGTACAATGGAAGCAGGTTCTCGCCAAAGTCAGAAATAAAACTCTACAATCCTCAGATGGTTGTTTCATTTCTATCAAAATTTTCTGAAAAATTTGAATTTCCTGACTCAATGGCAGATATTAATGTTACCTCTGACTATAAAAAGATATCAAATATCCTTAGATTTCTCTCAAAAGAAGATTCTGATGAAATTATCTCAACGGTAATTGAAAAAGAAAAGATTTCAGAATTGCTGACAGTTCAATTTAATTTTGAACTGCCATTCACCCGAGTGGAGGCAATATCTCTTTTATACTATAACGGTCTTTTAACCATCGAAAATGCTGAATTGGGCATTTATAACTTTGTTATCCCCAATTATGTGATTAAACAAATGTATTGGGAGTATTTTCGAAGTATAGAAAAAGTTCGTTCCATAGCAGTTAATGAGATTGGGGTCAACTTCCGGGAACGGACTCATTTTTAGGGAGAGTCGGGTTGGTTTGAATTAAAAATCTACTTGAGAAAGTTTTGTTAGGAAGAGTTGTTATGAAATGCTTATTTTTAGTGTTGTTGTATGAAATTTTCAGTTTCGCTTAACAATCATTTTCAAACAAAGTAATTCAATAAACTATAGACGCTATGATTAAAAGCTTTAATAACCAAACGGAAAAACTTGGGGACGACTTAAAGTCGAATATTACGGTTAACAGTAAACTTGCCATTGCAGCAAGTATTTTTTCGATTTATGGTTATGAATCTCTAAAAAGCGAATTAAATAAAATTGAAGATTTAAGGTTTATTTTTACCGATCCAACCTTTATTGAATCAGATAAAAACAACAGGGAGAATAAACGGTTCCAGATTAATACCAATCTTGGCGGGATAAAATCTATCAGTGGTTCCATCTTTGAAATTAATCTTAAAAATGAACTTAAAGGTAAATCTGTTGCAAGAGAATGTAAAAAGTGGATTGAAAAAAAAGTTGAATTTAAGAGTATAAAACAAAATAATCATATTCAACCTCATATAAGCCTTGAAAGCGGAGATAACAAATTTGTATATATGGGCATCAATGAGTTTACCAGTGCGGGGTTAGGGTATGAAAAAGATAATTCAATACTAAATCCAATAATAAAGACTGATGATTTTGAAACGACTCAGCAGTTTATTCAGAGTTTTAACGAGATTTGGAACGATAAAAATTTATTACAAGATGTTACGCATGAAGTAACGGATTACATTGCCGATTTATACAAAGAAAACTCTCCTGAATTTATTTATTATTTCACGCTGTTTAATATCTTTGACGAATTTTTAGAAGATATTTCAGAGGATGAACTTGCCAATGAAAAGACAGGTTTCAAAAAATCTGTTATTTGGAATAAACTATATGACTTCCAAAGGGATGCTGTTCTTGGATTAATAAATAAACTGGAACGCCACAATGGCTGTATCCTCGCCGACAGTGTGGGACTGGGAAAAACATTCACAGCATTAGCGGTAATTAAATACTACCAGGAGCGCAACAGAACAACCCTCGTGTTATGCCCAAAAAAACTGGGAGATAACTGGCAAACCTTCCTAAACAACTACGAAGACAATTCACTTATAAAAGACCGGCTCAACTACGATGTGCTGTATCATACTGATCTGCTAAGGGAAAAAGGTACCTCAAACGGAATAGACCTTTCGCGCATCAACTGGGGAAACTATGATCTCGTTGTTATCGACGAATCACATAATTTCCGAAATAACGATCCCAGAAAGGAGAGAGTCACACGATATCATAAATTGCTTAATCAGGTAATGAAGGCTGGTGTGAATACCAAAGTCCTTATGCTTTCGGCAACTCCGGTGAACAATAGATTTACCGATTTAAAAAATCAGCTTGCATTGGCATTTGAGGGGCATACCGGAACTATTGATAAAAAAATGGATTTGAGCAAATCAATTGATGTGATTCTTAAAAATGCTCAGAAAACTTTTAATGAGTGGATGAAACTGCCGGAACAAGAACGAACCAGCCAACAACTTTTAAAGAAACTTAATACTAATTTCGATTTCTTTAAACTTCTTGATAGCGTTACAATTGCCAGAAGCAGGAAACACATAGAGAAATACTACGATATAAACAAGATCGGGAAATTTCCCAACCGACTTAAACCTGTTACTCATCGCGCAAATATTACAGAATTGCCAGGATTTATTGAAATCTCGACTTTGTACAAAGAACTCACACGATTTAACATGTCGATTTATTCTCCATTTGATTACATCCTGGATAATAGAAAAGAGTTTTACGGAGACTTGTATGATACCAATATCAGCGAGGGAGTAAGCTTTAAACAATCACAAAGGGAAAAAAGTCTTCAAACTTTAATGAGGGTGAATCTGCTTAAACGCCTCGAAAGTTCAGTCGATTCATTCAGGATTACACTCAACAAATTTATCACAGGTATTGAAAAAACCTTAAAGAAAATTGAGGAATTCGAGAAAGATGGGAATGCAACATTTGCAGAAGTGGAAAATGTCGAGGACTTAAATTATGATTCTGAAGGTGATGATTGGATTAATGGCGAATTCAGTATTGGTGACAAAATCAAAATAAACCTTGCAGATATGAACACTTCGGGATGGAAAATAGATCTTAAAGCCGATTTAAATATCGCAAAAAAGATTTTAAAAGAAATGCAGCGGGTAACACCTGAACATGATTCCAAATTAAATGACCTTAAAGCTTTTATAGCGAATAAACAGGGCAACCAAATAAACGAGGGTAATAAAAAAATACTCATTTTTAGTGCTTTTGGGGATACTGTGAATTATCTTTACGATAATCTTGAGAAATACAATAAAAGTGAACACAACCTTGAAACAGCTAAGATTACCGGTTCGGATCAAAATAAAAATACGCTAAAAATTGATAACAGTTTTAATAACATCCTGATAAATTTCTCTCCCAGGTCAAAAGAGAGGCGAGACAAGGAAGCACCACAAATTGATATCCTGATTGCAACTGATTGTATTTCTGAAGGGCAGAACTTGCAGGATTGTGATACCCTTATCAACTATGACATTCACTGGAATCCTGTTCGTATCATCCAAAGATTTGGTCGTATTGACAGAATTGGTTCAAAAAATAAAGACATTCAGTTGATTAACTTTTGGCCCCAACTCTCATTGGATGATTACATTAATCTTAAGAGCAGAGTTGAGAGTAAAATGTATATGGTAGATGTAACAGCAACCGGGGAAGATAATGTTCTCACGAACAAATCTTCCGATCTTCAGTTCAGGAAACAGCAGTTGGAAAGACTTCAGGAAGAAGTGGTTGACATTGAAGATATGGGTGCTGGTGTCTCCATTACCGACCTTGGGTTAAATGATTTCCGGATGGATTTAGTAAATTATATTAACGAAAATGGCGATCTTCATAAGGTTTCAAACGGAATTCATGCCGTTTGCAAAAAGGATTTGGAGAGGGGAATTGAAGAGGGGGTTATTTTCGTATTAAAGAATATAAACAATGAAGTAAACATTGATAACACAAATCAGCTTCACCCCTTTTATCTTGTCTATATTAAAGAATCAGGGGAAGTGCTTTCCAACCATTTAAGCGTTAAAAATACACTTGATATCTTTCGTATTATTTCTAAAGGTGCAAAAGAGCCGATAAAAGAGGTGTATGAGATGTTTAACAGCGCTACGAATGACGGAAAATATATGCAGAACTATTCTGCGTTATTAAACAAGTCAATTGAATCAATACTCAATGTAAAGGATGAGAGCGATGTTGATAGTCTGTTTTCTCCTGGGGGAACAACAGCCCTCGTAAATAATATTAAGGGACTTGAAGATTTTGAGCTCATAACTTTTATCGTCATTAAATAACAATGATTCTTAAACTGCCAAATAGTGCATTAGTGAACAAGTTTATTGCCAAGAATAAGTTCTATGAAAGGGCAAATCTTAGCACAAAACTGGAAAATGAATTTGTGAGAAAAATCCAAAAAATCACTTGGAAATATAAACTCTCAGAAGAAACAATAGGTATTTCGAAAACAGAATCAGTCACGGAGATACAGATATTTGAACTGGAATTAAAAGAACAGGAAATACCTAAGAACGTGTTAAAAATAATTGATAAATCAATTCCGTATCAAATTCTTTACATTTTTACTTATAATGATAATATTGCATACGGAATAACTCTCAAGGAAAACAACGCGGTTGAGAATTATTACTTTTCAGAGTGGAATGAAGAAATGCATTTTGAATTTACAGGGATAAATCTGGAGAGTGTTTATCAAAAACTGATAAGGGCGTTTCTTCCTGAAGAATTTCAAAGTCAAGAGAATTTCACCGAAGCGGTTACCTTGGATCTTAAAATCAAAGATCTGAAAAAAGAAATTAATTTCTTAGAAAATAAAATTAGAAAAGAAATACAGTTTAACCGAAAGGTGGAAACAAATAAGATGCTTTTAGCGAAAAGAAACGAATTAGAACTGCTTAAAAGGAATTTAATGTAATGGAAAAACTAACGATGCAGACCCCAAATCCTGTTGATAAAAATGTGGAACAAATTGCAGGCTTATTCCCGGAAGTTATTACTGAAATAAAGGACAATGAAGGCAATCTGATAAAGGGAATTGACTTTGATCTGCTTAAACAGAAACTTTCTAATGTACTTGTGGAAGATGAAAACGAGAGATACCGCCTTGATTGGCCCGGTAAAAAGGCATCATTACTAAAGGCAAATACGCCAATCACAAAAACATTACGACCCGTGGTTGAAGAAAGTGTTAATTTTGATAATACGGAGAATCTGTTCATTGAAGGAGATAACTTTGAAGTATTGAAAATTATCCAGGAATCTTATCTGGGTAAGGTAAAAATGATATACATTGACCCTCCGTATAATACTGGTACTTCTATGATATATAATAATGATTTCAAAATCGGAGAAAGAAAATTTGCAGAGGAATTAGGAGCCATTACAGAAGATGGTGTGAAAATGTTCAAAAATAATGACACTGATGGAAGAATACACTCAAATTGGTTATCGTTCATGTATGAGAGGATATACATAGCTAGAGATATTCTCGAAGAGACGGGTATAATTTGCGTAACTATTGATGATTATGAATTGCCAAGAATTACTTTGATCTTGGACCAGATATTTGGTGAGGAGAATAGATTGGGGACGGTAACAATAGTACATAACCCAAGAGGTCGAAGTGATGACACGTATTTTGCTACTTCACATGAATATGCTTTGGTTTACAGCAAAAATTCTGAAATGGCTACAACATTTTTGTTAAATCTGACTGAAGAACAGGAAGAAGATTTCCCCTTAATTGATGAAATATCGCGTTATAGGTTATTACCCTTAAAGAGAACTGGGTCCAATTCAACTCCAAAAGAGCGACCAAATTTATATTACCCGATATATTTCAATCCAGAAACGAATAAAATCGGATTAGTCAAAGAAATTGGTTTTGTAGAAATATTTCCTTTGGATGGTGATGATAATAATCGTGTCTGGAGATGGGGAAAGGATGCTGTGGAAAAAAGAAAGGACACCGAAATCGTAGTTAAAAAAAATAAGGAAAATCACTATTCCATTTTTGCTAAAGATAGGATCAAAGAAGGGAGAAAACCGAAAACCGTATGGGTAGATCCAAAATATGATGCCTCTTCGCATGGGACGATGCTACTTCAGAAAATATTTGGAATTAGGAAATCTTTTGATTATCCCAAGTCACTGTATGCAGTAAAGGATATCCTGGAAGTTGGTCTAAAACACTCAAAAAATGCAATAGTTCTTGATTTTTTCTCTGGTTCAGCAACAACAGCGCATGCCCTAATGCAATTGAACGCTGAGGATCAAGGGACTCGAAAATTTATAATGGTGCAGCTTCCAGAGCAAACTGACAAGAGTTCGATTGCATTTGAGAATGGGTACAAAACAATATGTGATATTGGTAAAGAACGTATTCGACGCGCAGGTAAAAAGATTAAAGAAGAGTTCTATGAAAATTTCGCAATTGAACTTGAAAAGTTAGACAAAGTGTTAGAGAGGGAGGCTTTGCATAAGAGTTTGGATTTGGTGGAGCGGAGATCAGAACTTGAGGCCAAAATTGAACATATTAAAAATTTAGACATTGGATTCCGGGTATATAGATCGGATACCAGCAATATGCACGATGTCTTTTATCATCCATCGGATATAAGACAGGAACAACTATCGGCATTCGAGAGTAATATTAAGGAGGACAGAACACCGGAAGATTTACTAACGCAAGTAATTCTTGATCTTGGACTGGAATTATCTTTGTCAATCGAGAAACGGGAAATCCATGGGAATCAAGTTTTTGTTGTTCAGGGAAATGCGCTTATCGCCTGTTTTGATGATAAAATCAATTTTGCTATAGTTGATAAAATTGCTGATCTAAAACCCTTACGAGTTGTATATAAAGATTCTAGTTTTATGGATGATAAGGAAAGAATAAATGTAGAAGAGCGGTTTAACAGGCTTTCCCCAGATACAATAATAACAGTGATATAAAATGGAACTTGAATTTAAACAACAACAGTTTCAGACCGATGCGACAATGGCTGTCATCAACTGTTTTATTGGTCAGCCCAAGGGAGAACGGCAAGAACTTGTTGGGAGATACGGTTTTTTTATTGATGAAATATTTTCAAATAAAAAACTGGAATTAACATCTGACGAGATATTTGATAATGTGAAGAGTGTTCAGCGAGACCAAGGATTAAAGGTAAATGAATCGTTAGATGGGATGAACTTCACTATAGAAATGGAGACCGGCACAGGTAAAACTTATGTTTATACCAAAACCATGTATGAATTAAATGCCCACTATGGATGGAGTAAGTTCATTATAATAGTTCCTTCTATTGCAATTCGTGAAGGTGTGCATAAGTCACTGGAAATTACTGCAAATCATTTCCAAGAGATTTATGGAAAGAAAATCCGATTTACTATTTACAACACTCAAAATAAATCAAATCTTGTAAACATTAAGAGCTTTGCCAATACTTCTAATATTGAAGTAATTATTATGAATTATCAAGCTTTTGCAACAAAAAGCAAAGAATCGAGAAAAATTTATCAGAAATTGGATAGCATCCAATCTGAGGTACCGATCGATATATTAAAACGGGCTCGCCCCATACTTATAATTGATGAACCACAACGATTTGGAGAAAAAGCAGAATCACTTCTCCCAGAGTTTAATCCACTTTTTACTTTACGCTACTCAGCTACTCATAGAGTAGAATTTAACAAGATTTATCGTCTTGATGCAATCGATGCGTTTAACCAAAAACTTGTAAAGAAGATAAGTGTAAAAGGAATTGAAGTTGTCGGAAATAGTGGAACAAACAGTTACCTGTTCCTGGATCGGATACAAATAAGCTCAAAATATTACCCAACTGCTTTCATCGAGATGGAAGTTAGACAAAATACAGGAATAAAAAAGGTAACTAAACATTTTTCGGAAATGGACGACTTATATCAGTACTCTGGTGAGTTGGTTCAATACAAAGGCTTTATTGTTAAAGAAATAAATGCTCTAAAAAACAGGGTAGTGTTTACTAATGGAATTGAAATTTATGTTGGACAAACTGTCGGGGGGGTCGATGAGGCTCATGTAAGGAGGATACAAATTCGGGAGACGATAAAGTCACATATTGAAAAAGAGCGAATTCTGTACCGTAAAGGTATTAAGGTATTATCCCTGTTTTTCATTGATGAAGTTGCAAAATACAGAATGTATGATGAAAATAACAACCCGTTAAATAGTGAATATGCCCGGATATTTGAAGAAGAGTATAAAATGGCGATAGCTGAACAGTCGCTTTTCGAAGAAGATTATAATAATTATGTGAATCTGCATCCAGCAGGTGAAATTCATAAGGGGTATTTTTCAATTGATAAAAAGGGACGAATGGTTGATTCAATTGAGAAAAGGTCCGAAGAGGGAAGTGATGATGAAAGTGCCTACACACTTATCATGAAGAATAAGGAGCGTTTGTTAAGCCTGAGTGAACCGACAAGATTTATATTTTCTCATTCTGCTCTACGTGAAGGTTGGGACAATCCAAATGTGTTCCAAATATGTACCCTAAAACATAGCCAGTCCACGACCGGGAAAAGACAGGAAATTGGTCGGGGATTGCGCATCTGCGTAAATAATCTCGGTAAACGAATGGATTATTCCGTTCTGGGGCATGAATTTTTTGACTTAAACACACTTACAGTTGTTGCGAGTGAATCCTACGATAACTTCGCGAGGGTCCTTCAAAAAGAAATTGTGGATTCTCTTTCCGAGAGACCAAATAAATTAACTACGGAAATATTGATTGGTCGCATTCTGACAAATACTGACGGAAAAAAACTTCTATTTGATAATAAGAAGGCAATGGATTTAATCTTTAGTTGCAGGGGAAATGGCTATGTGGATAAAGAATACCAAATCACTGATAAATTAATTTTAGATGTTGAAAATAATAAAGTCGAAATACCCGAGGAATTGAATGATTTTAAAGGTCCTATAATTGATTTATTGCAAGGCATTTATAAAACCGCGAACTTTAAGGCATCTGTAAACGAAAAGGCTAACAATATTAGTGAACGGGTATTAAAACCCAATTCAAACTTTGCACTAAAAGAGTTTCAGGATTTATGGAACAGGATTAAAATAAAAACTGTCTATGAAGTTGATTTTAACAGTGATGAGCTGATTAAAAAATCAATTTTTGCTCTCGATAATAAACTGGAAGTAAAAAAGGTTCTTGTTACGATTACTCAAGGTGAACAAAAGCACGAGATGGATGAATCCAGTCTTAAATCCGGCACAAGTATGACTAAATCGAAAAGCATTGTCGAAAATACAGAATCATTATTGGGTGCGCTTAAATATGATCTGATAGGGGAAATCAGTAAACAAACTAAACTAACCCGGAAAACGGTTGTCCGTATTTTGCAAGGTATAACACCACCAACATTTGCCAATTTTAGAATAAATCCGGAAAGTTTTATCAAGGAAGTCTCAAAAATTATCAATAATGAAAAAGCAGCAACCCTGATTGATAATATAATTTATTCCAAAACGGACAAAGTTTATGAAGACGAGATATTTACAATAAATAATTTTAAGGGTTCATTGGTTGAAAACATCCAACGAGTAAAAAAACATATCTATGATTATGTAAAAACCGATTCAAAAACAGAACGCACTTTTGCCGGAGATCTTGAAACCGGGGAGGTGGTTGTTTACGCTAAGCTACCAAATGGCTTTAAAATTCCTACACCCGTGGGCAACTATAACCCGGACTGGGCAATAGTTTTCGATACTGAAAAATACAAATATGTTTATTTCATCGCCGAAACCAAAGGAACGATGGACAGCTTGCAACTAAAAGAAATAGAGTCAAGAAAAATAAATTACGCCAAAAAACACTTCGAAGCTTTAGAAACTGCAAATATGAAATACGATGTAGTATCCACTTATCAGGAACTATTAGAAAAGGTTATGAAGTAACCTTGAATCATTTAAGCAAATTCTCAACCGATTTTATAGATGATCCTTAAATACAATGAGAATAAGTGGGAATTAAGTAAATGACACAGTTGTAAAAATTTTTAACAGAAAAAACTTCAATTATTTGGATATACACAAATGGATATTATAGATTTTTTTAATCATGACGATTTGGAAGTACCTTACCACTGGAATGACGGTGACATTGATTTTACGAAATTAATCGAAGAAAAATTTAACTTGTATCAAAGTTACATTGATGGTTTGGATCCCTGTGTGTTGAGTAACTTAGTTAAATCTAAAAAAACTGCCATTAATGGTATTTGTAACTCACTGAAATCGGTTGTGGAGCAGTATTTGAAAGGAAATCTTTCTGAAGCTTACAAAATTTTTACTAAGATGATGCAGAAGAATTCGGTTTTTTTGCATGCTCTTAACTCAAACGACATTGCGAAGTATGATCAGTGGTATTTTCGTATTAGAGAGAGTGAATTCCCAATTCACGGTATAAAAGAAAATTTTCATATAGAATCATCAAAGAGGCATCTCGTTTCTTCACAAAGATACAGTATTCCAGGGCTTCCTTGTCTATATTTAGGTGGTTCAGCCTATATTTGCTGGGAGGAACTGAATAAACCCAGTTTCGATCGTTGTTACATCTCAAGATATAAGGTGAGAGACGACCAAACTCTAAGAGTATTAAATTTTGGATACCGAACCGCAACTATTGCGATCATAATCGATAATATAAAGAAGAAACCTGTGCCTCCACGATTTATCGAGGCATATGCTGTTTTATGGCCCATTATATTTGCATGTTCAGTAAAGAAAAAATACCCAACAGGCAAATTCCATTATGAATATATTGTCCCACAAATGTTAATGCAGTGGATCGCTACTCAAAAGAAGTTTGATGGTGTTAGATTTTTCACAACAAGAATTGTTGAATATCCAAATGCAATTAAAGTGAATTCAAATTTTGCTTTTCCGATTAGGGAGTTAGACGAAGACGGATACTGCCGAAAACTAAAGGATTTATTTGAACTAACCGAGCCAATAAATATGCAATATCTTCTCTACTCAGGTGTAAAACCTAAACAAACGTCCCCAAATGCAACAGAGTCCATACAACTCACTTCCAAAATAGAAGTTATTTATGGTCATACTGCTTTCTGTGATATTGAGAATAAATTATCCGTTTTGGATTTCGAACAAATTTAGCATAGTTCCAAAATAACAATAAGGACATTAAAAAATGGAAGAATTGTTAAAAACAGCATCCATTGTATTTGCTTTGGTTGCCACTGGCGTATCTTTTATAATTGCTGCATTAAATTATAGACTCACAGTAAAGCAGAAGCGCCTGGAACTCTTAGAGGAGTTCTTTTGAATGTGGTTAAAAACGTTTATATTTAAAGTATTATTTCTTTTAATTGGAGTATCAAATGAAGTTTGTCATAAATGCATTAATATTAGGCGATGAAGAACTACCCAATTCTTTTGTTAAGTCAATAGTTATTTGGGACAGAATTCTACGCAGCTTGGAAGCACAGGATAAGCTGGATGTCGAACACCTGGCTTCTCAACTTACAAATGTACAGTGGGAATTTGAGAATGTACATCATGATAGAAGTGTCGCGCAAGAAATTATGGTTATTGCTGGAATAGCAAGATATTATATGGGGGACCTTGGTGAAGGTCGTGGAGGAAAAACTGAAAGGGAGCCGGAAAAGGCAGATCTAATCTATTTGTCTCTAAAAAACAGTTCATGTTCAATGGAAATAAAAAGTTTTGCAGACAGTGTTGCAAAATATTATGGAATTACTCCGGATTACTTAAGAAAGGCCTAAGCAGGCATTTCTTATGTTGATTAGATAAGATAAGTGATCTTGTTTACTAATATTTTACTTTGATTACATTGTAATTAAACTTGAATTTGAAATAATCTTCTTCGTAGATTACTTTGTGTTTCTGATAAAATCAAGAAAATCAAAATTTCTTTATCACAACTTATGCACTAAAATTACATGGTGTAATAAGAATGCAGTTTTAGTGCAGGACGGTCTATTCTAAGTTGTCTGATGCCTTTTCAATGGTATCATAGATGATTTCATCATTAGGTACTTTTCGAAATTTCCATCCTAATTTTTCTCCTGCAACCCATTTGTCTATTTTATACCCCCACAACTTCAGTTGATTTTTATGTGTTTCTGAAATTTCAAGCTCATCATTGGTCATATAATCCAAAACAAAAAAATACTTGGAATTCAATTCCACCAATTTAAAATATGTTTTTACTTTAGCTATAATATTAGGAGCGTCATTTACATCGGAAATTCTATTATCATAATACCTTAACAAAGAATCATATGTAAGTATTTTGAAATTCTCATCTCCCAAACTGTTTAGTCTATTACTTTTAGCTTGTGTAAGTTCATCATCTCTACCATAAATCAGAATATACTTAAAAATGATCTTATTTTCCCCAATTGGTGTAATGAAAGGCTTCAAGTCGTTCAGGATTTCAACTTTTCTATCATTTACAAAATCTTGCCAAGTTTTAATTTGATTTAAAGCGTATGTAAATTGGCTTGTAGGTGTAATTTGCTGCCGATTAGATTTGAACATTTTACAATGAGGACTTTCGATCTCAATCAAAACTATTTGTCCTTCATTAGAACTTTTTGTCACGTAAAGAAAATCGGTTTTGTTAGGTGTTCCCAATGGGAATTTTGTAATTATGCAATTTCCTAATATATGGTGATTGAGTAGGAAGTAGGGAACAATAAATTCTGAATTCTTTTCAAGGAATTCTTGGTATCGTTCTTCATTTAGATTTTTATCATCAAGTAGTTCAACAAATTGTTGTCTTTTATCTTTATTACCTAGCATTTTGGCTCCATGTTCGATATATTAGAGGTATAAATTGTAATATCTTGTAAAATACAGTTACGCACCTTATTTGATAATAAAGATATAACATTGCAAACTTTGAATCGCCAGGGATTAACTCTCATTATATCTTCCAAGAAATTTAGGTGTTTCAATTATGCTAGTAACTTGGGGAATTGGGATTATTACATACTGGATGAATTTAGGCAAGTAATTTAATTTTGATTTAGTTAAACTACACCAAATTATTTTAACATTGCTCCACCTAGCAAAAGATGCGGTCAGATTAAAAAACTGACTTAAATCTTTCTCGAAAGTTGTTGTAAAAAGCAGTGAAAAGGAATGATACCCGGACTTAACCGAGTTCACATCATGTAGGTGGAGGCAAAATCTCTGCTGGAGAGATTTAAAATTATATTCTATTAAATGTTTCCATTCCAAAATTACTAATTCCAATTTCTAAAGTTATCTTTATGAAAATTATGGAGATTTGTAATTCTGTGCAATAGATGGGGGATAATTTTCAAGGTTTTTTTTAGCATTAAATGCAAAACCAATGAGAAGCTGCTTTCACATCGCCAAAACATTAATAAAAGACCCCGGAAGTCAATCTACATCAACTTCCGAGGTCTCTAAAAAATAACCCACCCTAAAACCTCACCCCCGGTCTGCCCTCATCTTTAAGTCGTTTGTTTAGCAGTTCTTCACTTGTTTGTGAGAAGTTAGTAAAGTCATCTTTGATTCGGGTGAATTCTTTTTTGATGCTGTTCAGGGCTTCAATCTGGGAGGTGGTAGGGGCTCCGAGATAACCGATGATTCCGGAATAAACATCCGCGGCTTTTTCTCTTAGTTTTGATTCACCCGAAAGGCGGCTTTTGGAATCGGCAGCTATCAGATTTTGATATTCTTTGAATGTGCCGGAAAGCATATTAATCGATCCCGCCAACTTGGGACTTACTCCCGATTCTTTAAGTGAATCGAGTCGTGCGATCAAATCAGATAATTTTGTGTTAAATGATGCAATCTCTTCAAGTAATGAATATGCAGTTTCCACAGTCTCAATTTGAAGTTTACGCTCCGCAGGGGAATGTAACGACTTTGGATCGTCTTTTATTACAATCTGTGTTGTAAAAACGGTATCTTTTTTAGTGAGTTTAATTGTGTAGGTTCCCGGTGGATAAAACGGACCTGCTGCCACTTTTCCGATCAAACCCGGGTTTGCAGGTACATTTGGTACTTTTCTCCTCACGGGCCAGAGCACCTTGTTAAGTCCCTTCGACTTCCCGGCATTCAGGTCGGCGATTTTTTCATTTCGATCGTTAAATACCTCAATAAACATATCACCAAAAATATGTTTTGATTTAAGGTAGTAGGCAATTACTGCGGATTCCGATTCATTTGGTGCATAAAATGCCTGATCACCTGTCTCTTTAACACGATATCCTGATGCCTTAATGAAGGCGGGTTTTGCGGGGAGGAAAGTTACCTCGTTTTGGAGTACTTCGGGTGTAAGACTTCTGAGGGTTGAAATATCGTCGATAATAACCACACCTCTGCCATGAGTTGCGAGGATCAGATCTGATTCATCGGGTTGGATCGCCATGTCCCGGATTGAAACTTCGGGGATATCTGACGGTTTTACCCAGTTAATTCCTCCATCAAGTGACAGATATAAACCTCTGTCGGTACCCACAAATAGGAGATTTTTATTAAGGATATCTTCTCTTAAAACGAAACAAAATGATTCAATTGTCCCGGAACTGATTTTTGTCCACGATTTTCCAAGGTTGGTGGTTTTGAACATATACGGATTAAGATCACCACTCCAGTGTCCGTCAAAAACCGCATAGGCAGTTTTTTCATCGTAACGGCTTGCCTCAACATGGTAACACCAGGTGTTTTTGGGGAGACCCGGAATATTGGTTACGGTGTTTACCCACTCTTTACCACCATTTGAAGTTACTTGAAGGTAACCGTCATCGGTGCCTGCCCAGATAATATTTTTGTTTTTGGGTGATTCGGAAATGGTGAAAATGGTACAATGGTTCTCTGCAGTGGAGTTGTCAATTGTAATTCCGCCCGATTCTTCCTGTCGCTGTTTCTGGGGATCATTTGTTGTAAGGTCGGGTGAAATTTTGACCCAACTGTCGCCATGATCGGTTGATTTAAGCAAAAACTGTGAACCCGCGTACAATACATCCTTTTGTGAAGGTGAGAGGTAGATCGGTGTATTCCAGTTAAAACGGTATTTAACATTTACATCAGGGGAGTAGGGCATTATATCCTTCACTTCCCCTGAATTGTTATGAAAACGCATCAGGTTACCACCCTGGTATTGTGAATAAACAATTTCAGGGTTATATGGGTCGGGGATTAAATTAAATCCATCACCGTAGGTAAGATTTTTCCAATCAGCGTTGGTTATGCCACCGGGAGAGCTTGAAGGACCACGCCATGCGCCGTTATCCTGCAATCCGCCGTAAACATTGTAAGGAGTTGCACGGTCGAAAGCCACATGATAATATTGTGAGACGGGGATATCAGCGGCAAATCTCCAGGAATTACCTTTATCGTGGGAGATATAAACTCCGCCATCGGTGCCAAGAT
>Ga0209570_1001186_pt1 | contig 16360 bp, 14 predicted proteins | sample EBPBio172007_DNA_FD_185861 | JGI IMG/M metagenome (GOLD analysis project Ga0209570, IMG submission 185861) | Wastewater treatment Type I Accumulibacter community from EBPR Bioreactor in Madison, WI, USA - Reactor 1_9/17/2007_ DNA (SPAdes)... | ecosystem: Engineered > Bioreactor > EBPR >... | reverse complement strand
AAATTAGCATTTGAAACATTAACCCTGCATCGCGTTTTTGCATTATGTGATGTTAATAATCAAAGGTCCATCAATTTATTAGAGCGATTAAATTTCACTAAGGAAGGTTTGTTAAGAGAGCATCAATTTTGTCGAAAGCAATGGAAAACTTCCGCAGTATTTAGTATGCTTGAGTACGAGTTTAAAGCAATGTATTCTATTTAATTAAAATGAAAGGGGAGTATGATTATTATTAAATTAATCATACAGAAATTTATATGAATCATAATGTTGTAGTATTAGATAGTGTATATACGAAAGACCTTGAGAAAAGTATAAAAAAATATCTGGATTTAGGATACACTTTATTATCACATACGACTGTAAGAGGGGATTTAAAGTTTTTCCATACATTAGTATTTGTGAAGAATCAATAGACTATTACATCTGTCTTACGGCATGTAGCTGTGGCGCGAGGGGATTGGCATAACGGGTAAAAAATGTGGGGGATCGTGATGGACAGAATCATAAACAAGTTCAAAAGGGGAGCGAAATACGTTAACATAGCCGCTGCTGTGACGAGGGAGCATCTCACTTCCATAGACACGGTTAGCGACGATTATCTGAGGTTAAAATGCGTGAAGTTCGTCCCGGCCAGTGGGGCGGCCACCAGGATGTTCGAGGACCTTTATAAATATGTCGAAGATGGGGTGGAAACAGCGGCCATCCGCAAGTTTTTCGACCAGATAGAGGACCTCCCTTTTTATGATGAAATTAAAGGGTTTATCGCGTCTGAGGGCATCGATAAAAATGCGACGTCGGGTAGAATTAGAATCATCGATTACATATTAAACACACTTGAGTATGGGAGTCTGCCGAAGGCGGTCATAAAGATGCTCGCGTATCCGGACAGCAGTACCACACCGCTGGATGAGCATCTCTATGAGGGCGAGCGGTATTTAGGTCAGGGCAGTTTGAACTTCCATTTCACTATATCGAACCATCACGAGGATTTGTTTAACCGTTACATCGAAGGCTTAACGAAGGGAAGGGATGATGTAAAGGTGTCGTACTCCTTCCAAAAGCCGATGACGGATACTTTAGCTGTGGACATGGATAATAACCCAGTCGTGCTGGAAAACGGGGCGTTTCTTTATCGGCCGGGCGGGCATGGCGCATTGATCGAGAATTTAAACGATATCGACGGGGACGTTATTTTCATAAAGAACATCGACAATGTCTGCCATAGAGACCATATCGAGGATACGGTGGTGGCGAAGAAGCGTCTAGCGTCCATCGGCTATGCTTTTAAGATGAAGGTGGATGGCTACACGCGTGATTTACTATCGGGTGCGTTCGATCTAGCTGAGATTAACGACTTTATCCGTCACGACCTCCATATCGATTATAAGGGTGAGCTGACGAAGGATAAGGCGCTAAGCTTTCTAAACAGACCACTTAGGGTGTGCGGCGTGGTTAAGAATCAGGGGGAGCCTGGTGGTGGCCCATTCCTCGTTTCCAATGCCCTTTACACAGACCTACAGATCTGCGAAAAGTCAGAAATCGATTTATCGGATCATAGGCAGCGTGACCTTTTCAGCGCCTCCGAGTTCTTCAATCCCGTAGACCTCGTGTGCTTCGTAAAGGACCACCGTGGCGAAAAATTCAACCTCCTCGACTTCGTAAACGAAGACCGCTACTTCATCAGCCATAAGACCTATAAAGGCCAAGACATCAAAGCCCTCGAACACCCCGGCCTCTGGAACGGCGCCATGGACAATTGGACGACACTCTTCGTCGAGGTCCCCCTGAGCACGTTTAATCCCGTGAAGAAGGTGAATGATTTGTTGAGGGTGGGGAGGGGGAGCGTGAAATAACTGAAACAAGATTGAGTGTTTTGTTGATTAGAGAGCTGGTGGGAGAGTTGACATGGCGCAATCGTATTTTCATATTAATGCAAATAAGTTGTCAATAAGGGACAGAATAATTGATAAACTAAAAAGTGGAGCGAAATAAGTTAACACTGGACATCTAGTTATGGTATTAATCGTAAATTAGAAAATAAGAATAAACGAATATTTGATATTATATTTACGTGATTGCAAGAGAAAAAAGAAATTTATTGTTTGTAAAATAACATAGAGTTTAATATAATAATTATATAAATGTTAACAAAACTTAACAAATTACAAGCATTTTGCTAATAATCTTTTATTGGGGGGCGTATGATATTCTTTTTTTTGATAATGCTGGTATTTTATTTTTTACCAACAGTTGTTGGTGTTGCGACGAAGAGGATAAATAGTGAAACCATTAACTATATTAAATTAGGTCATGTTAAAGAAAATGATTCGAGTATTGCTTTATTACTTAACGTGGTTTCAGTAATCTTTTTTTTCACACCGATTACTTACTTAGCGTGGATTGCTGCTTTCTATTTTATTATTCGAAACAAGAAAACTAATCTTGAGGATATTCCAGTGTCTCAGACGAGATCTAACGCTACTTTTTCAGATGAGACTAATAATAACCATGAATTAGTCGAGTATTCAGAAGCTAAAGATGGCAGTGGTATAGACCAGATGAAGCAGGGGCCAAGAGAGGAACTTTTGGTTCAGAACAGCATTAGAGCGAAGGGAGAAATTGAATATAAGTGTGTTCCAGCTCCTGTTAGAACTTTTGTTGATAGTAAATCAAGTCTTGAATCAGGCGTACAAACCTATTCAAAAATTGTTGATAAAGAAGTGGTTGGGGGCTGGAAATTTTTGTTGATTCATCCAATTCCTGTGACTAAAAATCCTGGCTTTATCGCTAAATTGTTTGGCGCAAAAGAGTATTCGGTATTTTTTAATATGCTTATTTTTACTAGAGAAGTCCAATAATTGTTTAGGATGTTTGATATGGAAAATAGTATTCATTCAACTATTGATACTTCAAAAGATGAAAGTATTAAAAAAGCAATTTCATTGTTATTTGAAGATAATAATGTGATAAATATTGTTCATCCAAAAAGAAGACCTATTAAGGAAGTAATGATAGGCTTATTAATCATTATTATCGTACTTTCTTTTTGGTTATGGATTAAATTACTATTTAGTAAATTGAGCATTTATTCAAGTAGTGCATCTAAGGTTGTTGATTTGATTTTTTTATTTCTAATTTTCACAGTCGTAACCTATAAGTTAAAAAATGTGATTATTTGGTTAATCAGACTATATCAATTTATTGCACCTAAACGCATAAGAAATTCTTGTGTTTTTTTACCAACTTGCTCAGAATATGCTATTATGACGCTGGAAAAATATGGCGTTTTAGTTGGTTTAAGAAAGACAATTAGTCGCCTTAAGAGGTGCCATTATCCGAACAGTGGCTATGATTATCCATGAAAGGAAATTAAATTATGGGCTTACAACCAGCAGTATGTACGTCTTGTGGCGGAAGCATCAATGTTGATGACATTAATTTAAATGGTTATGGTGAATGTCAATTTTGTGGTGTCGGGTATAAAGTTATCGATGTTATAACGATTGATGGTCTGCCAACGTTAAAAAATCATATTGATAGCGCAGCGATTTCAATTAAGATGGGAAACTTAGAAAAGGCAGTCAAATCATATAATGAGGCAATTTTACTTAAACCCAATTGCCATGAAGCATGGTGGGGGTTGTATTTATGTAATGATAGCTTCGACAGGTATTATGGCTATCAAGATAAATATGGCAATAAAGGAATGAATGTTAAAGCAAGCATCATCTACAATACTCTGGAAAAGTATGCTTTTAGAGCCATAGAGTATGCACCACCTGAAATGGCAAGTTATTATAAAACACAAATTTCAGATCATGTTAATTTCTTAGAATCGCTAAATAATCCATCTCAATCTAACTCAAAAAATAGCGGATCAGCTAAATCAGGATGCTATATTGCAACGGCAGTATATGGATCATATGATTGTGAGCAAGTTATGGTTTTAAGAGAGTTTCGAGATAATGTATTGCTAAAGAAATCATGGGGGCGAATTTTTGTTAAGATGTATTATAGTATAAGTCCCAAATTGGTTAAGTATATACGCAAAGATTCAAAACTAGAACAAAACATACGATCAGGTTTAGATTTTCTAATCACTAAAGTTAATAAATAGTTATTATGGCCAAAATAACACACGAAAAAATACTTAGGGGGTAAATATGGTTCAATACAAAACAGTGGCGGGTCCAATAGGTTTAACGATAACAAGAAAAGAAAGTTATGCTGACGCTGTAAAACAGTATGCGCAAATTATTGATACTGAGGCTGTTGGAGGCTGGAAATTAGATTGTATACAACAAATCCCAGTTACACAGAAGGCGGGATGTTTGGCTGGTTTATTTGGTTCAGGAGATGTCACCGTATATTTTAATATGTTGGTTTTTGTAAAGGAAGACTAATAGAATTGCCAATTGCATAAGGCCAATGCAATTGGCTTTATTAATATGGAGGGAACTATTTTGAAGGAATTAATAAGTATTAAAAGGCTAATGAATGATGAATTTGTAGCATTGGGAGCTATTCAGATTCTTTCGATTCCACATTATTCAATCATCAATAATGGTAAAAGCGAATATGAGTTTATAGTTGAACGATATAAGCATGAGATTAACAACATGTTAAGTGAGCTTTTTCAAATCTTCAAAATGAATAAACTTAGAACTGATAATTCTGCGGAATTCTCATACGAGCTCCTTTGGAAATCTTCACCAGTTCAGAATCAACCGTTTAATGCTTCTATTGAGTTATTCGTTATTGTTCGAGTGATTGAGCAACAAGAAGTATTTGCAATTGAAAAGGTGAATGATATTTTAAACGTGATCCAGTCAACGTTGGCAGCACAGAAATTTGAGTATATCTACATAGAAAGTAGTAAATTACTTGGACAACTATCGCAAATAGATACTAGTTCAATTTGTTCAATTGTGAAAGATGAGCAGCTTGAAAATCTTCAAAACCAATACGTACCATTCTGTTATTCATTTGACAGAATTCCTAAATCGGTTTCTGATTTGAGTAAAATAGTGAATGCTCTAATTAATTATCCTAACTGTGCAATTTCTTTTCAATTAATTCCAGTAACTTATGATTATGATGAAATGAATGAAGTTGATAAGCAAACACAATTGTTAGAAACGCTGTATAAAGGTGTTTCTGATCAAAGTATCGGTAATATAAGCTTCACTATGGCGGATAGTCAAGCAAAAAAATATAAATATTACTCAGAGCGTAAAAACACGCCACTTTTTAGTTTTAATATTTTAATTATAGGAAACGAAAAAGCAGTTACAAGTCTTTCGACGCAAGTATTTGGTCAGTTATCGTATGGTTCAGAAAATCAAGCATCATTAAGGATAATCACCATCAATCCCCATGACATAAGTTTTGTAGAAAATTTTTATCCGAGTCCTTGGGCTATTAATGAATTTATATTGAACAATGAACGCAATTGTAGTATATGGGATTCTGGTCAAGTAAGTAACCTTTTATACCGTTTACCCTATATAATAACCGGAGAAGAAGCAATTGAGTTTTTTCGATTGCCTATTGCGGGTGAAAAATTAGGTGCTGGATTTAATGTCAATGAGTCTGGAAAAAGCAATAAAACTTATAATGAGAACTTAATTAATTCTGGAGATTTGATCATCGGAAAGTTAAAATCTTCAATTAAAAACGATTCAATTGGAATTTCGTTAAATGATCTTACTAAGCACATGTTAGTTGTTGGGACGCCTGGTTCTGGTAAAACAACTTTTTCTGTCGGGCTGTTAGATCGGCTTTGGAAAGAGAATAAAATTCCTTTTATAGTGATTGAGCCTGCTAAGAATGAATATAGAGCTTTGATAAAAAGTATTCCTGATATTCAAATTTTTACGCCTGGTAAAAATTCAATTTCACCATTTGTATTCAATCCGTTTGTTCCACCTAAGAATGTGAAGTTAGAAACCTATAAGTCTACCTTAAAGACCGCTTTTGCAGCAGGTGTTTCCATGTCAACACCATTGGATAAAATTTTTGAAGAATCCATAAATAATTGTTATTCAGATTTTAGATGGTTAGATAATTATACAAAAGATAATCTTGGCAGAACGTTTAACATATCTGATTTCATTAAATGTTTCCAGAAAACATTTGAAGATATTGGTTATACAGGTGATGCGAAGAATATCGGGAGAGCAGGTGTGGTAAGACTTAATGGGTTAGTAAACTTGTTTGATAATTATCACACAATTCCAATAGAAGATTTGATGAGTAAACCTACCATAATCGAACTAGCAGCGATTGAAAACAGTGATGAGAAGGCATTGATAATTGCCTTATTGCTATTGTCTATATTGGCTTATGTAAACGCAAATTTTACGGGTGTGGGAAAACTAAAAAATGTAATTCTTTTAGAAGAAGCACATGTTTTGCTTGATGCAGATACACAAAGTGGACAAGGTGATGCAAATCCAAGTGCAATTGCTCAGAAACTAATTAAGCGAATGTTAGCAGAGATTAGGTCATATGGGGTTGGTCTTATTATTGCGGATCAATCTCCTAGAAAAGTAACTACTGATGTAGTCGCATTAACCGATATAAAAATCGTATTTAGACTTGTAGAAAGTATCGATAAACAAATTATTGGTGATAGTAGTAATATGACAGAAAATCAAGTTATAAGAATGTCGAAGTTGAAACCTGGAGAAGCATTCATTTACTTTAATAAATTAGATGAACCTGAAGAAATAATTATGCCGGACTATAGACTAGAAAATAGTATCGAAATTTCTTTGTCTGATGATGATATAAAGAATCAGTCTAGTTACTGGTTGAATCAAATGGAGAATCTACGTCCATATCCGGAATGTAAACTGATTAGATTCTGTGAAAAAGGTTGTAATTACAATACTAGAGTTTTATCTAGAGAAGTTGCTCGACGCATTTTTGTAAAAAATTTCGATGTCCAAAATAAAAGTTTCAATCAGATTACAGAGGTGTTTAGTAAAATTAGCAGGTTGATTAAAGCTGAATTAAATGACGAGGTGTTCACACCCGATATACTTTCATGTGCTAAAGTTCATTTGTGGAGGAAGATAAAGTCTAATACTCAAATCCAAGTATTAGACATTCAAATTGAGAATTCATTAAGAAAATAGGAGGTTACTTAGTGAGTGAAGATTATTCAACACCAACAGATACATCAACGGAAGGCATAATAGAAAATACTATTGATACCACTGAGAATCAAAGTGAAATAATGGATGAAATAAATTATGAAGAAGATGTTTTCCCAGATATTCAAGATGATGTTATCAGTGACAGTATGAGTGAGGAGTTTAATGAGCCAGCTCCAGAATTTCCATTAGAAATTGAAGAAGATGTTGAACCAGAGAGAGATTTTGATGATAATGTTAAGGTTTTAAAACGTGATGAATTTGATTTGCTCAGTACGGGATATAACAGCATTAATGATGTTCTTGATGCTAAAGCTGATAATTACAGAGATCAAGGTTTTACAGATGATGAAGTTGCCTCGTTTCTCGCAAAAGACAAGGTTGATTTACAACAAGAATTTTTAAATGATGCATTTCCAGGTCAAGATGTTTCGCATCATGTTTTTAATGGGTTCGAAAACAAAGATTATTCCCAAATTAATAGTATCCCAGAAGACACTTTGCAGGATTCCATTGACTATCAAAATCAAGATGACGAAATAAACGTTCAAATGGATTTTTCTGAAACAATCAAAGTGGATATCCCTGAAGATAGCGAGGTTATCATAGATGGTGATACGGATCAAGATTTATCAGAAGATATCTATGAAGATGTTTCTGAAGACATCACCTTGAATGATACTGACGAACTTACAGAGGATGTCGCCGAAGAATTTATTGAAGAATTATCAGAAGACGATTTGGTTGAAGAAAATGACTGGGGCGATGATGTAGAAACCCAGGCAGATCAAGAGCAAGAAAATGAGCTGTTTGAGATGGAAAATGAAAATTTTGAAGAAGAGGTCACTGACATTGAATCACCAGAAGAAGCCTCCGACATATCTACATGGTTAGGTGATATAAATCCAAACTTTGACGAGTTTGATATCAATTCACCTTATTGCAATAACTGTGGATCGTGTGCTTACTCTGTTTACCAAAGATTGGAAGGTAATAACGACGCTTGTGCAAGTGCAGAAAATATAGGATATAACCATGAAATGACTGCATTAACGGGAATGGAACAGGTGTCGATGTCTCCTGATGAAATTGAAGCAAGATTGCTTCAGGAAGGCGAGGGGGCGCATGCAATTATAGGTATAGATAGAGCAGAAGGCGCAGGTCATTGGTTTAATGCTGCTTGTATTGATGGTAAAGTCGTCGCAATTGATGGACAAAATGGACAAATAGTAGATTGGCCACCTGATTATGGTAATGTTGTAAATTGGGAAATGAGTGTCAAGAAGGGAGATAGACAATGAAAGATGAGATCGTTGCGATAGCAATTGAAATTTTAAAAATGAGTAAAGAGGATGTAATAAAAAATTCTAAGAGTATACCAGAAATTGATGGTTTTTATTTTTGGAATCCAACAAGAGGTGGCTTATCAATAATCATAAATAGTAACTGTGAAAAGTTGGGTGCGACTTCTTCGGTTAGTTTTGAAAAACATTTAAAAGCCTTCATTGAAGGAAAACGTAATTAATTGGAGGCATGTTATGAATATATTTGGAAAAAATCCTAATGAAACTGCTTTTATTGGTGGAAAAAAACACTGGACTGATGTGATTAAGAATTCGGGTATTGGTGAATTATTAATCTGGAGACAACCAGAAGAAGATTTTAACAGTAACTCTACATTAATCGTTATGCCTGGAGAAGTCGCCATTTTTGTTAAAGGGGGAACAATTGAAAATACATTTCAAGCTGGTACGTATAAGTTAAGTACGGAAAATTATCCTTTTATTAGTAGATTAGTTAATGCTTTCTCTGGAGGTATTAGTACTTTTAATTGTGTAATTTACTTTGTTCGAATTGCATCAAGTATGGAGATTAATTGGGGGTTAACATCACCAATTCAAGTACGAGACAAAGAACTCGGGGTTACAACTGAGTTACTTACAAGAGGTTCTTATAAAATTCGGATAGCTGATGCTGCTCAATTCTTAAGTATATTAGTAGGTAATAACGTAAGTATGTTTTCTCAAAAGGATTTAAACAAGTACTTCGCAAGTGAGTTCCAAGGAAAAGTTAGAGCAATAATTGCTCGAGCGATTATGGATTCCAATGAGGAAATATTAGGAATTTCAGCGAGGTTAGATGAATTTTCTATGAACTTGCTACCACATATTCGAAGCATAATGGCGGATTATGGTATTCAATGTGATAAATTCATAGTTGCAGCAATAGATATTGTAGCTGATAAAAAACGTGAAGAGTATGATCAAATTGGAATCAATGCCATAGCGAAGTTAAGAAATGCACAAGCGGATAAAGGTGTCATGGAAATATTAGGAGATGACTGGGTAAAACAAAAGACGGCAGAATTACTTAACAATGTAACAACTAATCCGAATAGTGGTGGTATTGCAAATGCCGTTACAGGTATAGGTGTCGGAATGGCTTCTGCTGGGATAGTAAATCAGATGTATGAAAAATTGGCTTCATCAAACTCAAATGTTCAAGCAACAAACAATCAAAGGCAAAATTCAAGTAAGTATGCAGTAAAAGAGAATTCTGGAAATAGCCAGAATACAAATAGTAGTTTTCAGAGTAAAAAAGAAAAACTTATAGAACTCAAAGATTATTATGAATCAGGTTTAATAACCGAGTCTGAGTACGAAAAAAAGAAAAAGGAAGTCCTCGATTCTATTTAGTTCTATGATGACATAACCCATGGGTGTCTGGTTAAGAATCGGAAGAAATTCAGTTAATTGTTTTGAATCCTAGTTAAATCAATGCATCTGGAAGTTCAGTTTTAGGTTTACCGATAGGGTATCTGACACCCACAGGTTTAGGTTTATGTCGATCTAGTAGGATGGAGATATATAATGACCCCATAGGGGTGAGACACAAAAAAGAAAAAAATAAGTTATAATGAAATCATGAGAAAACGAAATCATTACTCGGCAGAATTTAAAACAAAGGTAGGACTCATGGGTGTCAGGCACCGAATCGGAAAAAACTATTATTCAAGTCATGAATCCTTTTAAAATCAATGCTTATGGAATCTAAGTTTAGGTTTCTTCTGAAACTGTACCTGACACTTAATAAGAAGAAATGAATTGTTTGCTCACGCCACTGTCACTGAGTAATGATTATTGATCAGCGTATTCTCCAATTTGTCAAATGAGTGATTCATTTTCCGCCACAAAGGGTGCCACCATAGTCGATTTACTAGTTGACAAAGTGAATGTTTCTCATGGACATAGTTTGTGACCAAATGAAACTGATTGGTGTTTTGTCCATGGGCAAGTGCCCCGAATATGGACAGCAGAAATATTGTCATAAATATTTATGAGCGTTTAATAATTAACTGGCTTAATATTAAGTTGACAAACATAATCAAGGGTTCATTTTTCTATGATTAAATGTTAAAATATATTCATATAAGTATTTTGAGACTAATACATAGATTAAATGAATATTTTACTAAATCTATTATTGTCCAAAATTTATAATTTTGGGCATTTTTTGTGAAAGTTGATGAATTTTTAATAATCGCAAAACGGGGGAGCGATGGAAAGATTAATTGCTTACAAGGGAGAAGAACCGAATTTATTTATCAGTTATGCGCATAAGAATTTTGATGAAGTTCATGAGATTATAAGTGAATTAAGTCGATTAGGATTACATATTTGGTACGACGAGGGCATTGATCCTGGAAATGAGTGGCCTGAAGAAATCGCAAAAGCAATCGATAATGCTGCATTATTCGTCGTTTTTGTTACAATAGATGCCATGGCATCTAAAAATGTTATTAGCGAATGTTACTACGCACTCGATAATAACAAGCCTTTTTTATCTGTTTTTATCGAAGATGTGCCTTTTAGTCCAGGGCTTGCACTGCGTGCGAGTAGTACTCAAGCCATTATGAAATTTCGCATGAGTGACAATGATTTTTATAAAAAAATGATTCAAACCATAGAGTTTAAATTACCTAATGTATTAGTTGAGGATGTACTAAAATTGAATCAAAATACAGGGGGTTCTAAAAACACTTTAAAGAAAACGAGAAAATCTTTTAAAAAGGAAATTTTAATAGGAATTGTAATATTAGCATTCTTTCTATTCGTAGGATTTACTGCAAATGCGATAGGAAATATCAATCAAATGATCGGGCAAATCAAGGATTCTAGTGCGGCTGAACCTGAAAATGAAATTACAACCACTTTAATTGAAACGACAAGCGCATTAATCAATGAAACGACAGTTGATCCTGTTCAAGTGGTAACAGAGGAGACAGTAGGCCTTACCATGATTGACGATGTGCCATACTTTAATGATCAAAGGGTGATTACATCAAAAAAAGGGCTATATATTACGTTCTATGATGAGAATATGTATATGCTCTGGGTTAATCGACTTGAGGTTGCTGATGACCTTAAGAATTTTGCGTTTGCAAGCGTCGCAGCATATGATGATTCACCTAGTTTAAGAGATTTCCAGCTGTGGAGTAAAAACGATGACGGTGTCCATTATTATGAAGACCGTTATGGTTATGGTTTTGGTAATAATGAGGCGCCTCATTGTGTCGTCTTTTTATATGATAGTAATAAAGTGCTGCTAGGAATTATAGAGTTCAGGAACTTCAGAGATTAGAGATGAATAGAGGTGTTCAAGTGGTCATATCAGAGGATTTAATCGAATTAATCGCAAAAGAAATTCATCGTTTGTATATAAAAAATGCTATTCAATTAGGAACGAATATCAGTGATATCGATTTAGGTTGGGAACAATTACCGGAGACTCTAAAGAAATCTAACGTCCGTCAAGCAAAGAGTATTATCGAAAAACTAGATAAGATTGACATGTTTGTTCTAGAAGGAGAAAATCATCCCGAGTATGAGAAAATCACTTTATTTTCAGACACTCAAATTGAGCTTTTAGCCGAGTATGAACACAATCTATGGGTCAGTGATCGCTTATCAGATGGTTGGACATATGGATTGGTTAAGGATGTGACACACAAAATTAGCCCTTATTTAGTTCCCTATGATCAATTAGATGATGATGTAAAAGCACTTGATCGAAATACGATTGTAAATATATTACCGCTTTTACAACAAGTTGGTTTATATATCTATAGACAAAAGTGATGTTTGAGGTGCGATGTGAAATATAAAAATGGATTGATTCGTCTATTTATCGGATTGGTTTTTTTAAGTGGTTTTATTATTTATTACTATGGTTACGAAGTGGAAGCTTCAGTTATAAAATTCAAAGTTGATGTAATCAATGAGTTAGCCAGGATTTTTTTTGCGTTGTTCTCATCAGCAGCTATGTTTACTTTAAATAACGGATTATCCGCCATCCGAAGCGATTTGACGAATGATCCTTTTTATTTAGTAGTATTTTGGAGTGTGCATAGTATGGCTATTTTAGCGACTTTTGCCACTTTTTTCTTGATTTTTCAATATAAGATATTTAATTATTTAAAATTAAAAAGTGCAATACATAAAAGGCGGTACTTTCTTTGGGGGGCTGACGAAGAAGTACTAGTTCTCATACAGAACATACGATTACAGGAAAAATGCCCACATGAAATAACCATCCTTTTAAATGAAAAGACGGATGTTTTTATCGAACAACTTGAACGATTAAAGGTAACTTATGCGTACATGTCTTCTGATGTGCAAAAGTTCATTACAAAATTAAACATGAAAAAAATATTGGCACATGACAACTATTTTATTTTGATGCAGAACAACTATGATGAAAACATTCGAATGGCGATCGACTTATTAAAGATTCCACACATCAGAGGCAATGGGAAATTTCATCTCATCGTAAATTGTGATAATGAGGAGTGGTCAGCAGATTTATTATCAGATACAGTTGTAAATTTGAAAACGTATCATTTGGCAGATTTGATGGCAAGGCATTTCATACAAACGTATCCGCCTTACTCGCAGGTCGAAGCAGATACGGCTAAGGCAAGTATTAAGAAAGACTATCATGTGATTATAATTGGTTTTGGTGATTATGGTGAACAAATCTTATTGAAGCTGATTAGCCAGGGACAATTTTACAATAGGTCTTTCAAAGCTACGGTAATAGAACAAAGTTATAATCAAAATATCGGTAAATTTAAACGTCTATACGGAAATCTCATAGAAAAATATAAGATTGATTTTCATCATTTGGATTTTGACTCAGATGCGTTTAATCAGATAATTGAATCCTCTGTAAATACATTATCAGCAATTATTATTTGTACTGATGATGATCAAGTAAATAAAAGAGTCGGTATTGAGATTAACCAATTTTTAAAGAACGTAGAAGCAAGTGCACAAACTTTTATGATATACGTTAAAAATGCGATGCCTAGCGCATACATTAAGAAAATGCATGAGGACGTAAACAATTATAAAAATTTAGCTTTTTTCGGTGCAATAGATGAAGTGCTATCGCCTGAAATTCTTATTAATGAGAAGTTAGACCTGCTAGCGGAATCAATCCATGACTTTTATAGAATTCGTTCGAACGGTACAATGGTTGAATGGAAGCAACTTACTCCTTTTTTGAAAGATTCGAATAGAAATGCAGCACTTCATATTTTCACAAAGTTAGGATTAGTTGGATTAAAGGTTATGCCTGCATCAGATGTTAAAGAAAGTGATCGAATTATTGATTCAAAAAAAGCGTTAATCAATCATATTGGATCACAACGTATGAAAATGTTAGCAAAGCACGAACATTTGAGATGGTGCGCATTTCATCATATTCACGGTTGGAAGCATCAAGCGATTATCGATGGAGAACCAATCAAAAATAATCGTTTAAAAACGCACGGCTGTCTCGTATCATGGGAAGAATTAGATGTTGTTTCATCTCAGACGGGGCAAGATTATCAAGCGTCGTGCATGAATCAAATAGATAATATATATGATTATTTAAAAAGCATACACTATGTAATTAGTGAGGAGTCTAAATAAGGTGGTACTATGAATTATCGTTTAAAGGCATATAAAGGTGAAGAAAACTATACATTTATCAGTTATGCACATAAGGATTTTGATCAAGTTCATGAAATTTTATGTGAGTTAGATAGACTTGGATTTAATCTTTGGTATGACGAAGGCATAGATCCAGGTAACGAGTGGGCAGAAGAAATCGCTGATGCATTATACAAATCTCGATTGTTTATTGTGTTTGTTTCAAAAAACGCAATGAACTCAAAGAATGTTATCAATGAGTGCTTTTATGCATTAGATAATGGTATTCCATATTTAGCAATTTTTTTAGAGGATACTGAATACACGAAAGGTTTATCGTTAAGAGCAAGTAGCACTCAAGCTGTAATGAAATATCGCATGTCGGATGCAGATTTTTATAATAAGGCATCAAACGCCATGAGGACAATGCTTTCAGATTCATATAATGAATCTGAAAATGTTAATGTAAAAGTAAATACTCGAAAAAAACCGAAAAATCTACTTGTAAAGAAGCTGAGCTTACCAATAATTGTTTTAATCGTCATAGGTCTTTTTTCAGCTTTTGCATACAGTGCTAAGTTGCTCACAGAACTTTCTTCAGAATTATCTTCGTTAAAAAATGCTTCAACTGAATATAATGCAGTAGATGGAGGTGCGGGCGATGATTCTACAGAATCATCTGCTTCAGAAAACGAAAATATCAATGAAACGACTATGGCACAAATAGAATCAACAGTTGAAATCAAAGAAGAGATAAGTAAGGAACCGATCTTCATCACTGAAAGCACCACAAAATCAATAGTGACCACCACGAATAGTGTTTCTACTTCAACGACAGCACCAATCTATGAAAGTAAGACCGTCGGAGTTGGTTATGGTGTGGAGCAAATACGTTTAAGTAATGGCGATTTTGAAACCAAAATAACCAGAGATTTTCTCCCCCTATATGCACAGTATGCAACGCGTGTCAGAGTGCATGGTAATTCACTAAAGCAATCAGCAGACGAGGTATTTGAGAGTCTAAATAATCCAAACTCTATTTCGAAAATGTATTCTGTCGATTTTCCTTCAAGTAAAAATGTCATTACAGTATCATCAGTAGGCACTTATTACGAGGATCACTTTATAACGCTGGCTTCAGATGACCAAATTTTACTAATTATACATGTGAAAGATGGTAGTTACTTCAACGCAGCTGAAAATGATATTTTGGTGCCCACTTCAGTGGTAAGTACAACAGAGGCTGTTGCATCGAATAAAACGACCTTAACTGGGATAAATGCAAATGATTTAGAGCCGATGATCATTTTATCCTATGGGATAAAGAATGAACTTGATTTGTCAAATTTCGGGTTTAGGACCACAGTTGATCGCAGTAAATTACCAGAGTTCGCTAAAGTTGCAACGAACCTTTCCGTTTGGGGCAATAGTGATGGTTATAATATTCAGACTGCATTTGACTTGCTTGTTGACGGGGAGTATTGGAAACGTCATTTTAGTAATAATTTTGCATCACCGCTAACTAAATCCTACTTTGACAGTAATGCGTTATACTATGATAATCATTTCGTCATATTGTCAAATGAAGAAAAAGTTTTAATGGTGATTCAAATTAAGAATCAAGAACAGGTGGCAATCCTAGAAAATAATTAGCAGGTTTGTGTCTTTAGGAGCCACGACATGTGGTTAGAAAGTCATGGGACTTATGGGTGTCACTCACCAAATCGCAAGAAACTTTTATATAAGCTTAGTCGAACTTTCGAGATGTAGATGTGACGCAGGGAAATTGGCATAGAACCATGGGTGTCAGATACTATAGTAATGCAATGATTTTTTGCAAAAAAAATCTTCCCCTTCAAGATTGAAGTATCTTTTTTTGAAAACAATAGGTAATAATTCATGCAACCTTATTATTCTAATCAGCCTGTGTGTTACTAGTTTGCCTTAGCAGGGACTTATGATACTATTCGACTTTCATAAAAACAAGAAGGTTGAATCAATCTGACACACGATCTTATATAGATCAAGGTAACGAACGAATTCCTTCATGCTATTGTTCTCACGTTTATCAATGAACTACAATGGGTATTGTATAAGTGGGAGCAGTTTCAAACCCGTGTATGATACTCTTCGGAGTTGATTTGGGTCAATGGTATTACTGTTCCTTTTCTGTTGCGCTGTTTTAATTTCTGTTTTGTTACTCGTTCAATTTTGCTAGAG
>Ga0209570_1001176_pt1 | contig 16457 bp, 14 predicted proteins | sample EBPBio172007_DNA_FD_185861 | JGI IMG/M metagenome (GOLD analysis project Ga0209570, IMG submission 185861) | Wastewater treatment Type I Accumulibacter community from EBPR Bioreactor in Madison, WI, USA - Reactor 1_9/17/2007_ DNA (SPAdes)... | ecosystem: Engineered > Bioreactor > EBPR >... | reverse complement strand
GGGCGGGATCGCCCGCTGGAGTTCGTCGGCTTTGGCGAGCGCTTCATCGAACTTTCCGGCGTCGAGGAGCTTCCCCGCTTCCGTATTGAGCGCGGCGATTTTATCGTCCTGTTTCGTCCGGGCGGGCGTTATGCGGGCGGCGGCAAACTTCGCCGCATCGAACCGGCCCGCGACCATGTCGGCGACGGTCGATTCTTTGAGATCGGACGGGTGGCCGTGCCAGTGCCACACTCGGGGTCCCGACAGAGAAAGGAAAAAATAGCACGCTAAGAGTCCAGGACTGGCCTGGCAGACCGTTTTATTCTGAGTATTCGGTGCCTATGCGCCTCAATTCGTGTCTCGATGCGGAGGGCGGGTTACGCGACATGGGGACGCAAGGGGTGCGATGGGGGCGTTCTTGGTTTTAAGTATCTTTGGATCTGCGAGTGCGCCTTTTTGTGATCTTTTTCGCCGTCCGGTTGGGATTCATTTCGAGCGGTAGCGGAATTACCCCCGTCAGGAGAGTGCGTACCTGTTCCCTGTCTGTTTTGCAGTCAGCGAACGCGGCTTCCATAAGGATGACCTTCTGCCGGTATGCCTCCAATTCGGTCTCAAGTTTCGCAAAACGAGCCAATTGATGACCGGTGTGCTTCGCGACATTCACGCTCGCCCGCGCATGCTCCTTTCGCCACCCGCTGGCCTCCAGGCGGGCTTCATCGAGTTCTTTCCGGACTTGCTTGATTTCCGACTGATGACGGGCCTCGGCCTTCGCCAAATGTGTTCGCTGATCTTCAAGTCCTTTCGCGAAATCTTCCTTTGCGGTCGCAAGCCCGCGTCGCAATTCATCCGCAATTTCCTCCGCAAGTGTCGCGCGGGCCTCCATGGAGATCCGCAACTCCCTCTCCCGAGCCAGTTCCTTCTCCAAGGTCGCCACGCGATTTTGACTCTCCCGGAGCGTTGAGTCGCTTTCGCTGAGCCGGTTCTCCAACTCCATGGACTTGGCTTTCGCCTGCGCGATCGCCTGTTCCGCCGCCGTTGATGTGGCAATCGCTTCGCTACGAATGGCCTCCGTGTTCGCCTCAGCCATCATCCGCGCCCGTTGCCAGAGGGCGCCCAGCGCTTCACCGGCAACCCCGTTCAACTCTGCCGGGATGTCAGGGTGCTCGATTCGCACCCTGCTTTTCTCGCGGATATTTTTCCAGAAATCAGAAAGCGCCTTGGCGGGGGCGCTCATGCTGCCCTTGCGCACCAACTGATAGAGCTGGTTCGCGTTCGGGGTGACGCCGTGACGGAAGAAGAGGAGCGTGCAGACTTCGCGGTACAGCTCCTGCGTGTCCGTGTACTGCTCGCGAAGCCGCTCCACTTCTTGAGTGAAGGCGGGTTTTTCCAAGGTGAGGAAGTCGTTGGCGTGAATCATGGGATGGTTCTCGTATTTTTTATCCAAAATACAACATAATATGTTATATTACCAATCATTCTCGGACTGAATTTGACACTAGGCTTATAGTGTCAAATTCATTGCCTGACCTCGTATGAAAAACACGGAGGACACGCGGAGCGTCGAAAATGAAGGCCACGAGGCGACCGCAGCGGTGATGCCAGGCATGGCTTACGAGTTCGCGTTGCCGGTACGACGGAGAGGACTGGATGCGCGCACGGATCGAGAGGCGGTGGCTGCTTGGCTGGCCCGCTTTATCGACAGTCCGAACACTCTGGCCAACTCGCGTCGTGAGAGTGAACGCTTGCTGCTGTGGGCTGAATTCGAAGCGGGCAAGTCGCTCGCCGCGCTCTCCCACGAGGACATGGTTCGCTTCCGGCTGTTTCTCGCCGATCCGAAGCCGGCGGATCGCTGGGTCATGAAATCCAAACGCAAGCTACCGCGCGATCACCCGGCATGGCGTCCGTTCTCCGGGTCGCTCTCCCCCGCCAGCATCCATCTTTCGCAATCGATCATCAATTCGATGCTCTCCTGGTTCGTCGAAGCCGGTTACCTGCATTCCAACCCCTTGGTCCTTTCGCGCAGGCGCAGTTTTCAGACGAAATCCAAGGTCGCTCGCTTCCTTGACGCCGAATCGTGGGATGCGGTCAAGAGGACCGTTTCAGCCATGCCGGAAGACACGCCAAAGGCTCGTGCAACCAAAGCCCGGCTCCGATGGCTCTTCACCCTCCTGTTTCTTTGCGGACTACGAATTTCCGAAGCTGCGGCGGGTCGCATGGGTGAGTTCCATCACGAAACGAATTCCGATGGCACGGCGCTCTGGTGGCTATCGGTTACGGGCAAAGGTGGCAAAACGCGTCTCGTCCCCGCCTCCGCCGAACTGATGGACGAACTCGCGAGCTACCGGACTTCCCTCAACCTCCCACCCATACCGGTCGAAGGCGAAACGACACCGCTGCTCCTTGCGCTAAACGGTGACGCAAAGACGGCGGAACCGCTGACACGAGCCGCGATCCATCATCTCGTGAAAGCACTTTTCGCCACTGCGGCTCAGCATGTGGAAGCGACCGGCGGGCCCGAAGAGCGTGCGAAAAAGCTACGCGCCGCTTCGGCTCACTGGCTGCGCCATACCGCCGGTTCGCTCATGGCGAAATCGGCCGACCTGAGCCATGTGCGTGACACGCTTGGACACGCCTCGTTGACTACGACGAACATCTACCTGCACTCTGAGGATGCACAGCGTCATCGCTCGATCACCACGGCTCTGAAGCTGGTGTGGAACAACCCGGATTCCCGGACGAACATGGGATAACCTGCGACGAACGATACCGTCGGGAAACGGGAAGTGCCGCCATATTTGATCGCGCCGGATGCGGCATTTCAAAATCCGGTAGACACAATCTGAGGTGGGCGCATTTTCCGATTCATGAGCAAATCGCATTCGTTGACGAACGATATTACCCCCGTGCGACAAACGGTCGAAGGGTGGTACGGTTTCGAGTGGAATTCGTCCTCCAGGACGCTCGCACGACTTCACGGGTGCCGCGAACTCTTTCAGGCGATTCTTTCCCAAGCGGGTTCCCATTTGCTCACCGGCGAATTCCATGACGGCCCCTCGCTGTGTATTCATAAGGCCGAGGGTGGCTTTTTGATACCCGGTCGTGGTGAATTCATTCCCACCGAAACCAGCGTGGCAAAAGACCGTCACAGTTACCGGGCGACCCCCGAGGACTGTCGGAAGCTGACCGAGTTGCTCTCCCGGATTGTGATGAACTGGAATCCGGCAAGGCACGAGGACTCGATGTATGAGGTGGCCGCCGATCATGTCGGCGTCACCGCACAGCAATTACGCACGGCCGTCGAAGGCCATGTGGCCTATCGGGCCACCATCGAAATGCTCGACCGCGGCACGCGAATGGCGCAGCCGATTTCCTATTTCTTCGGATGGAATACCGGCACGAAAATCCCTTACGATGAGGAGTATCGCGACTACTGGTTGCGCTCCTCCTCGACAATTCCCGCAATGATCAGAGAGCAGCGGGTGCGCTGACTTATAACGGGCAAGAAGGTCGCGGTGTTGTCGCTAATTCTCGGCGGCGATGGTAAGGTTCGCGAGATTTGCGAAATACAGGGGAATGAAATGAAGGGGGGCGTGGGCGTCGGCGGGGTTGTGCCTGACGAACCTCAGTATCCTCAAACCCGTCACGACCATGAACAAGATTTCCCCTCTGAATTCCCTGCTCCTCGTCGCAGCACTCCTTGCGAGCGGGCCGGCCTATGGCATGCCGCCCATTCACCACCACAAGCCAAAGCCTCCCACGGAAGACACCCCGCCACCCGTTGATAACCGGCGGGACGAGTGGCTGAAAAAAGCCATTGCCGAGTACCCGACCGACGCCTGCGTCGTCTCACGCGAAAAACTTGGCGGCGAGATGGGTGAACCCGTGAACTATGTCTTCAAATCGCCGAAACATCCCGACCGGCTGATCCGCCTCTGCTGCAAAAACTGCATCCCGACGGTCAAAAAAGATCCCTTCAAGTATCTCGACCTGATCAACGAAGCCGCCGCCAAGGCGAAGGCGCGCACGACATGAGCCGATTCCGCGTGACTCGCCTGAAAGTACACGGGGGAAGTCGCCGTATCCGGGGTTTAACGACTTATGAAACAGGATGCCATTCGGAACCGTTGCTCGTGCTGGCGAGTCGGGTTGTCCGAGCGCCCGGTGGATTTTGCCGCCGTGTGCCGGTGCGCCGAGTCGCGTGACGCCGCGCGGCGACGCCGGGTTTTCGGCACGGTGGCGATGCTCGTCGTGTTCAGCCTCGTCGGCGCGCTTATCGGGATGATCGACGCCCGACGGGTGAACACCGCCAACCTCGCCACGCTGAGGGAGGTTCATTTACAATCCATTTTCCACGAGGGGGAAAAATGAAACGCATGATTCCGCTTTTGCTGCTCGGTATCTCCGGCGGAGTGATCACGGCGATGTTGGTTCGACGCGCAGCCTGCGACGGTCACCTCAATGAATCGGTCTTGAAGGGTGACTCCCGGTGCTGGCTCCGGTGCGGACTCGGGTTGGACGAAACCACCTGCGGCGCCATCGACCGGGAGCAGGCCGATTTCTCCGACATCTGCGCCGGGCTCTGCCAAGCGGTGTCCGAAGCGGAGAAATCCCTCGGGCAACTGCCCGCTGATGCCTCGGCTGAAGCCCGAGCCGAAGCAGAAGCGCGGGTGAAACAAGCCGAAGAAACCCGCCGTGCCGGGCAAGAGACGCATGTGCGGCGGCTTGCCGGACTCATGCCACCGGAGGCCCGCCGTCGCTACCTTGAGTTCGTGCTGCCCCGGCTGCGTTCGCACGACCGCACCGGAATTTCCCCTCAGACATCCCTTTCCCACGCCCCATGAAAATTCACCGTCATCGGATTCTCGCTCCCGCCACGCTCCTCGCAGCGACCCTGGCCGGTTGCAGCTCGACGCCTCCCGACTATGAGAAAGGGCCGCGTGACGCCGTGAGCGCCGTCGGCGACACGCTCAATCCCCCGGAAGACGCACAAGGAACACCCGCGCTGAAGCCCGTGTCACCGGCTAACGAATACATGAGGTTCGCCCTCCTGCGACATCCGCAGGTGCGAGCCGCGTTCCAGGAATGGCGTGCCTCGGTGGAGGCCATCACGCCGGCGCACGCCTTGCCCGACCCACGGCTCACTTTCGAGGCCGATGTCTCCAACACGCTGATGACGCTCATGCCGGGCATCATGTTCGACTTCATGGGCCCGGGTAAGCGCGAGGCGATGGGACGAGAAGCTGCGGCCGGCAGCGAAGTGCTTTACCGCGCCTACCTGTCCACCTTGCTCGCGACGGCCGGCGAAGTCCGGAAGGCTTGGATCGATCTGGCGTATGCCGGAGAGGCCCTTGATCTGCGCCGGAAATCCGTCGCGCTGGCCGACCAGTCCGTGTCCGTGGCGCAGGCGGATTACGCCACGGGCGCCGGAATGGCTTCGCTCGAAAAGCAGACGAACCTTCTCAACCAAATCGCCCGGCTCAAGGCGGACGCCGCCACAATGGAAGACCGGCTTGTCGCGGCCCGCGCACGATTCAAAGCCGCGCTCGGTCTGCGTCGTGATGAGGCCGATCCGCCCTGGCCGGCCGGCGCGTTCCCCGCCGTGCCTGCGGCCGACGACGAAACGCTCTGGCGACGACTCTCCGAGGCGAATCCCCGGCTCGCCTCGATGCGCGCCATGGTGGCCATGGCGACCGCATCGGCGAAGGTGGCCGACAAGGCGGGCACACCGGATTACAGCCTCGGCGTGATGACCGACCTCAAACCGAATCCGATCATGGTGCGCCCTACCGCCTCCATGACACTGCCGGTCTGGCGCGACAAGATCGACGCGGTGATCGCCACCGCAGAGGCTCGCCGGCTCGCCGCCGAAGCCCGGCTCAACTCCGAAGAAATCTCCCTGGCCGCCGAACTCGCCCAAACGCTCGTCATGGTACGCGAGGCCGAGCGTATGGCCGGCTTCCTCGACAACACCGCGATTCCGAACACCGGACGCGCGCTCGCGTCAGCGGAAGCCGGATACCAATCGGGTATGGGCGGATTCTCCACGCTGGCCGAACTGCGACTCATGGAGCTCGACCTTCGCCTGGAACGCGCCGCCGCGCGCCGTCAGCGCGAAACCTCGCTCGCCGACCTCGCGCTGCTCGTCGCCGACACGATTCCCTCGGACGGACTCACCGCAGCGGAAACTTCCTCCACAAAATAATTTCCGTCATGAACACGACCCTCTCATTCCTTTCGCTCCGGCTCTTCTTCGCGTTAGCTCCGGTGCTCGCCGGCATCGCCTTGTCCGCGCCGGAACTGCGGGCCGAAGAACAACTCTACACTTGCGGCATGCACCCGCAGGTCATCCGGAAGGCGCCCGGCGACTGCCCGATCTGCGGCATGAAATTGACTCCGGTCCGGGCCAACACGGCCGGCGAAACACCCGCCACCGCCACCGCCGGTGAGCGCAAAATCAAATTCTACAAATCCACGATGCTCCCGGGGCAGATCAGCGACAAGCCCGCCAAGGACACGATGGGCATGGACATGGTGCCGGTTTACGAAGGCGAGGACGCGTCATCCTCCTCCGCCATCAAAATCGACCCCGTCATGATCCAGCGCATGAACCTCAAAACCGAGGTCGTCGCGCGCGGCCCGGTGCGGCGGCAGATCCGCGCCGTCGGCACGGTCGGGTTCAACGAAAGCGGCCTGCGCGACATTTCCCTGAAATACGAAGGCTGGGTGGAAAAACTGCATGTGACCGAAACGGGTTCGGCGGTGAAGGCCGGCGACCCGCTTTTTGAAATCTATTCGCCCGAACTCTACAACGCGCAGCTCAACTACCTCGTCGCCCTTCGCGCCGAGGGCGAAACGGGCGGGCCGCTCACGCGCGCCTCGCTGGAACGGCTGAAGCTCTTCGAGGTGTCGCAGGACTTCATCACCGCCCTCGCCAAGGCCGGCGTGGCGAACCGCACCTACACCTACCATGCTCCGGTCGCCGGCATCGTGACGGAGAAGATGGCGGTCGAAGGCCGGATGATGAAACCCGGCGAAGTCATCTTCCGCCTCGCCGACCTTTCGAGCGTGTGGGTTCACGCGCAGGTTTATGAAAAGGATTTCGCCGCCGTCACGCCGGGCATGCCGGCCGAAGTGCGCTCCACTTACGCGACGGAGCGTGTGTTCGCCGGCCGCGTCGTCCGGGTGCTCCCGATGCTGGAAACCATGACGCGCACCGCGACCGCCCGGATCGTCATCGCCAACCCGGACGGACTGCTGCGGCCCGGTATGTTCACCGAGGTGCGACTCGAATCCAAGTCGCCCGCCGACGCGGTGCTCGTGCCCGACTCCGCCGTGCTCCGCAGCGGTGAGCGCAACACCGTCTTCATCGCGCTCGACGGCGGCGCGTTCGAGCCGCGCGAGGTGACCCTTGGTGCGCGTACCGACGACTACCGTTATGCCGTTCTGAAAGGTATCTCCGTCGGAGACCGAGTCGTGATCTCGGGCCAGTTCATGCTCGATTCGGAAAGCCGGCTGCGCGAGGCGATCGGCAAGATGCTCCGCGAGGAAAAACCCGCCGAGTCCGCGACCGAGAACGACTCTACCGTGGAACGGAAAAATCCTGAAACCATGCCGAAAGATACGGCCGCATCCGGGCCCGGCCCGGACGCGTCCACCGAGGCTTCGCCAAGTGAACCGCACGAACACTGCGAACACTGCAAAAAATAACCGCCCGACATTTCCGCCATGCTCAAGGCCGTCATCGAGTTTTCGCTGAAAAACAAATTCATCGTGCTCCTCGCGAGCGTGTTGCTCGTGCTGGGCGGGTTGTTTTCGCTGAAAAACATCCCCATCGACGCGATTCCCGACCTTTCGGACACGCAGGTGATCATCTACACCGAGTGGCCGGGACAGGCCCCGCAGCTCGTGCAGGATCAGGTGACCTACCCGATCACCACCAAGATGCTTTCGGTGCCGAAGGCCAAGGTCGTTCGCGGGTACTCGTTTTACGGATACTCGCTGGCCTATGTGATCTTTGAGGACGGCACCGACCCCTACTGGGCGCGCAGTCGCGTGCTCGAATACCTGAACGGGCTCACCGCCGGGTTGCCCAAGAATGTCCGGCCCGTGCTCGGCCCCGACGCCACCGGCGTGGGCTGGGCCTTCATGTATTCGATCAACTCGAAGAAGCACGACCTCGCGGAACTCCGCTCCATGCAGGACTGGTACCTGCGTTACAAACTCGCGGGCGTCGAGGGTGTGTCGGAGGTGGCTTCCGTCGGCGGCTTCGTGAAGCAGTACCAGATCACGGTCGATCCGCTCCGGTTGCGCGCATACAACCTCTCGCTCGGCGAGGTGGCGATGGCGGTGGAACGCAGCAACGGCGAGGTCGGCGGGCGTTCGATGGAAATGGCCGAGAAAGAGTTCATGCTGCGTGTGCGCGGTTATGTGACCGGCCTCGACGACCTGCGTAAAATCGCCGTCGGACTCGGCCCGGACGGCGTACCGGTACGACTCGGCGATGTCGCGGACATCCAACTCGGCTCCGACATGCGACGCGGCATCGCCGAACTCAACGGCGAGGGCGAAACCGTCGGCGGCGTGGTGATCGTCCGCTCCGGGGCCGATGTGCGCACGGTCATCGGCGCGGTGAAAACCCGGCTCGACGAGGCGATGAAGGGATTGCCGCCGGATGTCACCTACACGGTGACCTACGACCGCACCGCGCTCATCGACGAGGCGGTGAAGACGCTGAACACCAAGCTCGTCGAGGAAAGCCTCGTGGTGGCGCTCGTCTGCATCCTTTTCCTGCTGCACTTCCGCAGCGCGCTCGTCGCCATCATCATCCTGCCGGTCGCCGTGCTGACCTCGTTCGGCATCATGTACTGGCAGGGCATCAGCGCGAACATCATGTCGCTCGGAGGCATCGCCATCGCCATCGGCGCGATGGTGGACGCGGCGATCATCATGATCGAGAACGCGCACAAGCACCTCGAACACGACGGCGGGAAAAAGCCGCACTGGGACATCATCCGCGACGCCGCCATCGAGGTGGGCCCGACTCTCTTCTACTCGCTGCTCGTCATCACCGTATCGTTCCTGCCGGTGTTCACGCTCCAGGAACAGGAAGGCCGTCTCTTCAAACCGCTCGCCTTCACGAAGACCTACTCGATGGGCGCGGCGGCACTGCTCTCCATCACGCTCGCGCCGATCCTGATGGGATTCTTCATCCGGGGAAAAATCCCGTCGGAGGAAAAGAACCCGATCAACCGCATCCTCATCCACATTTACCACCCGTTGCTCGACCACATCATCGCGTGGCGCAAGACCGTCATCGCGCTCGCGGCGCTCACCGTCGCGTGGGTGTTCTTCCCGTGGAACGCGTGGGTCGTGCAATCCTTGCCGGAAGGCCGTGTCAGGGAAATCGCCGCACAAGCCGGCAAGGCGTTCCCGTTCCAGAACCTCGGCTCGGAGTTCATGCCGCCGCTCTACGAGGGCGACATGCTCTACATGCCGACGACCTTCCCCGGCATCTCGCCGACCAAGGCCCGCGAAGTCCTTCAGCAGACCGACGCCATCATCCGATCATTCCCGGAGGTGAAGACGGTCTTCGGCAAAATCGGCCGCGCCGAGACCGCCACCGACCCGGCGCCGTTGGACATGATCGAAACCTCGATCATGCTCAAACCCGAGTCGGAGTGGCCCGCAGTGGACATTCAAGACGCCGGAGGCAAAGTCGTCGCGCACCGCCGACGCACGCCGGATGAACTCACAGCGGCCATGAATGCCGCCGTGCAGATTCCCGGGCTGACCAACGCGTGGACGATGCCGATCAAGAACCGCATCGACATGCTCGCGACCGGCATCAAGACGCCCGTCGGCATCAAGGTCGCCGGCCCCGATCTCGCGGAGTTGGAGCGCATCGGCGGCACCATCGAGGCGCTCATCCGCCGAGTGCCCGGCACAAGCAGCGTCTTCGCCGAGCGCGTGATGGGCGGCAATTATGTGGAGTTCGACATCGATCGCGACGCCATCGCCCGCTACGGCCTCACCGTCAGGGATGTGCAGGATACGCTGGAAGTCGCGCTCGGCGGCATGCCGCTCACGACCACCGTCGAAGGGCTCGAACGCTACGCCGTCACGCTTCGCTACGCCCGCGACTACCGCGAAAACTTGGAGGCGCTGAAGGAGATTTCCATTCCCGTGAAAACATCCGGCGCCGCCGGCATGAGCGCCGGCGGAGCATCGGGAATGACGGCGCAGGTGCCGCTCGACCAACTCGCCAAGGTGCGCGTCGTCTCCGCGCCGATGGGCGTCAAGAGCGAGGGCGCCGTGCCCAACGCTTGGATTTATGTGGATGTGCAGGGCGTGGACATCGGCACCTATGTGAAAAACGCCAAGGCCGCCCTTGCCGAGGCGACGAAGAAGGGGGAACTGCGCCTGCCCACCGGATACGGTGTCATCTGGAGCGGCCAGTTCGAGTACATGGAGCGCGCGCAGGCCCGGCTCATGATCGTGATTCCGATCACGCTCCTGCTCATCACCTTCATCATCTACCTGAACACGAAGTCGCTCGTGAAGCTCGCCATCGTGATGCTCGCGGTGCCGTTCTCCCTCGTGGGCGCGTTCTGGATGCTGTACCTCTTCGACTACCACCTGAGCGTGGCCGTCTGGGTCGGCATCATCGCCCTCGCCGGTCTCGACGCCGAGACCGGCGTGGTGATGCTGCTGTATCTCGATCTCGCTTACGAGGATTGGAAGAAGCGCGGCGTGCTCAACACGCCGACCGACCTGCGCGACGCCATTTACCACGGTGCGGTGAAGCGCGTGCGCCCCAAGGCCATGACGGCCGCCGTCATCATCGCCGGCCTGCTGCCGATCCTTTGGAGCACCGGGGCCGGCGCGGATGTGATGAAGCGCATCGCCACGCCGATGATCGGCGGCGTCATGACCTCGACGCTGATGGAACTCCTCGTGTATCCGGCCATCTTCTACATCTGGCGCATACGCGCACTGCCCAAGACCAACGAGGAAGTGCGATCCAACACACAGGCGTGACGAGAGGCGGCCGACCGGCCCCAAAGAAATCAGGGGGGACGACCTGAAGCACGGGGTTGTACAGGGTCGAACCAAACACAGTTCCCATGCGACACCTTCTTCTCGCCCTGATGACCCTCGTTGCTTTCGGAGCGGCGGTTCCCGAAGCCCGGGCCGCGCGTCGTCCAAGGGTGCAAAAAAGCATCGATGTCTCCGATGATCCCTCCGTCAAAGCCGCGAAAAAAGCGCATGACGACGCGACCCATGAGCTTGAATCCGCCAAAGAGAAAAACGACAAGGCGGCGATAGAAGCCGCGCAAAAGAAACACGATGAGACCGAAAAGGCGCTGACGAAGGCCCGTAACGAAGCCTTCAACGCGGCCAAAAACAAGAAGCGATAGCCGCCGACAGGGTTCCGACCGCACAACGCCACCCGATTTGGAAGTCTTCTCGAAAATTCCACCACTTGGGCGGATTTTTATCGGGGGAGAAGCAAGCCGGAGGGGTTGTACACTTTGATCCGCATTTTCCATCAGGTTTCGCACAACGCGCTAACCGGAAAAACGCGGGTAATAACCCGCCTACATCACCATCATGAAAAACACCACCCGCATTCCGGCGCTTCTGCTTGCCGCTTCGCTGATTTTCGGCGCCACCGCTTTCGCCGCCGAGGATCATCGTGATCACGAAAAAAAGGCTCCCGATAAAACCGCCCCGGCCTCCGGTTCCGGCGAACTCGTGAAAGCCACGGAAAAGGACGCCGAGTGGGTCAAAAAGGCCAAGGCCGACTACCCGCTCAAAGCCTGCGTCGTCTCCGGCGACAGTTTCGACAGCGACGAGATGGGCCCCCCGGTGGACTACATCTATAAGCAGGCCGGCAAACCCGACCGGCTGGTGATTCTCTGCTGCAAGGGCTGCGTGAAGGACTTCCGGAAGAACCCGGAAAAGTTCCTCAAGAAGATCGACGATGCCGCCGCGAAAAAGGCGAAGCCGGTCGCTCCGAAAGCCGCTTAAGCGACCGTAACAATTCACCAAGGCGTCATCAGTTTGCCCGTGGCAAAACGGTGACGCCTTTTTTGTTTCCGCCCGGGGCAAGGTTCGGACGAACCGTCGCCGTGTCGAAATGCGAAGCGCGTTTTCAATCACTCGGGGACACCCCCGCCCATCGATTTCATGTTCAAGCCGGTTCCGCTCGTTTTCTTTTCCCTGCTTCCGTTCGGCCCGCTCATGCACGCGGCGGTGGTCGAATACTCCATCGACATCGCCGAGCAGGAAATCTCGCCGGCCGGTGAAGCCGTGAAAGCGCTGACACTGAACGGCGGCATCCCTGGCCCGGTACTCCGGTTCAAAGAAGGAGACACCGCCCGCATCACGGTCAACAACCGGCTCAAGGGCGAGGAGGTTTCGATCCACTGGCACGGCGTGCTCGTACCCAACGTCGAGGACGGCGTCCCGCGCCTGACCACGCCGCCGATAAACGGAGGCGAGTCGCGAACTTTCGAGTTTCCGATCAAACAATCCGGCACCTACTGGTATCACAGTCACACGGGACTTCAGGAACAGCGCGGTGTTTATGGCGCCATCGTCATCGAGCCCAAAGCCGGCGAGACGGTGAAAACGGATCGTGAGGAGGTCTTGGTTCTCTCAGATTGGACAAACGAAGACCCGAACGAGGTAATGCGCACCCTGATGCGCGGCAGCGATTGGTACGCCATCCGCAAGGGAACGGCCCAATCCCTTTTCGGCGCGATCAGGGCCGGTCACCTGATGGATTTCCTGAATCGGGAAAAGTCACGACTGCCCCCGATGGATGTCTCCGACGTGGCTTACGACGTCTTCCTCATCAACGGGAAGCGTTCGGCCAAAATCGCCGGCAAGCCCGGGGAAACCATCCGACTGCGGGTCATCAACGCGTCCGCCGCGACCTACTTTTATCTCAGCTCCTCGACGGGCCCGCTGCAAATCGTCGCCAACGACGGAATCGATGTGAGCCCGATCCACCAAAAGCTGCTCTTGGTCGGAGCGGCCGAAACTTACGACATCGTGGTCAAAGTGCCCGAGTCGGGCTCATGGGAGTTTCGTGCAACGGCCCAGGATAACTCCGGTCACGCCTCCGTTTTTCTCGGAGAGGGTTCCGAGCATGCCGCACCCGCACCCGGCCCGCTCGATCCCTACAACATGAACGCCGCCCTGGCCGCCGTGCTCGACCAACTGGACGACACCGGTGAGCTGACCGATGACGAGGCGCTCGCCGCCGAACCTCCGCGCCCGCTGCCACCTTACAAGCGGCTCAAGGCCACGCGCAAGACCACCTTGCCGGCGAACGCCCCCGTCCGGGAAATCACCATGAAGCTCGATGGCGACATGATGCGCTACCTCTGGTCGATTGACGGTAAGACGATCCAGGAGGACAGCACCATCGTCATCAAACGCGGCGAGGTGATCCGGCTCCAGTTGGTCAACAACACCATGATGCATCACCCGATGCACCTGCACGGCCACTTTTTCCGACTGCTCATGCCCGATTCCGTCGATCCGGATTTCGCGCCGTTGAAACACACCGTGGATGTGCCGCCGATGAGCCGGCGCACCATCGAGTTCTACGCGGGGGAGGAGAAGGACTGGTTGTTCCACTGCCACATCCTTTATCACCATATGACGGGGATGGCCCGTGTCTTCAGCTACGAAGGCGAGGTCACGGAAAATCCGCCCGCCACCGGAGCGACTCCGGCAAACGCCACCGGGCGTGCGGGCAAGGGCATCGAATACTCCGCGCCCGAATCAGAATCCGAGCCGACGACGCGCAAGGTCGGTGTCGCCCCGGCGTCGCCGGGCTACTCCGGAAGTGGCGGAAGTTCGGAAGGACGCGCGACAAGAGGCATCGCCCGCGTCCTGAGCGGGAACAGTCCCGGTGACCGTCACGAACCGGACATCGACCGCGACAGCCTCGATCCGTATTTTTTCATGCTCGATGGAAACATCCAGTCCCAGATGAGCATGGGCATGGCCACGCTCATGAACGGCCGGAACAACTTTAATGTCATGTGGGAAGCCGGATGGCAAAATGTGGAGGAGCCCGAGTACGAGACCGACTTCACCTATCAGCGTTACTTCAACCCCCGCTGGACGGCCTTCGGCGGCTACCGGTTGACGAACATGATGGGCAGCAGGAACGCCGCCATCGCGGGTACCACCTACAAGCTCCCCTACATGGTGGACGCCACGCTGACGGTGAAGAGCGATGTCGCCGCCCGATTCGCGCTCTCGAAGACGCTCCAACTGACCGACCGCCTCGCCGCGTTCGTGCGCGTCCAATACGACACGACGCAGGATTTTGATTACCTCGGCGGCCTCACCTACACGCTGAGCAAAAACTTTTCGCTGATCATCAGCTATGACTCCAACTTCGAGGCGGGCGCCGGAGTCGTCTTCCGATTCTGACGCGGAGCCGTTTTCCCTGAATTAAAAAACTCCGGGGGATGCCCATCCTCCCGGTGTTGTAATTCAGGATAACCACAAAGCCCAAAACCCACATCTCACCACACACGCCATGACCAAATCCGCCCGCCTCACGAGTATCCTCTTTTCAATGACGCTCTTTTTGGGAGCGACCGCCTTCGCTTATGAAGGCCATGAAAACAGAAGTGCGAACGAAAATCGGCCCCAAACTCCCGTCGCGGAAGCCAAGGGTGCTTCCACCAAATCCTATCCCCTCGAAGTCTGCCTTGTGACGGACAGCGATCTCGGCTCGATGGGCGATGAGACGGAACTCGTTTACGAAGGTCAGACCATTAAGTTCTGCTGCAAACCCTGCGAAGCGAAGTTCCTCAAGAACCCCGCCAAGTACCTGAAAAAGCTGGAGAAAGCCGTCGAGAAATCCAAGAAGAAGACTGATTGATCCAGGCAGTCACTCCTTCGGTGGCGCCCGTATTCACTGAGAGGCGCATTCAAATATAACTTCAGCACATTTCCAAACATGAACCTGGTTACTCTTTTCGGACGACTGCACCCGCTTGTGATTCACTTCCCCATCGCGCTGATGGTCGTCGCGGCGGGAATGGAGTCCCTTCGCCGATTTTGGAATCCACCGGGGTTCGGGCGATTCATCGTCATCCTTCTTGGCATCGCGGCGGGCGGTGCGTTCGCTGCGGTGGCGACGGGGTGGGTGTTCGCCCACGAGTCCACGCGTGCCGATCAACAGGTTCGGCTTTCCTGGCACCGGTGGTTGGGCGTGACGACCGCCATCCTCAACGCCATCGCGTTCGGAGTTTTCCTGCGCTACTCGGACGACACGCGCCCGGGCCCGCGTTGGGCGCGGCTGGCCATCGTCTGGCTCGCCGTCATCGTGCTCACCGTGACGGCCCACCTCGGCGCACTCATCGTCTGGGGTGACGATTATTTCTCCGCCTAACCCCCATTGATTTTTCGACATGAAATCCACCCGCATTTTCCTTCCGGTCGGGCTGCTGACCTCCGCCGCGTTGATTTTCACCGGATGCTCGGCGACCGATCCCAGTGAAGGCATTTCCAAGGTGAACGCGGACATCGCGCAACGCGCCGGCGTCGCGGGAGATCGGCCGGCACCCGACGCGGATCGTAAGAAAAACGACGCCGTCGTGAGCGAACTCTTGTCCGGCGGACTGACCGTGGATTCCGCCACCCGCGTCGCCCTGATCAACAATCGCGCCATCCGCGCGACCTTTGAGGAAATCGGTGTCTCGCAGGCCGAACTCGATCAGGCGGGGCGGTTGCCGAACCCCACGCTCACGGCGAGCACACGCTGGCCGAACGAAAGACCGCGCGGCCCGAATGTGGAGTTCGGTCTCGCCTTCGACATGCTGGACGCGGTGCTGATTCCACTGCGTAAGCGTATCGCGGAGGAGCAGTTCACCCGGGCGCAGCGCCGGGTGGGGCACGAGGTGCTCGGGGTGATCGCCGAAGTGAAATCCGCCACCTACGACCATCTTGCCTCGCGGGAACTTCGCGACCGGCTCGCCACCATTGCTTCGGTAAATGACGCGGCGGCGGAACTGGCGAAACGCCAATACGACGCCGGCAACATCAACCGGCTGGAGTTCGAGCAGTTCACCGCCACCGCCGCACAATCCAAGCTCGATGTCATGCGAGCCGAAGCCGAGGTGCTGACTTCGCGCGAAAAAATCAACCGGTTGCTGGGTCTCTCGGGAGTTCTCACGGAGTGGAAGGTTTCCGCAGGGCTTCCGGCATTGCCGGAAAACGAACCCGAACCCGACGCCCTGGAGGAGATGGCGGTGCAGCGTCGCCTCGATCTGGCCGCCGCCCGCATCGACATCGCGCTCGCCCAAAAGGCTCTGGATTTGAAGGAGGGCACGCGGTGGTTTCCCGCCGGCGTGAATGTCGGCGTGGACACCGAGCGCGACACCGACGGCATGCGGGTCACCGGCCCGTCGCTTTCGCTCGGCCTTCCCATCTTCGACCAAGGA
>Ga0209570_1001172_pt1 | contig 16523 bp, 17 predicted proteins | sample EBPBio172007_DNA_FD_185861 | JGI IMG/M metagenome (GOLD analysis project Ga0209570, IMG submission 185861) | Wastewater treatment Type I Accumulibacter community from EBPR Bioreactor in Madison, WI, USA - Reactor 1_9/17/2007_ DNA (SPAdes)... | ecosystem: Engineered > Bioreactor > EBPR >... | reverse complement strand
TCAACGCTCGCTACCATGACCGCATGACGGCCGAGGCGTGCGACCTGCTGTGCCTGGACGTGTCGCGCGCCGAGGCGGTCCGTGCAGCACTGCCGAAGGCGCACCGCTCCCAGGCGATGGCCGTTACCGCCAAGGCACTGGCGGACCCGGTGCGCCTTCGCACGGCAACGGCCCTGGCCCTCGGGGCCGAGCTGTGCGTCTGCGATCTGGCGTGGGTCGTCGGCGCCGCGCCGAACCTGGTCTCGCCCGAGTTGCACAGGTTTAGTGGGTCGCCTTGTGGATGACGGCTTGGATGTCGTCGGGGATCGCGGGATGGGCGGTGATGGTCTGGCCAGCGATGGCGATGGTCACATCGCGCAGGGGTCGCAGGGTCTGGATGATCTTCTTGATACTCATCCCTGTGCTGTTCTGGAGGTGGCGGGCCACTGCCAGGGCGGTGAAGACGATGGTCAGGTGGGCCTCGATGGCGTCGCGGTTGTGGTGGAAGATGGGGCGGGCTCGCAGGTCGGCCTTGCTCATCCGGAACGAGGCTTCGACCTGCCACAGGTCGTGGTAGCTGGCGATGACTTCGGCCGCGGGCATGACGTTGGTGGGGATGTTCGCCACGTACCCTTTCAAGCCCACGAGGCGTCGGGCTCGAGCCAGGGACGCCTCGTCCAAGGACTGGGTGCCGTTCTTCGTGGTGACGAATCGTGGTGTGCGCGCGGCCTTCTCGCCGGCGACGACGGCCCGGGCGCGGTTTTCCTGCAGCCTCATGGTGTGCCCGTCGCGGGTGGCTCGTTTGCGGGAGTACGCCCACACCGCACGCCATGAGCGGGTGTGGACTGCCGGGTCCCACACCGGCTCGGGCCGCTGGGAGCTGTCATTGACGCAACGCGCGGCGGCGGTGGCCACGCGCGCGGTGATCGTGTCGATGAGCTGCCCGTCGGTGAACGCGTCTCCGTGCCACCGGAAATGCGAGGCCAGATCAGCTGGGGCCTTGGTGACCCGGGACCCGACGATGAACCGCAGTCCGGCCTCGTCGAGGCCCTTCAAGTTGCCCGCTGACAGCATCCCGGCGTCAGCGACGACCACCATGTCGCTCAGGTTGTGCCGGGCCTGGAACCCCTTGACGATCGGGACGATCGTGGTCGTCTCTGCCTTGTTGCCTTCGTAGCACCCAATCTCTAGGGGAAACCCGGCCCGGTCGACCAACAACCCGACGACGATCTGAGGATCGACCCGGCGTTCTTTGGAGAAACCGACCTTGCGCAGGTCATCCTCGTGCTCCGCCTCGAAGTAGAGGGTCGTCACGTCGTACAGCACCAAGGACACGTCCCCACTGGTGGCGGCCTGGGTGAAGCAGGCGGTCGCGATCTGGTCGCGGTATCCGCGCTGCCCACACCGCTTCAACGTCGCGGTGAACGTGTTGCGGTGCGCCGCAGCCAATCCCAGTTCGGTCAGCACCCGCACCGAATCGGCCTTACTGGTCGGCTCCACCAGGCGCGCGAGCACCAGCTGGAAGAACGCCTCGTCCCCGACAACGTCGAACCCGAGCTGTCGCCAAGCTCCCTCAACCACCTCGATCAGGACCCGCGAGCGTTGCCCGACCACGACCGCCTCACGCGAACCGCGCTCTCCCAGGCCCAGATCCAGCTCGCCCTGGCCCTCATGCATCTTCTGGCGGCCGGCCTGCATCAACACCGCCAGCTCAGCCTCCGAATGCGCCGACCCAAGATGCTCGATCACCTTGTCCCGCCCGCCAACACGCTCAGCGATCTGCACCGCCGTCGCTCCCGACGCCGTCCGCACCTTCCGCAGGAACACCACGAGAAGGCACGCTACCCACCCGGTTAGTGTGTCAACGCCCAACCCCGCACATCCCTGACCAGGACAAACGCGAGCCCGACCGCAGAATCACACCCGACATGTGCAAGTCAGGTCAACGCTCGCTACCATGACCGCATGACGGCCGAGGCGTGCGACCTGCTGTGCCTGGACGTGTCGCGCGCCGAGGCGGTCCGTGCAGCACTGCCGAAGGCGCACCGCTCCCAGGCGATGGCCGTTACCGCCAAGGCACTGGCGGACCCGGTGCGCCTTCGCACGGCAACGGCCCTGGCCCTCGGGGCCGAGCTGTGCGTCTGCGATCTGGCGTGGGTCGTCGGCGCCGCGCCGAACCTGGTCTCGCACCACCTGCGCGTTCTGCGCCGCGCCGGCCTGGTGACCTCCCGCCGGCACGGCAAGCTGGTCATGTGCCGGCTGACCTCCCAGGGCGCGGCGCTACTGGACGCCCTGGGCGTCGCCGCACCGGGTGAGAGTCTGTGGGCGGAGCCGTCCGAGCTGATCACCGCTCGTGGATGAGCCGACCGCGGCCGGCGGACCTCCGGTCCAGGGATCGCCCGCACGGGCACGGCCGCGCCGGCCACTGACCGGCCCGCGGGTGATCCTCCTGGTCCTGGTCCTCGTCACTGCAGGCGTGGTGGCAGTCCAGCTTGCCGGTTTCCTGTCGGCGGGCCAAGGCGCGGCGGTAGAGGGTTCCTCAGTGACTGCGGGCAGCAGGACGGTGACGGAGTACGCACCTGAGGACCGGGCTGGACCGGTGGCACTGTCGGGAACCGGGCTGACTGGTGAGGCGATCGACATCGCCGCATGGCGCGGCGACGTCGTGGTGATCAACGTGTGGGGTTCGTGGTGTGCGCCGTGCCGGGAGGAGGCGCCGATCCTTGCCGCCACGTCGGCTGCGTACGCGAACCAGGGAGTGCGGTTCGTCGGGGTCAACGTGCGCGACAATCCGGCCGCGGCGATCGCGTTCGAGGAGAGCTACGGGATCACCTACCCGAGCATCGACGACAGCAATGGCAAGGCCCTGCTGAGCCTGGCCGATCACCTCCCCGGAGCCGGGGTCCCGGTGACCCTGCTCCTGGACCGTGACGGGAGGCCGGCGGCGCGCGTCCTCGGCGCGGTGCAGGAGTCGACCCTGACCGCGCTGCTGGACACGGTCCTGGCCGAGCCCGCCACGTCGTCGTGAGCGTGCTCCAAGACCTGGTCGCGACCGGCCCGATGCTGGCGGCCGTGGCCGTCGCAGCCGTGGCGGGGCTGATCTCCTTCGTGTCCCCGTGCGTGCTGCCCGTGGTGCCCGGGTACGTGTCCTACGTCGCTGGCGGCCCCTTGCTCGATGAGGGTGTCGCGACGCGGCGACGTCCGGTGGTGGTGGGTACTGCCTTGTTCATCCTGGGGTTCGCCTCGGTCTTCGTCGCCTACGGCGCCCTCTTCGGTGGTCTGGGTGCGACGCTGCAGTCCTCGCAAGCGGTGCTCACCCGTGTCCTGGGCGTCGTGGTCGTGGTGATGGGTCTGGTCTTCGCCGGCTGGCTGCCCCGGTCCCAGCGCCAGCTGCTGCCGCGGCTGCGTCCCAAGTCGGGCCTGGTCGGCGCCCCGCTGATGGGGGTCACCTTCGGGCTGGGTTGGACACCGTGCCTGGGCCCGACCCTCGCCACGGTGCAGACCTTGGCGTTCACCGAGGCCAGCGCCGGGCGCGGGGCGACGCTGGCCGCGGTCTACGCCGCCGGGCTCGGTCTCCCGTTCATCGCGGTCGGTCTGGGCATGCGGCGGGCACTGACGGCGACCCAGTGGGCACGTCGGCACACCGTGGGGATCAAACGCGCTGGTGCGGTCATGCTCATCACCACCGGTCTGCTGCTGGCCACCGGGGTGTGGGACCACCTGATGCGGGGCCTGCAGTCCACGATCTCGGGCTACACCACCGTCCTGTGAACGACGTCGACGAGCGAAAGGCCTCCACTGATGGCAACCCGTAAGCACGAAGCGGCCGAGCGCGCTGCCCGGTTGGCCGAGATCCGCGAGCAGCAGCGGCGCGCCGAACGCCGCCGCACGGCGGTCATCACCGGCACGAGCGTGCTCGTGGCCGGGGTCCTCATCGGAGCGACGGCTGTCGTGCTCGTCGGCGAGCAGCGGCGCGCCGCCGAAGTCACTGAGGCAGCATCGGGCGACATCGAAGGGGTTGCGACCTTCAGTGACCTGTCGGCCAGCCATGTCCAGCAGCCGGTGCGGTACGAGCAGACGCCGCCCGTCGGTGGTGACCACGCGGGTGTGTGGGCCAACTGCGGGACGTACACCGAGCCGATCGCCAACGAGCTGGGGGTGCACTCTTTGGAGCACGGTGCCGTGTGGATCACCTACAGCTCGGACCTGCCGGCCGAGCAGGTGCAGCGGCTCGCCGACCTGGCCGAGGGCAACGCGTACGTCCTGCTCAGCCCCTTCGATGGCATGCCCGAGGAGCCGGTGGTGGCCAGCGCCTGGGGGACCCAGCTGGCGCTGGAAACCGCGGATGACCCGCGCCTGGAGCAGTTCCTGGTCAAGTACCAGCAGGGTGAGCAGACACCGGAGCCGGGTGCGCCGTGCACGGGCGGGGTGGACGCGTGATGAGCGAGAGCGCTGGCGCACGCAGGCTCCCGACCGTTGCGGTGGTGATCCTGGTGGCCGCCGTGGTGGGCGTCGCCGGCCTGGTCGCCGGTTCGGCTCTCACCAGCGCAGGCGAGCGGGTCTCGCGGCCGGCCGAGGGGTCAGCCGAGGCTGGGTTCGCCCGCGACATGCAGGCGCACCACGCCCAGGCGGTGCAGATGTCCACGATGGTGCGTGACGCCACGGAGGATCCCGAGGTCCGGTCCCTGGCGCTGGACATCCTGCTGACCCAGCAGCAGCAGGCTGGGCAGATGTACGGCTGGCTGGAGCAGTGGGACCTTCCGCAGGCCAGCCTGGCCGCTCCGATGCAGTGGATGAGCGAGACCGGCTCCGGCATGGGGTCCATGGGCGACGGTGCTGACGCGACCGGGGGGCCGGGATCCGATGAGGTGATGCCCGGGATGGCGAGTGATGAGGACCTGGGCAGGCTCGCCCAGGCGGGAGGGCTCGATGCTGAGGTTCTGTACCTGCGGCTCATGGTGGCGCACCACGAAGGCGGCGTGGCCATGGCTCAGGCGGCCCTCGACCTGGTCGGGGACCAGGACGTGCGTCGTCTGGCCCAGGCGATCGTCAGCTCCCAGACCGCCGAGCTCGCGGTACTCAATGACATGCTCGACGCGCGGGAAGCCGGGTCAGCGGGCCGGTGACCGAATCAACCGGCGCCTGGCCCGGTAACGCCGTCGCCGAGGCCACGGCATCCCGGCCAACCGGGGACGCGCTCGAGGACACTGCGGTCAGCGACCGTCTTGAGGAGGCGGCTCGCCCTGGGGTGATGGCGGTGCCACCGCGCCCGACGGGGCCGGGGCTGCTGGCATGGGCCCGGTGGGCGTGGCGGACGCTGACGTCCATGCGGACCGCGGTGCTGCTCTTGCTGGCGCTGGCCCTGGCTGCCGTGCCCGGGTCGTTGCTTCCCCAGCGCGGGGTCGCGTTCGACCCCGGCGCCGTGACCCGGTTCCTCGCTGACAACCCGGTGGTGGGCCCGTGGTTGGACCGGCTTGGGTTCTTTGAGGTGTACTCCTCGCCCTGGTTCGCCGCGATCTATCTGCTGCTCATGGTCTCCATGACTGGATGCGTCCTGCCGCGCGCGGCGCGCCTGTGGCAGTCGGCGCGCGCCGAACCCCCACGGGCACCGACGAACCTCGCGCGCCTGGACGACCACCGTCGTGCGACCGTGGCCGCGGAGCCGGCGCAGATCCTGCAGGCCGCCGCCTCTCATCTGCGGGCCCGGAGGTTTCGCGTCGTCGTCGATGACGATTCCGTGCGGGCGGAGAAGGGGTACTTGCGCGAGGCCGGCAACCTGGTGTTCCACCTGTCACTTCTGGCCCTGCTCTTCGGCGTCGCGATCGGGTCGCTCTTCGGCTTCGAGGGGCGGGTGATCGTCGTGGAGGGTGCTTCCTTCACGAACACGCGGCTGCAGTACGACGAGTTCACTCCCGGGCCTTTGACTGACGCCGCGGGCCTGAGTCCGTTCTCGGTCACGCTGGACGACTTCACTGCCAGGTTCGAGACGGCCGGCCCCCAACGCGGCAGCGCCCGGGACTTCCAGGCCGACCTGACCGTGCTGCGCACCCCCGGCGGCCCTGCGGAGAAGGTCACCGTCGAGGTGAACCACCCGCTGCAGGTGGAGGGAACCAAGATGTTCCTCACCGGCCACGGCTACGCCCCGGTGGTCAGCGTCACTGATGGCCGGGGTCAGACGGTGTTCTCCGGGCCGGTGGTGTTCGTGCCCTTCGACGGCAACCTGTCCTCCGAGGGCGTGATCAAGGTCCCGGACGGGCAGCCGACGCAGCTGGGGTTCGAAGGGTTCTTCCTGCCCACCGCCTCCGTCGACCCCGCGGCCGGGCCTCGATCGGTGTACCCGGACCTGGTCGATCCCCAGCTGCTGCTGACCGCCTACACCGGTGACCTCGGCCTGGGTGACGGCGCACCGCAGTCGGTCTTCCGCCTGGACAAGACCGATCTGAGCCAGGTCATGGTCGGGGACGAGCCGTTCGGGCGCGCTCTGCGACCCGGTGAGTCGATGACGTTGCCCGACGGGCAGGGCACCTTGACGTTCGAGTCGGTCTCGCGGTTCGCGAACTTCCAGATCGCCCACGACCCCGGCAAGGAGCTCTCCTTGGTCGCCGCGGTCGCCCTCCTGCTGGGCCTGACGGTCTCACTGGCGGTCCGCCGACGCCGGGTCTGGGTCCGTGTCACCGCAGCGGCTGGCGGCGGCGGCGCGACTGTCGAGGCAGCCAGCTACGCGCTGACCCGCCGTGAGCCGGTCCACGGCGAGCTCTCGTCGCTGCTCGCCGCCCTGCCAGGCGCCGAACCGGGCGGCAGCGGCACTTCCCCGCACGACCGAGAGGACTGAACATGCCGACCCCCAACCTCCTGGCCGAGCTGAGCGACCGGCTCATCTACAGCGCCATCGCGGTCTACGCGTTGGCGATGCTCGCCTACGCCTACCAGGCGGCCCGCCGGTCGCACCCGGTGCCTGAGGACGCGCCTCGCCTCGAGCCGGTCCCCGCCGGCACACATCCCGCCGATCACGACCGGCAGCCGCCGACCGCTGGGGGCCGGCCAACGATCCGCGATGCAGCCGCGCGTCGCACGGAGCGGATCGCGGCCGCCTTGACCACGCTCGCGTTCGTGTTGCACGTGGCCGGGGTCGTCGCCCGGGGTCTGGCCGTGGGCCGGGCGCCGTGGGGCAACATGTATGAGTTCACGACCGCCGCCACACTGGCCGCCACGGCCGCTTACCTGGTGTTCCTGCGCCGCGGCCAGCCGGTTCGGGACCTGGGTGTGTGGGTCCTTGCTCTGGTCACCTTGTGCCTGGGGTTGGCCGTGACGGTGCTCTACACCCCCGCCGGGGACCTGGTCCCGGCGCTGAACTCGTACTGGTTGGTCATCCATGTCGCGGCGGCGATCATCGCCGGCGGCGTCTTCACCGTCGGGGCAGCTGCTACCGGCCTGTACCTGCTGCGCCGACGCGCCGACGCGCGCGACACCAGCGGGCAGGCGACCCGCGGCTACGCCGGCCGATTGCCGGCTGCCGCCACCCTGGAGCGCGTCGCCCACACCGCCCACCTGTTCGCCTTCCCGGTGTGGACGTTCGCCGTGCTGGCCGGTGCGATCTGGGCCGAGGATTCCTGGGGCCGGTACTGGGGCTGGGACCCCAAGGAGACCTGGGCCTTCATCACCTGGGTGCTGTACGCCGCCTACCTGCACGCCCAGTCCACCGCCGGGTGGCGGGGCAGGAAGGCCGGGTGGCTCGCCTTGGCCGGATACGCCGCGTTCTGGTTCAACTTCGTCGGCGTCAACCTGTTCATCACGGGCCTGCACTCCTATGCCGGCGTCTGAGGACCGGCCGACGCCGATGTGCGCCCGGCAGGTGCGTGACGACCCATCGGGAGGCGCTGGGTGAGCACGGCTCCGGACCGCCCTTCCTTGTCGGCCGCGCGGCCCGGTCCAGCTCGTACGGCCGGCGGGGATCCTCGCGTCGACGTCGGGTCGCCCCGGCAGGAGGTCGAGCGCGTGAATGCGCGACACCGCAACGGTGGCACCTCATTACCTGGCCTCATGGCGCCGGGGCTGGCGCTGGTCGGAGCAGGCGTGGGTGGCTGGGCGATGAGTCTCGCGTTTCCTGACCGGGGATGGTGGCCGCTGGCCTACGCCGGCATGGCGTGCCTGCTGCTCGCGATGCGCGGCGCGTCACCGGTCCGCGCCGCAGGCATCGGCCTGGTCTGGGGCCTGGCGTTCTTCTTGCCGCTGGTGCACTGGGCACTGCAGGCCACCGGATCGGCGCTCCCGTGGGTCGCGCTCAGCGTGTTCCAGGCGCTGTACGTCGCCGGCTTCGGCGCGCTGTGGGCCTGCGCGCGCAGGGCCGTCTGGCTCACCGGTCGCCCGCTGGCCCAGGCGGTCACCGCAGCCGTGCTGTGGGTCGCCATCGAGCAGGTCCGCGGCTCCTGGCCCTTCGGGGGCTTCTCGTGGGGCTTCCTGGCGTTCTCCCAGACCGAGGCGCCCCTGCTGCGTCTCGCGCCCTACGGAGGGGAGGTCCTGGTCTCCGCGTTCGTCGCCGTGACGGGGGCGCTGATCGCGCTGGCGCTGCAGTACCTGCGCCGCACCGCGGTTATCCCCGCGGCTCGGGCGCTGCTCGCCGCGGTGCTCCTGGCGGGTGTCCCGGGCCTGCTTCCCCTGACCGCGGGCCCGGAGAACGGCTCACTGCTGGTCGGCGCCGTCCAGGGCAATGTCCCGCAGCAGGGCGCCGACTGGGCCGAGCAGGCCCGCGACGTCACGGCCAACCACGCCGAAGGCACCGAGCGGCTCGCGGCGACCGCCGGAGGGCGCCAGCTGGACCTGGTGGTGTGGCCGGAGAGTGCCGCCGACATCGACCCCCGCACCGACCTGGCGCAGGCTTCGGCCGTGGAGCGCGCCGCCGCAGCGGTTGGCGCCCCCCTGCTGCTGGGGACCCAGCGGTTTCCCGACGGGCAGGACATCCGCTACAACGAGATCATCACCTGGACCGCCGGTGCGGGGAGTGGCGACGCCTACGCCAAGCAGCACCCGGTGCCCTTCGGGGAGTACGTCCCCTTCCGCGCGTTCTTCCGCCAGCTCACTCCGCTCGTCGACCGGGTCGCCACGGACATGGCAGCCGGCGGCGACCCCGCCGTCATGGACGTGTGGATCGACGCGCTTGGACGTGACGTGCGCCTGGCCACCGGGATCTGCTTCGAGGTCGCCTACGCAGACCTCATCCGCGAAGGGGTCCTCGACGGGGCAGAGCTAATCGTCATCCCGACCAACAACGCCTCGTTCGGGCGCACTCCGGAGTCGACCCAGCAGCTGGCGATGTCCCGCTTCCGCGCGGTGGAGCACGGCAGGTCGACCGTCCAGGTCTCCACCGTCGGCGTCAGCGCGATGATCATGCCGGACGGGGCGGTCGTGGCGCGGACCGGTCTGTTCACCGATGAGGAGCTCATTGCCTCGCTGCCGCTGCGCAGCACGCTCACCCCGGCGGCGCGACTGGGCACCACGCCGCAGACCGCCGTCTACGTCCTGGCGGCGGCCGCTGTCGTCAGCGGTGCGCTGGTAGGCAGTCGGCGACCCGGCCGTGACCGCAGCCGCCGCCCCTTCCCGCGGCGGCTCCGCGCGGCGGAGGCCCAGGCCCCGAGGCTGGGGGTGCGGGCCCAGCGGGTGCGCGCCTTGCGGGTGCCGGGCCGGGTGTGGGTGACCCGCGTGTGGCCCTCGTGGCTGGAGTGGCGCCTGATCGTCGGGTTCCTCGTGCTGATGGCCGTCGCGGCCTACACCGGGATACGGCTCGGCCAGGACATCGTCGAGAAGACCACCACCGCGGTGTCGACAACGTCCGATGCTGCGGTCCCGTGAGGCTCGACCATCACGGTTGTGCAGGTGGCGCCCCCGAGGGCCGCGAGCCGTTCAAGCGCGCGAGGTAGGCGTTGTACTGCTCGAGCTCGGCGTCGGCGCCGCCGTCGCGGTCGATCTGCCGGTCTCGGGCGGTGGAGCGCTCGGTGTCGTTGCGCTGCCACCTGCTGGCGATCAGCAGGAGCATCAGCAGTCCCGGCGCCTCCCCGTAGGACCAGGCCAGCCCACCGGCCAGCTGCTGGTCGCGCAGGGGATCGATCCCCCAGCCGGCCGGCGGCGCGGCGAACAGCGGGACCATCGGCGCGGTGGCCATCATCACGATCACCCCGAAGAACGCGTGCAGGGGCATCTCCAGCAGCAGGTCCAGTGCCCGGCCGTGATGGGTCTGCCGGATAGGCAACGGGTCGGTGGACAGCACCGGCACGGTGAACAGCAGACCGGCCACCAGGAACCCCACCTCCAGGGCGAGGTGCCCGGTCCAGGTGCGCAGCAGCGGGTCGGCGAGCTCGGCCAGGTACAGCCCGTAGAACGCCAGCAGGAACAACGGCACCATCACCGCCGGGTGCAGCACCACCCGACTGACCCGGCTGCGCAGGGCCCGCCGCGCCGTGACCAGCACCACCGTGCCCACCCCCCGGTGCGGGGTCGCGCGCAGCAGCAACGTGCCGGGCCGCCCCAGCACCAGCAGCGGTGGGACGAGCATCATCAACGTCAGCTGCTGGAACATGAACGCCGAGAACAGCCGCAACCCGTACCCCTCGATGCCCGCACCGGTCACCAGCGCCAGCACCACACAGCCCACCGTGAACGAGATGGTCGCACCGATCGACCAGCGCCGACCCCGCAGCCACAGCCGGCACGCGCCCGCCAGGTACAGCACCAGCAGCACCACCGCCAGCACCGGAAGGACCGGCACGGGCTGCAGCGTCGGTGCCAGCATCGTCTCCAGGGACGCCGGTGCGGTCGGCAGCCACACCGGCCCCGTAACGCCCGGGTCGTCCTGCATACGTTCCTCCCCGCCTGCGCCCCTGACAGCGACATGGGTCTGAAGACCGATCGACCGGTTGCGACCCCACGGCGATCGCAGCGCTAGGGTGACGTTATCTGAAGATCCGCGTAGATGAGGAGATGCCCATGGGTCGGGTCCTGCCGTTGGACGGCTGCGTCGGTGATGATCCCCTGTCGCAGCGCGTGGCGCTGGTCCGCGCCAGCGTCCCGGACGACGCCGAGGCAGGGACGCTGGCCGAGCTGTTCCGGTTGCTCGGTGACGTACGGCGCACCAAGATCCTCTACGCGCTGCTGGAGGCCGGTGAGCTGTGCGTGTGCGACATCTCCGCAGCGGTGCAGGTCCCAGAGGCGTCGGTGTCCCAGACGATGCGTCTACTGCGGGCCTCGGGGGTGGTGGGCAACCGGCGAGAGGGCCGCCGGGTGTACTACCGGTTGGCCGATACCCACGTGCGGATGCTGCTGGACGTGTGCCGCGAGCACACCGGACACGAAGGGATCCGCTGATGGGCGCCGGGCACGCTCACGCCCCCGTCGCTGAGCACGCCGGCGGGCGCTACCGCCGCCGCCTCGCCGCAGCGTTCTTCCTGACCGCGACGTTCTTCGCCGTCGAGCTGGCAGCGGGGCTGATCTCCGGCTCGCTCGCGCTGATCTCCGACGCCGGGCACATGGCCGCCGACGTCGTGGCCCTGGGGGCGTCCCTGCTCGCCACCCGGATCGCCACCCGCCCCGACCCCACCGGAAGAAGAACCTACGGCTCGTACCGCGCGGAAGTCTTCGCTTCCGGCCTGACCGTGCTGATCATGCTCGGCGTCGGGGTGTACGTGGTGGTCGAGGCGATCAGCCGGATCGGCGAGGACCCGTCCCTACCCTCGGGCGTGATGCTCGCGGTCGGTTTCGTGGGCCTGGTGATCAACCTTGTCTCCATGCTGCTGCTGCGCAGCGGGTCCAAGGACAGCCTCAACGTCCGGGGCGCCTACTTCGAAGTGGTGGCCGACGCTGCCGGCTCCGTCGGTGTCATGGTCGCCGGTGTTCTGATCATCGCCACCGGGCGACCGGTCTGGGACCTCGTCGTCGCCCTGGCGATCGCCATCTTCGTCATCGTGCGTGCCGTCACCCTGGGGCGGCAGGTCGTCGCGGTACTCGGCCAGCACGCACCCGCCGGCATCGACCCGGAGGCCGTCAGCCGAGAGCTGAGCGCCGTGCCCGGCGTGAGCGCCATCCACGACCTGCACCTGTGGGTGCTGACCTCCGGGATGAACGTCGCCACCGCTCACCTCGTCGCGAGCAGCGGATCGGATCACGCCGCGGTCCTGGCCGCCGCGCGGGACATCCTGCGGGATCGCTTCGGCATCGCCCACGCCACGCTCCAGGTGGAGACGGCCCAGCAGCAGCACGAGTGCTCAGACCTGACCTGGTAGCCGCTCAGTCCCTCGACACCTCCGCCGAGCGCTTGGGGGGCCCCTGGTTGCTGGGTGCGCCCAGGGGCGGTGGCATCGGCGCGCCGGGCCAGGCGTGCGAGCATCGCGTTGTAGGCGGCCAGGTCGGTGTCGCCCCTTCGTCGGCACGCTCGGGCGACGGCTCAGATGTGCTCGCGCTTTCAGGCGCCGCCTCAACGGTGAAGCGGAAGGTCCCGTCGACAGGGTGGCCGTCACCGGACACGGAGCGCAAGCGACCTGGAAGTCCCCGGCCGGGAGGCCATCGCCAAGGCGCTGGGTAACAGTGGCGCCGGACACCGTCGTGGCTCCGTCGCCCCACTCCTGCCCGTCAGGTCCGTTCACCGCGACGACGGCACCCACGGCCAGCTGGTCAGCGGATCGAACGCCCGGCCAGCCCACCGCCACTTAGTCCCGGCAGGAGCCCGCCAACTTCCGCCGGGAGTCACATCGTTCCTCTCGATAAGTAGCGGTGGTGTCCGGTGAGGGTTCCCCTTACGGGCATGCGATCTGGGCTGACGCCTGTGACCGAGTGTTCAGTGCGCGCTGTATAGTTCAGTCGATGCTGACTATTGCTTCGCGTCTCGACGTGATGAACCGCCTGGGTCGTGCACTGGCCGACCCCACTCGATCCCGGATCATCTTGACCCTGCTCGACCATCCCGCTTACCCGGCGGAACTGGCCCGAGATCTGGACCTGACACGCCCGAACGTGTCCAACCACCTGGCATGCCTGCGCGATTGCGGGATCGTCGTCTCCGAGCCCGAGGGTCGTCGGACACGATATGAGATCGCCGATTCGCACCTGGCGCAGGCGCTGACGGCACTGGTCGATGCCACCCTGGCAGTGGACGAAGACGCCCCGTGCATCGATCCCGCCTGCTCGCTTCCCGGATGCGACGCAGCTGGGGAGGGCGCATGATCCTCACCTCGGTCTTGCAGGCGATGGGCCTGTTCGCAGCGACCAACATCGACGACATCATCGTGCTCTCCCTCTTCTTCGCGCGAGGGGCAGGCCAGCGCGGCACTACCGCCCGCATTCTGGCCGGCCAGTACCTCGGATTCGCCGGCATCCTCGGTGCCGCGGTCCTGGTGACCATCGGTGCCGGAGCATTCCTGCCCTCGGCAGCCATCCCGTACTTCGGTCTCATCCCTCTGGGCCTCGGCCTCTGGGCCGCATGGCAGGCCTGGCGCGGAGACGATGACGACGATGACGACGAGGCCAAGGTTGCCGGCAAGAAGGTCGGCGTGTGGACAGTCGCAGGCGTCACCCTTGCCAACGGCGGCGACAACATCGGCGTCTACACCCCTGTCTTCCTCAGCGTGGAACCTCTCGCAGTAGTCGCCTACTGCATCGTCTTCCTCGCGCTCGTCGCGGTCCTGGTGGCCCTGGCAAAGTTCGTCGCCACCCGCCCCCCGATCGCCGAAGTGCTCGAACGCTGGGAGCACATCCTCTTCCCCATCGTTCTCATCGGCCTCGGCATCGTGATCCTCGTCAGCGGCGGAGCCTTCGGACTCTGACGTAGCGGCAGCGATCCAAACGGCCCCGACCGGGCGCACCCCTCTCGGTTCAGACCGCGACACCTACCTGCAGCCAGTCCTGCGTGATCGCGGCAACAAGACCGCCACGGAGCGCTGCAAAAACCCCGCCACCAAGCGAACGAAGCCACAACTCGGGCAGCCCTGTTCGATGAACTGCGGGCCGCCAACTCTCCCAGCTTGATCACCACTCGTGCCGCGGCCGGGTCGCGGGCGTCCCGGCGTACTGCGCGTTCATCGCAGAGGCAGGGACCGTCGATGCTCTCCGGGACCGCGTCCGCCGCCCTGGGCTGATCTGGGTGGGGCTCAACCAGCCCGGGCCGGCGCTGCGCGGCGGGGCGATCTGGTCGCGCACGGCCAGGGTGTCCGGGTCGTGCCTGCGCGACGACATCGACGCCTACGTGCGGGCGTGTCCGCGGATCGCGTCCGTTTTGGACGGCTGGGTGCCGGGGATGATCGTCGACCCGGTCCTGGTGGACCGGCCGGTGCTGTGGGGCGTGCTTGTCGGGGCGCTCCCGCGCATATCTCGGGCATGAGCATCTCGGCGGCGGCGAAGGCCGCCCAGGACCAGGCCCGGCAGAGCAACGGGCAGTTCGGCACCCAGGCGCACGGCGAGCAGGCACCGCTGGCGACGCCCAACCGACCTCGGATCACATCGCCCGAGGAAGGCGACAAGATCGCGGACAACGAGCTGCGTGTCGGGCTCGCGAGCATGGCTGATGCCGTGAACAGGGTCTCCCACCGGGTGCAGGCGAACGACATGGTCGACATGGTCCGCGAGGAGTGGCCGGACGCGACCGCGTTGATCATGGAGGTCGCTGACGAGGACTGGAACCTGTACATCACGGGATATCTGAAGGCTGACGGGAACTACGTCAAGGCGCCACTGAGAAGGCCCGATGACAGCGCGATAGACGACATCGAATACCAGCTGAACCATCTCCAGCGGTCGGGGGCACTAGACGAGTTCCCGGGAGAGCGGACCCCCTGGGAACTCCAGTTGCCACCGGCCGGTTCGGGTGCCTTCGGCAGCGAGTTTAGGTCGCCGGCGTTCGCCGTCCGGCAGGCCCAGCAGGAAGCGGAGCAGGCGATGATCGCCGCCGAAGGCAAGGCGCTGGCGGCCCGCCTGTGGGGCCGGCGCCCGGACGCGGCATCGGTCGCCGTGCACACCCGGGACAGCGACTACGACGCGGTCGACGTGGACGGGCTCACGATGACGGACGGTCGGTTCGTGGCGATGCACCACTTGGACGCGGACACCCAGGGCGTGTTGTTTAGAGCGTTCCATGAAGCAAGCGCCGGACGGCAGTGGGGGATGTGGGCGCCGGGAGGCGTGAACGACGAACTCGAACCCACGGTCCTCGACCTTGACCACATGTGGAACGGATCACGAGCATGAGCATCTCGGCGGCGGCGAAGGCCGCCCAGGACCAGGCCCGGCAGAGCAACGGGCAGTTCGGCGCGCAAGCGCACAGGGAGCAGGACGACGACCTGGCTCCGCGGGTGCACGCGACCGTCGGCGATCTGACCGCGCGGGAGATCAAGCCGGCGCTCGGCGAGCACGCCGGCGACTACGACCTCGATGCGATGCTGGCCGACCTGAAGGAGCGCGGCCTGGTCCAGTACGTCGACTTCCCCGGCCAGGCACAGCGCAACGGGTTCGTGATGCAGGCCAGCGAGGACGAGTTCTGGGATGCCGCGTCCCGCGCGGAACGGCAGATATCCGCCTACGAGCAGATGCACGCCGACGCGATGACCGCGACCGTGAACACGTGGGGCGGCCAGGGCCCGGAGGCGGAGAAGGTCACCGAGTTCTTGAAGGAGAGCCCGAGCCCGGAGCAGGTCCGGGACTGGGTGGATGGGTGGTCGAACGAGGGCTACACCCCGGCGTGGGCGCAGCTGCGGATCTGGGCCGTCCGGAACGTCGCCGTCGCGGACGCGGTGAGGGCCGCGGACGACGCGCTCGACGAGTGGAACGACGCGGGCCGCCCGCACACCGGGCCGGTGGTCGAGAAGCTGGACGGGACGACCCTGGATGTGGTCCTGGCGGACGCCCGCCGCAGCTCCCCGGACGCAGCGTTCGTATACGTCCACGACGGGAAGCCGGCATACGTGGCGGACGGTACCAGGCGCCTCATCGGCGTTTTCTCCGACGAGGAGGACGGTCAGCCGGAGACGGCGTTCGCGGTGTCGACAACCGTGGCCGAAGGCGGGTTCACCGACGACGACGAGGCGTGGCGCAGCCGGGCGGCCGACCCGCGCGGCTACTCCCTGGCTCCAGCACCCGGCTCGGGGTACGAGTTCGAGCTTTGACTCGCTTCGGCCCCGGCCCGGGTATGAGCAGGCCGGGGCCGGGGTGTCTGCCGCATAGATACGGATGAAGGAGGTGTCCGGTGACCGCTCATCTGTTTACGTCACCCCTGCCGGGAGTCATGCATGAACCGTATGCGAACACCGGGGACAGTTCGATCACAGCTCGCCGCAACATGAACAGTCCGTCAGCGCCAGGCTCGGCTACCTCCCGGGCAGCGGCGAGCAGGCCGACATGGACCGAGCGGCCCGCGATGCCGGACGTGGCCGGCCATTTCGCGCGACTGGATCAGACGTGCTGACCGTTGACGCCGCGAAGCAGGGTGACCTGACCGCGTTCTTGAACGACCACATCTGGTGGGTGCTGGCCGCTGCCGGCGTGTTCGCGGTCGCGCTTGTCGTGATGGTGGC
>Ga0209570_1001171_pt1 | contig 16569 bp, 14 predicted proteins | sample EBPBio172007_DNA_FD_185861 | JGI IMG/M metagenome (GOLD analysis project Ga0209570, IMG submission 185861) | Wastewater treatment Type I Accumulibacter community from EBPR Bioreactor in Madison, WI, USA - Reactor 1_9/17/2007_ DNA (SPAdes)... | ecosystem: Engineered > Bioreactor > EBPR >... | reverse complement strand
ATCGGCACTTGAAAACACCGATGGTCCTACGGCACTGATTCTTTCCCGTCAGGGGCTTCCTGTAATTAAGGATAAGACAGTTCCTGCCTCAAATCTTGAAAAAGGTGCATATATCGTTCGCGATTGTGAAGGCACCCCGGATGTAATTTTGATCGGAACGGGTTCCGAGCTTGATATTGCTGTAAAAGCGGGTGAAAAACTGACTGAAACAGGCAAAAAGGTTAGGGTCGTAAGCTTCCCGTCATGGGAGCTCTTTGAGAAACAGAGTGATGATTATAAAAAGATCATCTTCCCTCCTGAAGTTAAAAAGAGAATATCGGTGGAAGCCGGAGTTTCGTTTGGATGGAACAGATATACAGGTGATGAAGGTAAACAAATTGGGCTTGATCATTTTGGAGCATCTGCCCCTGCAAACACTTTATATGAAAAATTTGGGATCACCGTTGAAAAAATAGTGGAGGCGGCACTTTGAAAAGAATAAACATCCCCTCCGGTTCGATGTATGAGGAGCTTGTTGGTTATTCCCGTGCTGTTAGAGTCGGGAATGTTATCGAAGTGGCGGGAACAACTTCAATGAAAGATGGAAAAGTTAGAGGCCTGGGTGAACCTTATTATCAGGTTAAGATTATCTTAAAAAAGATTGAGCAAGCGCTTGTTGATGCCGGTGGTTCAATAAACGATGTGGTAAGAACCAGGATTTATGTGGTTGACATGGCGATTTGGGAAGATGTTGCCCGGGCACATGGTGAGGTTTTTGGAACCATTCGTCCCGCAAGTACACTTGTTCAGGTGAGCTCTCTGGTTGATCCTGACATGCTTGTTGAGATTGAGGCAACGGCAATTCTGGGGGGATAATCACTCAAAAGTCACGGTTTGTTGAGTGATATTTGTTAAATCAGGTTAGATTTTAAATATGTTTTTGAGACTCTTTAAAAATAAAGTTAGGATATAGAAAAAAAATAGATTATCTTTATTATGTATCGTAAGAGTTCTTTTGATTTCAAGGCACTCAAGATATACTTTAAACGACCGGAGAGTAAACTATTAGTTCAGAATTTGACATGAGTATGGAAGAGATGTCGATAGACATGAATATGGATAAAATATCGATATTGGTTATCGAAGATAACCGACTTCTCAGGGAGGGAATAGAAACCCTCTTGAAAACGCAGTCTGATTTGCGCGTGGTTTCATCTCTTGGCAATGGTGAAAATATTATTGCCGCTGTTATGGACAGCCAACCAAAAATAGTGTTACTCGACCTCGGTTTAAGAGATCACAGCAGTTTACATATCGTAAAAGCCATATTAAAAAAAATGCCTGCTACGAAGATAATTGTGATGGATCTGGTTGCCATGGAAAAGGACATCTACGAATTTATTAAAGCCGGAGTCAGTGGATTTTTATTAAAAGACGCTAACATTGAAGACTTTTATAATGCGATCAGAAAGGTTCATGCCGGCGAGCAGATATTGCCTCCAAATATGATGAAAACCCTCTTCGCTTCCATCGTTGAAAATGCTGTTCACTCCTCAACTCCATCAATTATTGTTGAGTCGGTAAGAATGACAAAGAGGGAGCAGCAGGTGATTCAGTTGATTGCTGAAGGATATACAAACAAAGAGATAGCTCAGAAACTCAATTTATCCGCTTTTACTGTAAAAAGTCATGTTCACAATATTCTTGAAAAATTATCATTACAAACTCGTGTGCAGGTGGCAAATTATGCACACATTTACAAATCATACAGAAATGCAGACCCCGATGTTTCTTTAATCGAGGAATAGACTCCACCCAATCTTTTCATTCCACTTTAATCTGCTTTTATAGTCCACATTTCATCCTTTTGGTCGATTGTATTTTCCCCGTCGCAGAACTACATTAAGCCGTAGTTATAAAACTTTTGCGTCGTTAACCCCAAAAAAAAGAGATCCAATCATGAACAAAATTAAAGTATTACTCATTGAAGACAATCGACTTCTTCGGGAGGGGATACTTCAGATATTAAAACAACACTCTGATATTGAAGTACTGGAATCTTCAAACGAGACGAAGACCACCTTTTCGATGATACATGAGATGAACCCTGATGTAATATTGATGGACCTTGGACTTCGTAACCAGAACAGTCTTAGAGTGGTTGAAATTTTGCATGAAGAATTCCCAAAAGCCAAAATTGTTGTTATGGATCTTGCTCCTGTCCAAGCCGATATTTTGTTATACATCAAAGCCGGAGCTAACGGTTTTATTCTAAAAGACGCTTCTTTAGACGATTTTATAGTAACAATAAGGACAGTAGCCGAAGGTGAAAATGTGTTGCCGTCACTTTCATCCGAGACAGTGTTCGCCAGGATAATTGATCTTGCTGTTAGTGAAGGAAAAATAAAATTAAACGAAGTTGTAAGGATGACCAAGAGGGAAAAACAGGTAATGACGCTGTTAAGTGAAGGGATGAGCAACAAAGAAATTGGACAGAAGCTTCATGTCTCAAGTCATACTGTTAAAAGTCATATTCACAATATTATGGATAAACTCGCATTGCATACCCGCCTCGAAATTGCAAACTATTCCTACAGTGAAGAAAGTTTACAAGATATCACAAGAAGCATCAACACTATAAATAATTAAAAAAGCTTCCATTCTCTTTCCCCTCCGTTAAGTTTCCGCTCCTACAGGATTAGTCCCTTTTTCATCCATTTGGCTGATTGTTCTCCGCCCGTTTTCTGCATATCTTTCGATCGTAACTATTTATACAATTCGGCTCACATACCAGTTTGAGCTGTAACAAAAAGGAATAAGTCATGAGCAAGAGTCAGGACACCAAAAAAGGTTCAAAAAAAGAACCTGCCAAAAGTATGAAAGAAAAAAAGCAGGATAAACGCGATAAAAAAAATGGATTGGATAAATCCACAATAATTATCCCAAAATAGTATGAATAAGTTTTTTCTGGAGGTGACTTCAATTGCTTCATTCACCCTCCAGTTTTTTAAAGAAGTTCTTAAGCCGCCATACGAGTTTAATGAACTCGCAAAACAGGCGTTTATGATTGGATACAAGTCGTTTGGACTTGTAGCGATCACAGGCTTTATCATAGGTCTTGTTCTTACCATTCAATCGAGACCCACACTTGCAAAGTTTGGTGCTGAATCATTGCTGGCGGCAATGGTCGCAGTTTCCATTGTGAGGGAGATTGGGCCTGTAATAACGGCTTTAATTTTTGCAGGGAAAGTTGGATCGGGTATCGGTGCAGAGCTTGCCTCAATGAAAGTGACTGAACAAATTGATGCCATGCAGGTTTCGTGGACCAATCCATTTAAATACCTTGTGGTTACAAGAGTTGTTGCCGCAACTTTGATGCTCCCGATGCTGGTGCTTTTTTCCGATGTGGTTGGTTTGTTGGGTGCATTTGTCGGGGTAAATCTTAAAGGGGATGTAAGCTCCACCCTCTTTTTTTCATACATTTTCAACAGCCTTGAGTTTAAAGACCTGATGCCGGCCGTAATAAAAACCTTTTTCTTTGGTTTTGCAATTGGACTGATAGGGTGTTACAAGGGATACTATTCAGACAAAGGGACTGAAGGAGTCGGAAAAGCTGCGAATTCCGCCGTTGTGTTTGCCTCACTAACTGTATTTATCATCGATATGATAGCAGTTCAGATTACAAGTTTGTTGGACTACTAAGATGGCTGACCAAATGAAGATAATGGTTGAGGACAACAAACCTGTTTCACCAAAAACAACTGAGAAATCGATTGTTGTTGAGATGATGAATCTTAAAAAATCGTTTGGTGAAAAAAAGGTTTTGGTTGATATCAGCCTAAAAATCTACAAAGGGGAAAATCTTGTGATCCTTGGGAAATCGGGAACAGGAAAGTCGGTTTTGATAAAATGTATTGTTGGTCTGCTCGAGTGGGATGAGGGGGATCTTGTTTTATTTGGACAAAATGTTTCGAATTTAAAGAGAAACGAATTGGCTGAATTACGAAAGAAAATAGGGTTCCTCTTCCAGAGCGGTGCACTCTACGACTCGATGACTGTGAGGGAAAACCTCGAATTTCCTTTAAGAAGGCAAAAAACAAAAATTGTTAAAGAGGAGATTGATCTCCGCGTAAAAGAAGCACTTAAAAATGTTGGTCTGTTGGATGCGATTGACCAGATGACTTCCGAACTCTCGGGTGGAATGCGTAAAAGGCTTGGGCTTGCAAGAACCCTGATTTTAAAACCTGAAATTATGCTCTACGATGAACCAACAACGGGTCTCGACCCGATTACTTCACGAGAGATAAGCGAACTTATAATAGAAGTGCAGAAGAATTATGAAACCACATCAATTATCATCACACATGATATTGAATGTGCCAAACTTACCGGTAACAGAATAGTTGTCCTGAAAGAGGGTATTTGTTATGCGGAAGGTTCGTTTGAAGAGATGCAAAATTCAACAGATAAATGGGTCAGGTCTTTCTTTGAATATTGACCAAATGACTAAAGTGAGATTATAAAATGAAAAATGATTCAAAAAACAAAATCAGACTTGGAATTTTTATCACCATCGGTATCGTGGTGTTTATCCTGGCTATCTATTTTATCGGTGAAAAACAACAGTTGTTCCGCAGCACTTTTAACATCTCCGGTGTCTTTAAGGATGTAGGCGGGCTTCAGGTTGGGGGAAATGTCCGTTTTGCAGGAATTAATGTGGGTGTGGTCGAGAGTATCACAATTATAACCGATACATCGGTGCAGGTTGATATGATAATTGACGAGAGTGTTCGCAAGTTCATCAACAAAAATGCTGTAGCCAATATCGGAACAGAGGGATTGATGGGAAACAAGATACTTTTTATTTCACCGGGTAAGGGGAAAGCTATAACTATTGAAGACCAGGATCATATTAAAACTGCTCCACCCATTAACCTTGATGAAATTTTTGCCTCGTTGAAGGGTACAATTGATAATTCAACCGTGATTACAAACGATCTCGCCAAAATTACAACTTATATCAAAGATGGAAAAGGAATAGTCGGAAGACTGTTGATGGATGATGATCTTTCCCAAAATTTTGATTCGGCAATTGCATTGCTGAAATCAGGCTCCTCAGGTTTTAATACTCTGATTAAGTCAACATTAAACAACACAGAGACCATGACTTCCGATCTAATGACAATCGTAAAAAATGTAAAAGATGGAAACGGAAGCGTGGGAAAGCTCCTGATGGACCCTTCACTCGCACAAAACCTGGATTCCGTGATGACCAATCTTAAAGATGGTTCAGTCGGGCTAAAGGAGTTATCTCTTAATGTAAACAAGAATCTTGGTAAAAATATCGATTCCGTAATGATAAACCTTAAAGATGGAACATTTAACTTGAAAATGTTATTGGAGAAAGCACAAAGCAGCTGGTTGCTCTGGGGTTTCTAACCCTCTTAACCCACAAAAACTCACCCTGTAGTCCCCCACTTGATGTAGCCCGATTTTCATCCTTTTACACGATTTTACCCAACTTTATATATGTCTATGTTTGTACAGATCAAAAAATTAACAAGGAGTTAACATAATGAACCTATTAAACATTTTTTTAAAGAAGTGGTTTTTCCCACTCGCAGTGCTTCTTATAATAGCAGGCTGCGACGAAAGAGTCGGGATTGTGAATCCACCTCTTTACACCATTCCGAGCGTAAGCTCAACCGTTCCGGCAAATGCTGACACGGGAGTGGCGTTGAATCAAAAGGTTGTTGCAATTTTTAGTGAAGAGATGGATTCACTTACGATTACAACGGCAACTTTCACTCTGATGGAGGGTAATTCCTTTACATCAGGAACAGTTACATACACAGGTACGACGGCAACATTTACGCCATCAGGCAACCTGATGCCCTACACTACTTACATCGCCACCATTACAACAGGCGCTAAAAACAAAAAGAGTGTAGCGATTCAAAACAATTATGTCTGGAGTTTTACAACGGGAGCAACTGCAACCGTAACTCCACCAATTGTTACATTTACAGATCCTGCCAATTCAGAGACAGGCGTGCCACTGAATCAAAAAGTAGCAGCTACCTTCAGCAAACCAATGGATGCAGGTACAATTACCACAGCAACATTCACTTTGATGCAGGGAACCAACTTCGTTTCAGGTACTGTAAGTTATGTCGGTTTAACCGCTACTTACATACCAACGAGCAATCTTGAAGCAAATACCACATATACAGCCACAATAACCACCAGAGCTATGGATCTTACAGGAAACACTCTCGTTGAAAATTATGTCTGGGTTTTCACCACTGGTGTTGCAGCCGTAATAACCCCGCCTGCTGTCACTTTTACTGATCCTCAAAATGGCGAAACAGGTGTTGCATTTAACCAGAAGATTGCTGCTACTTTCAGCAAAACCATGGATGCTTCAACAATTACAACAGCCACATTTACATTAAGCCAGGGCTCTGACTTTATAGCCGGAACCGTCACTTATGTAGGTAGAACAGCCGTTTATTCACCAACACTTAACTTGCAGCCAAACAAAGTTTACACTGCAACGATTACAACAGGTGCCAAAGATTTAACGGGTAATCAACTCGATCAAAACTATGTCTGGAGTTTCACAACGGGAGCCGGAGTAATTGTTACACCACCTGTAGTAAGCGCAACAGACCCTGTAAATGCTCAAACGAGTGTGCCTCTTAATCAGAAAATAATTGCCACTTTCAGCAAAACAATGGATGCCTCCACCATCACAGGTGCAACATTCACGCTGAAACATGGTTCAACCGCTGTTTCCGGCTTTGTTTCTTATTATGGAACAACCGCAACATTTGGACCTGCAACCAATCTTCTGCCAAACACAACTTACACAGCTACAATTACCACAGGAGCGAAAGATCTTTCAGGTAATGCTTTGGTAACCGATTATGTTTGGAACTTCACCACAGGCCTGGCAGTAGTGGTTGTACCACCAACTGTTACATCAACCGATCCGGTTAATAATGCAATAAATGTAGCATTAAACACAAAGATCGCCGCAACCTTTAGCAAGGCAATGGACCCTGCAACTATTACTACTGCAACTTTTACCCTATCTGAGGGAACATCATTTGTTGCAGGAACTGTTAGTTATGTCGGTATGACAGCAACATTTGTTCCATTCGCCAATCTGGTTGCCGGAACAACTTACACTGCCACCATCACCACGGGAGCAAAAGATCTTACAGGTAACTCACTTGTTACCAACTATGTGTGGAGATTTACCACGGGTGCAGCTCCGGTTGTCACTCCTCCAACTGTAACTTCAACAGTGCCCGCGAACCTCGCAACAGGAGTAGCTCTTAATCAAAAAGTTGCAGCTACTTTTAGCAAGACAATGGATGCTACCACAATTACGGGAGCTACATTCACATTGCGCCAGGGAACTACTTCTGTTTCAGGTTTTGTATCCTATTTTGGGATGACAGCCACCTTTGCTCCTGCAAGTAATCTTGCTGCGAACACCGTCTATACGGCTACTATCACAACAGGTGCAAAAGATCTTACAGGAAATGCTCTTGTAACTGCCTATACCTGGACTTTTACAACAGGAACAGGTGCGATAGTCACTCCACCAACTGTCAGCTCAACAGACCCAATTAATAATGCAACCGGTGTACCATCGAATCAGAAAATTGCCGCTACTTTCAGTAAGGTGATGGATGCTTCAACTTTAACCACCGCAACATTTACATTGAGACATGGTACGGTAGCAGTTGATGGTTTTGTTTCCTACACGGGAACCACTGCCACCTTCTCACCCTCCACCGTTCTTCTTCCGAGCACGCTTTATACAGCCACGATCACTACCGGGGCTAAAGACCTTACAGGAAATGCACTTGTGAATGATTATGTCTGGAGCTTTACAACAGGAGCCGGAGCTATAATTACACCACCTATTGTCATTTCCACAGTGCCACTAAATCTTGCTACAGGAGTGCCGATTAACCAAAAGGTTTCTGCTACATTCAGCAAATCGATGGATCCTTCCACGATTAGCACGGCAACATTTATTGTTAAGGCGGGCATTATCGATATCTCCGGGTTTGTCTCCTATAGCGGCGTAACCGCCACCTTCACTCCTGCTGTCAATCTCACAGCAAGTACAATTTACACCTGTACCATAACCACAGGAGCAAAAGATCTTACAGGAAACTCACTTGTAGCCAACTATGTGTGGACATTTACCACAGGGGCTGCTGTTATTATAACACCGCCAACAGTAATCAGCACCGACCCGTTAAACCTTGCCACAGGAGTTCCTTTAAATAAAAAGGTTACAGCTACCTTTAGCAGGGCTATGGATCCTTCAACAATCACCACTGCGACGTTTACCTTGATTCAGGGTACTTCGTTTGTCGCAGGTACCGTTACTTATTCAGGTGTTAATGCAACTTACACACCTTCTTCGAACCTCATTGCTAATACCGAATACACGGCAACCATTAACACAGGTGCCAAAGATCTTGCCGGTAATGCACTTGCAGCCAACCATGTTTGGAAGTTCACTACCGCAGCTGGTGGAGGAACCGGACAGCTCCCTGTTAATCTTGGATCTGCCGCAAGGTTTGCAATACTCTCTAATTCGGCTATAACCAATATACCAACCTCTTCAATCACCGGAGATGTGGGTATCAGCCCCGGAGCAAGATCAGCGATAACAGGACTAACAAATCCGGAAGTAATCGGAATAATCTTTGCAGCAGATGATCCTGTTCCCGTTCCTGCGATGCTAATACAGGCAAAATTGGATGCAGAAGTGGCTTATTTGGATGCAGTTTCAGCGGTTCGTGGAACACCTATCCCACTCTCAGGAAATATCAATGGTTTGACACTTGTACCCGGACTTTATCAGTCAGGTTCGTCAATCGAGATTTCCCCGGGTGGAAGTGTAACACTTGACGCGGGTGGAGATGTTAACGCAGTCTTCATCATCCGAAGTGCCACTTCGATTACTACAGGCCCTACAAGTCAGATAATTCTGGCAGGTGGAGCTCAAGCGAAAAACATTTTCTGGTCTGCAGGTTCAGCGATGACGCTTGGAACCAATTCCAAAATGTTTGGAACCCTCATAGCAAGCACATCTATCTCACTCCTTACAGGTGCGAGACTGGATGGAAGAGCCCTAATTCAGGGTGCAGCAGCAGGACAGGTTTCACTCGATCAGAATATAGTCGTAAGACCTCCATTAACAATGAGAAGAAGATAATTTAATCCCGGGTGGGGAGCTCTTTTAACTCCCCGCCCGATATTTTCAAACTCCTGAAAATGGAGGGTGATTTGAAAATGGAAAGGTTAAATTAAAATGTGTTGTATCAGAATAGTAATTGAAATAAAACAGAAAGTAACATAAAATGAAAAATTTACTAAAAACGCTTGCACTTTTGCTGATCTTTGGCATGGGTGTTTCACAAGCACAGACCGCTGTAAACAGTTGGGCTTTGGGCTTTGGTTTAACATACCCCAGGCTCTATTCGGCAAACATAACAACCCTTAACACCAACTGGGGAGCTTATCTTTCATTGCAAAGAAACTTCTCAGAGCATGTTGGTTTAAGATTAAAGGGTGGCTATTCAAATGTGAATGGCGAGTGGTCAGATGCTATCGGAACGAAGATAAAATCTTCAACCGACCTCATCACAGCTGATCTTGACCTTGTATTTTTCCTCGTGCCTTGTGCCCCCGTTTCACCATACCTCTTTGCAGGAGTGGGCGGAAACTATAAAAGCACAAGCAACCCGCAAACAGCTTATCCCGATGACAATAAATTTGGTTCACAGTTGAATGTTGGTCTTGGTGCCGAATTTAAGTTCAGCCCGATCTGGGCAGTAGTGGCAGAGTTCGGTTATCATGTAACCAACAATTCAGAGCTTGAAGGAACCATTGTTCCAATCGAGATAAACGGACATGATTCATACATGGCATTAAGCCTCGGATTCAACTATTTATTCACTAAAGGTGAGCCTTCAGAACAATGTGAAGAATGTAATCCTTGTGAGGGTTTAAGTGGTGAGCCGGTCGATTACAATAAAATTGAGGAAATGATCAAAAAACATATACCTGTTGAAATTGTAAAAGAAGTGGTTAAAGAAGTATATATAGACAAGTATATCATCACAGCAGCTGAAGATAAACTTGTTCTCGTCGGAGTCAATTTTGCATTTGATAAATCAGATCTTCTTCCTGAGTCATACCCGGTTCTCGATAGAGGAGTAAAACTCTTAAACAGCAGATCTGATGTTAAGGTTGAAATTCAAGGTTATACTGATTACACAGGAACTGACGAATACAACCAGGAACTTTCAGTCAGAAGAGCTGAAACAGTAAGAGACTATCTTATTCTTAGAGGTATTGCAGCTGACAGGCTATCCGTTGTTGGTTTTGGTAAAGGTAATCCTGTTGCCGATAACACAACCGACGAAGGTAGAGCACTGAACAGAAGAATCGTCTTCAGAATTTACAAATAATTACCCTTCGTAATTATTTTTTGATCGTCCCTGCAACGATAAAATTGCAGGGATTCTTTTTTGAAGAAAACAATCTATTTGAACTAAAGATAAAAGAATCAGGAAGGAAGCCAATATGGTTTCGAGAAGAGTGGGATCGCCGATTAAGTAGTTCTTTATCAATATGTGGACTACTCCGGTTTTCAATCCTTTGTGCGATTGTATCCCCTGAAATATGGTGCTAAATTGGGTAGTATAAGAGGAAAATTAGTAATGGAATTTTATCAACAAGAATGTAATCAATTATCTTAAAGGAATTGTAACATGAAAAAGAATTTACTCGCTGTTTTGGTATTAGGACTTTTTGTTCTTCTTGCCAGGCCTGCTTCAGCACAAGATCACGGATTTGGTCTCGGGTTTGTACTCGGGGAGCCAACTGGATTAAGTGCAAAATTGTGGACTTCCAAAACCAATGCTTTCGATTTTGGTCTTGGATTTTCGGTCGGTGGTGATCGAATTTCTAAAAACGATTATGTCTATGATGGCAAAGGAAGACTCCATTTTCACATGGATTATTTATGGCATTCATTTACCGCTATCAGCTCAACCCAAAGATTCCCTCTATATTATGGAATCGGTGGCAGATACAACAGTGGCGGCGGTTATGATGGTTCTGTTGGTGTCAGAGGTGTCCTCGGCATTGCCTGGTTACCGGCGAACACGCCTATTGATGTTTTCGTTGAGGTGGTTCCGGTATTTCAGATTACCCCAAGTACCGGATTTGGTATCGATGCGGGTATTGGCGCAAGGTTCTTCTTTAATTAAGAAGAAGATCATTTTTTTATCAATTTTGGAGTTTTAAATGAAACTATTTACTTTTTTTGGGATGATTGTAATCCTTTTATCCCAATTAGCTACGGCGCAGAACAAAGTGCAGCCGACAAACAACAACGCAATGTCCGGTCTTATCGGTCTCACCCTTGAAGGTGGAGTAACACTGGGCCTTACAGATTACAAAACAAACACCATGAATTACAATGGAAAATTTTCCGTTGAGTATTACTTCCCCTCAACAGGGCAAGGAAATCTTGGTGTAAGAGCTTTTGGTCAAAAGGGTAAAATAACCGGTAAAGATGCTCCTGTTGGATCCGGAAATCTTACCAACGAATTCGCCACTGATTTTGATATCCTTGGTGGAGGGTTAATCTACACCCTTTCTATTGGTGATGCAGTTTATCCATGGGTAAGTATTGGTGCTTCAAATGTATGGTTTTCACCACAGGATATTAATTCAGTGGTTTTACCAAACGGAGTTGCAGGAAAATACACAAAATCGATGCTTGCTTATAACGGTGATGCCGGTGTAAAAATCTTCGTCTCAAAAGGCATTAGCTTTAACCTTATGGGTGGAATTATTATCGGCACAGAAGATTGGATGGATGATATCAACGGAGGATCGGGAAATGATCTTTTGATTACTGCCAATGCAGGTGTTTCATATTATTTTGGAAGAGAGACTGATACTGACGGCGATGGCGTTTCCAATGCTGATGATGCTTGCCCCGGTACCCAGGCTGGTGTAAAAGTTGACGAATTTGGATGCCCGTTGGATGCAGATAAAGATGGTGTTCCTGATTATCTCGACAAATGTGCTAACACACCTAAAGAAGCAAAAGTTGACAAAAACGGTTGCCCGCTTGATTCCGATGGCGATCTTGTTCCCGATTATCTTGACAAATGTCAAAACACACCAAGCGCAGCCAAGGTTGACGCTAACGGTTGCCCACTCGATACAGATGGCGACGGAGTTCCGGATTATCTTGACAAATGTACAAGTACCCCTAAAGGTGCAAAAGTTGACGCTAACGGATGTCCAATGGATTCCGATGGTGACGGCGTAGCTGATTACCTCGACAAATGCCCTAATACTCCGGCTAAAGTTGAAGTTGACAAAGACGGTTGCCCGATCGAAAAAGAAGTTGAAATAGTAGTAATTGAGCAGGAAGTAAAAACTGTAGTGTTAAGTGGAGATGCAAATTTCGAATTTGGCAAAGCAAATCTTTTACAATCAGCTCATGCAGATCTTAATGCCCTTGCCACAACAATGGTTGCAAATCCTTCCTACAAATGGGAAGTTGCCGGACATACAGATGGCGTTGGATCAGCAAGTTACAACAAAGAACTTTCGAGACAAAGAGCACAATCAGTTGTTACTTATCTTGTAAGTAAAGGTGTAAATACTTCCAATCTAAAAATAGTTGGTTATGGCAAAGACAGTCCAATCGCTTCAAACGATACTGTTGAAGGCAGAGCAATGAACAGAAGAGTTGAAGTAAAATTACTTTCTAAAAACTAAAAGTTTTATATTAGATGTTGTTGATTGTTTCAGAAGCGGCAGGACTCCTTGTCGCTTCTGTCGTTTGAAGTGTTCTATTCAAAAATTGTTGGTTAAATAAAAGATATGATAGCTGAAATAACCCTTTTCCTGAAAGGGCTTATTATTGGTTTTGCGATGGCTCTTCCAATTGGTCCAATCGGAATTATTTGTGTTCGTAAGACCCTCACAGAGGGGAAGATGCATGGCTTTGTTATAGGACTTGGAGCAGCCACAGCAGATATGTTATACGCTTGTATTGCAGCTTTTGGACTTACAATGATCTCGGATCTTATTCTGGAACAGCAGTTTTGGATTCAACTTATTGGTGGATCACTCCTTCTTTACATTGGTATCAAAACATATTTTACCATGCCTAAAGACCCAACGATTCCCGCTGACAAAGAAAGCCTTGCCGGCTCGTTTTTCTACACTGTATTTTTAACTCTCACTAATCCACTTACGATATTTTCGTTTCTTGCAGTATTTGCTGCATTTGGATTTGGGGATGGTATGAGTCTGCTTTCTGCTACCACTTTGGTAGTTGGAGTATTTGTTGGTTCAGCTTTGTGGTTTTTGGTTCTCACTATGGGTGTCACCCTGTTTAGGAAAAAACTTGATATGAATGGTCTTAAATGGGTGAACAGAATTGCAGGGCTTTTGATCATAATTACGGGTGTGGTGGCTCTTGTTACATTGGTTAATTTTCTTTAGTTAACTTTTACTCCATTAGATGTAATCCCTTTTTCATCCTTCTGAGTTATTGTTTCCAACCTTTATTAATCCCATTTTCGATAGAAGAATTTTATCAAAATCTCAATCAAAAAGAGAGTTCATTATGTTTTATACAATAGCAGTTTTACTTATCGTTTTATGGTTACTGGGTTTTGTCACCTCATACACAATGGGTGGCTTTATTCATATTCTGCTTGTTATAGCAATCGTTATGTTCCTCGTAAGAGTTATCACGGGGCGTAGACTCAGCTGACAGACCTGAATATGGACCCGGGCGGTGATAACACCAAAATTGGACCAACCAGGTTTCTGGTAGTTGCAGCTTCGCTCGTAATTATAATCGTCGGGCTCAGCCTTGCACAGTCTGTGGTGGTGCTCTTTCTTATCTCAATTTTCATTGCGCTATTGGGAGCACCCCCATTATTTTGGTTAAAGGAGAAAAAAGTACCATCATTACTGGCGGTACTAATTGTTGTTTCTGCAATGATTGTTGTTATCTTACTGATAACCGCTCAAATCGGAACCTCAATAAACGGTTTTGTCACGGAATTGCCTCAACTTCAAAAAGATCTTGGAAGCAGACTCGTTGATATAAACAAATATCTGGCTACCAAGGGTATCATTGTTGACGATGGCTATATCATTGATTATTTTAATCCGGAAAAGATAATGGGTCTTACTGCGGGTCTTTTGACCAGCATGAGCACAGTTGTGTCAGATCTTATATTAATTTTGCTCACCGTTACATTTATTCTACTTGAAGTTTCAAGTTTCCCAATCAAACTCCGAGCCATTCTTGGCGATCCTAAGCAGGCATTCCCCCAGTTTACAAAATTTATAATTGACATGAAACGATTTATGGTGTTAAAAACCATGATTAATCTTGCCGCAGGTATCCTGGTAGGTATTTGGATGTACATTCTGGATGTGCAGTTTCCTGTTTTATGGGGCTTTTTGGCTTTCCTTTTGCATTATATTCCAAATGTTGGAGCGTTTTTATCTGCAATTCCCGCAGCACTTCTTGCCCTTATTCAACTGGGACCGTGGGCAGCAACGCTTGTTATCCTGGGTAATGTAGTTATCGGTTTTATTATTGGTAATATGATCGAGCCGCGACTGATGGGTAAAAATTTAAATCTTTCTACCCTTGTGGTTTTTCTATCATTGATTTTTTGGGGCAGTTTACTCGGTTTAGCCGGAGCTATTCTTTGTATCCCTCTTACTATAACCATGAAGTTTGCTTTTGAAAGCAGTGAAAAAACGAGATGGATAGCAATCCTGCTGGGGTCAGAAGATGCCAAAGAGTTCAGAATCCCGGTTGAAATATTTAAGCGACCTCGTAAGAAAGCAGCTCCTCATGACCAGCCTTGAAGCTCAGTTGAAAATCAGGTCAACCAATTATGCGATATGTTTATAAACCAACTGTCAATGGAATCTACACACTCCCCCGGCTGATAACCTTCCTCTGGTTTCTGTTTACAAATACAGTTGTTGCACAGCAGGAATATCCAACCCTTATAAAATCCTATTATGAAGATGAAATTGTAATATTAACGGTTGATAAGCCTGTTTACTACCCGGGTGAGACCGTTAAGATTCTGCTTAGAGGCAAATTAAAAGCACCGTTAATGGAAGTTGTACCGGTGATTGTAATGGACGGGATTTCTATCATCGCATTGAGTGATACTTCGTTTATTGCAATAATTCCCATGTTATCCAGACCGGGACCCTACAGGATCCGATTGAGAGCAAGGGACAATCAGGGCAGAATGTTCTATTTCGAAAGTGATTGTATTTTGAATGTGGAAGAACATCATAAAATCGAAAAACTTGAACGATATGTCAGTATCAGTCCCGATGATGGTGGGAAGGATATCGGCTCTGCTGTGACCCTTCGAAGAGATCAGATTAGAGACCTTAAAGTCCTTTTTAACAGGGACAGTATCCCACATGGAGTGGGTCCCCAGTTTATTACCATAAGAACAACAGTTACACTAAGAGATGGAACAGCGCAGAATACCATTGAAAGAAGAGTTCTCACCTTCAGAAATGATGAGGATCCCAACCGTGATTTGGCAATGTTAAGACAATACCGAAATGCTTACGGCGAGTATGCTGCCATAAATCCACAAGAGTTTGAAGAAGTCCTTTTGAATATCGATTCACTTCCCGACTGGTCTGTGGTAAGAGTAACGATTGAGCCCGACTATTCCATAAAAATTGGCGGCTACGACCGATTTAATGTTTATACCAGGTTTTTTCATGTGCGTGGTCCCTCAATAGAAGTTGGATTTGCATTGGGAATTCCAAAAGTTCTCTACGATACTCAGGCGGATGACCCTCTGGAATACGGGAATACCAGTGCAATGATCCGCTTTTATCTTGTGAGTCAAAAAACAGGGAAAAGATTCCCCGTAAATTTAGGAATAGGTACATTTGGCGTAAACTCACCATTGGATGTGGATATCGGTCGTGGAGGTTTTGCTCTTTCCCTGTTTCTTAATCTGGCAGAGATGACTGAATCTTTGGGAATCGACTTTATGAAAAATATTAGTGCCGGAGTGGAGGTAACCCCATTCTTCCCGATCCAAAAAAGATGGCGTTTCCTCCTTAATGTTCAGTTGGGGATTAACCTTTAGGGAATGCAATAATGCAGTAATTCAATAATTCAATAATTTTGAACAGGGTATAGATTTCAGAGATGAAATTTCGTTAGAGACAGGAGTGACAATCGTCCTCGATTGTCGTCAGTAATCCGTGAAACAGGCATTCCACCAACGGTAAATTAAATATGTGAACTGATCTAAAAATTTTGTAATTTTAGCATCTTAACTTTTTGGAGTAAAAAATGTTATCAAGATTACTGCTTTTTGTTACTGTTTTGTGTTCAATACTCTTCGCCCAGGAAGAGTTAAAATACACCGATATCAGTCCCGATGGAAAAAGTGTTGTTTCCCGGGTGAATGGTGAATTTAAGCCACTTGTAATCACAAC
>Ga0209570_1001170_pt1 | contig 16570 bp, 18 predicted proteins | sample EBPBio172007_DNA_FD_185861 | JGI IMG/M metagenome (GOLD analysis project Ga0209570, IMG submission 185861) | Wastewater treatment Type I Accumulibacter community from EBPR Bioreactor in Madison, WI, USA - Reactor 1_9/17/2007_ DNA (SPAdes)... | ecosystem: Engineered > Bioreactor > EBPR >... | reverse complement strand
GGGGTTCTTTGAGGAGGCGATCAAGGACGCGTTCCCGCAGCTCAAGGTGTCGACGCCGGAGGCGCCGGTTTTTGCGAACGTGCGCGGGTTCTGGCGGATGGGCGCTTGAGATGTCGTCGCTGCGCATTGTGGTGAAGATCCCGACGGGCACCTACCCGGAGTTGCTTGCCGATCTTGGTACCGTGGCGACACGAGCGCGGGCGGAACGGCTCAGAGTTCTGGCGATGGTCGGCTTGAGGGACTTGCGCCAGGGTTCGTCGCGGGGTCAGGCTTCGGCGAATTTGCAGCACCCGATGGAGGATAACGAAGCCGAGGTGAAGAAGTCGGCGACTACGATCATTCGGAAGCTCACACAGGGGCTGTAACGCCTACGAGCACGAGGCGTTGCGGTGCGATGAGCGACCCCGAGAAAAGCTCGGTTTGCCGCCTGCGCCCCGCCGGTCCTGTGGTCCGGTAAGCCTTCGAGCGTTGGGAAAGGACGTCGTCCACGCTTCCCAACCGACCCGACGCACCATCTCATTGGTTGCTGGCAACGCCTAATTCTTGGTCGGCGGAGAGCTTCGCTTGGCAGAGGCCGGTCCACGGCAGATTTCCACAGCTTGTCCACTGCTTCCGCACAGCGCTACCCACAGGTTCTGGGGACAGAAGCGAAGAGTCCCGATTTTGCAAAAAAACTGCAGCAGACGTCCGCTGCCTGGCTTCGTCGGCCTCAGTCGGAGCCCGGTCTCGTGCTGCATGCCCTCAGAAGGGTGCATCCGCTCACTCAAGAAACACGCTACTCGATTGTCTTGATCCCACGGCACTTCGGAAAAGCCGTGCATCCCCAGAAGGCACCTCCTGCGTTCGGCCCCTGTTTCGCAATGCGCTTCAGCATCCTGCCGCCACACCGGGGACAGGTTGGCTCTGCTGCTGGCGTGGCGGTCTGTGCGGCTGTCAGCACGCTGGCCGGTACTCGTCCGGCCGACACCGCCATCTCAGGTCGGGCAGCTCGGACTCGTTCGATCATGGCTTTGAGCGCCGGCCCGTCGATGAGCTCGATGTTCTTCCCTGCCACAAACGAGCGGGCATCTGCACTGAAGGTGCCCGAAGTGACAACGAATCCTCCGGTCGCGCCCTGCGATGCCATCACACCAAACAATTCACGTACGACACTGACCGAAACCTTGTAGGCCCGCCACTGCTTGCACTGCACGAGAAAGACCTCGCTGCCTTTCCTCAATTCCAGATCGATGCCGCCATCGGGACCACCGCCGCCGGCTTCTGTCACTGAAAAACCACGCATCCGGAACGCCTCGCCTACGAGCAACTCGAAATCGCTCCAATTCAGGGCGCGCAGGTTCTCGCCGGACTTATCGCCAGCGACATCGCGAACGAGGCCTTCACGTTTACGCCGTCCCAGAAAGGATGCGACAGCTCCGGCCAACAACAACAGCGGAACGATAAACTGGCCGTAGAACGCCAGCGTCTTGGTCATCTGTCCAACGACCATCTCACCAATCTGCCCAGGGGGCACATTGGTCGGCACATCCGCAGACGCATACCTGTGCAGGATCACGTAGGCAAGGAGAGCCAAGATGCTCCCGACCCACCACGGAAGCATCGCCGCAATTCCGAAGATGTCTTCAAAGGCGCTGCTATTCCGTCTTCTTGCCATCACTGATTCCTGTCAGGGTTTCTACCCAGTCGATGCAGCCTATCCGCTATCTTCGCATCGTCGCGCGGATGTCAAACGATGCCGTGATTTTGCCTACACCCATTGAAAAACCAGAGAGGCTGAGCTGGGCATACTTTTTGGCAGAATAAACTGCCAACCTCCCCGACATACGGCGATTGAAACCGTTGTAGGTACATCCAGAAAATGTCACGTCGAGGTTTGCAATAGCTGCCGTCACCCCAGGCGTAGCGAGCCCCTTCAACTCATAGCCTTATACACAACTTGAGGTTTCCTCTGTAAGCTATCGTTTTTGCTTGAGAAGGCATCATGGCGAGGTGGGCTGAGGAGGAACTGAAGGGAATCAACCTGGGTGACGGCCGTCGGGACAAACGAGCAATCGCGTTGCTGGATACGCTTTCTGCGAGACCGACGGCGAGTATCCCGGGGGCGTGTTCGGACTGGTCGGAGACGATGGCGGCTTACCGCTTCTTCGGCAACGATGACATTACGTGGGAGGCTATCCTCACACCGCATTGGTCTTGCTCCCGGACGCGGATCGCGCAGCACAAAGTTGTGCTGATGCTGCAGGACACCACCGAACTGGACTTCAACGGGCAGCGTATCTCGGGGTTGGGGCCGCTGAGCTACGAAGCGCAGCGAGGCCTTTACGTACATCCGACGTATGCGGTCAGCGTTGATCGCGAGCCTTTGGGGGTACTGGATGCGTGGATGTGGGCGCGCGAGCCGAAGGACGCCGACGGCCGGCGCCCGGGGATCAAAGAGAGCACCCGCTGGATCGAGGGCTATGAACGGGTGGCCGAACTGGCGACGGAGTTGCCGGAGACCCGGCTGGTCTACGTGGCCGACCGTGAGTCTGACATGATCGAGTTGATGGGCCGGGCCCGCGAACTGGGCCAGCCAGCGGATTGGCTGTTGCGTGCTCAGCATGATCGGGCACTGCCTGACGGCCAGAAACTGTGGCCGACGGTGACCTCGGGTGAAGCTCTTGGGGGAATCACCTTCACCCTGCCCGCGAGGCATGGTCAAAAAGCGCGCGTGGTACGCCAGCAGCTGTGGGCGCGTGTCGTCGACCTTCCGCATGGCAAGAACCAAACGATCCGGGCCACCTGCGTGGTGGCCAAGGAAATCGACCCACCTGCCGGAAGTCGCCCGGTCGAGTGGCGCTTGCTGACCAATCGCACCGCCGAGACGCTCGAAGAAGTCGCGGAACTGATCGATTGGTATCGCGCTCGCTGGGAGATCGAGATCCTCTTCCATATCCTCAAGAACGCCTGCCGCATCGAGGCCTTGCAACTGGGAACGATCAAAGGTCTGCAACGTGCCATCGCGCTGTACCTCATGGTCTCCTGGCGGATTGCTGTGTTGATGCGATTTGGCCGAACCTGCCCCGACTTGCCCGCCGACTTGTTCTTCCACGAAGATGAATGGCATGCCGCCTATCTTCTCAACAAGAAGAAACCGCCGGCTGACCTGCCAACCCTTAACCAGGTCCTGCGCCTGGTGGCCATGCTCGGTGGTTTCCTCGCTCGCAAAGGCGACGGAGAGCCGGGCGTCAAGACCATCTGGCTCGGATTGCAGCGCGTCATAGACTGCGCTATCGGCCTTCAGTTCATGCGTCAGGCAGATCCTGGGTAAGTTGTGTATAAGGCTATGCCTTCAACTGGCAGCCGTTTTCCGGGCTCGACCCTATCACCTTGCCCTGCGGATCAATTTCGATGGTCATCTGCACCACGGCATGCGCCTCCGGAGAAACCACGCCAGAGACAGTTGCTTGATACTGTGTTTGGCCTCGCCAACCGCCCGTGGTTGTCGTGTAGGCCGAATTGGCAGCGTCACCAAAGACGTTGTTCGGTTTGCCTTGGAGGTTCTGGTCGCTTTGGCCCTCTTCAGACTTGCAGGGGCGGTCAGTGAGTAGCGTCCGCCCGTCCTCCACACATCGATATTGGGCGTGCGCGGTTGTGGCAAACACCCCGAGGGCGATAATTGCAAGCAGTTTGTTCATTTCATGCTCTGGGCAAGCCAGAAGTGTTGAATAATTCCCTGGTATTTTACCCAGCTGTAGCTAGATTTTGGCATATCGAAACAGGTTCCCAGGGCAATCGCATGAATCTTATACAAGACCGAGCGGTTCGGCGCGGAAGGTATCGGAAGTAGCCGCGATCAGTCGCTGAACCTTGAGGCCGCCCTTGCGCTTGAGGTGAGCAAGGCGGATGTGATTCAAGGCGAAGTGGCGCAAGAGCGCCAGGTTGTGAGCGGCATGTTCGGTGCGAGGCCGAGCAGGCACGGATTGTCCAGTTGCTCGTGGAACGTGTCACCGTCAGCGCCAGAGGCCTGCGCATTGACCTGAAAGCGTCGGTGATGCGTGAACTGATCCAATCGGTGATGCCAGAGAGGAAGGCGACGTGATGGTTAGCGATGTCATTTCTGTTGATCTGCCAATGGCCTTCAAGAAGCGTGGCGGGCGCAAGGTGATCGTATTGCTGGACGGGAATCACGGCAACCCCCGGTGCGGATAGCCACCATCGACAACATCATGATCGAGGCAGTCGCACAGGCATTTCGCTGGCAGAGGTTGCTGGAAAACGGTACCTACGATTGTATGGACGAAATCGCCAAGGCGGAAAAGATCGGGCCTTCGTTCGTGAGTCGGGTCATTCGGCTGGCGTTGCTGGCACCGGATATCGTGGAAGGGGTTGGTCTTGTTGTCTGGTGGTGCGTAGTTCCCTGGAAACAAACTCACTATCTGGGCATGTGAGTACTGGTGAGGACAAGAGCGGAAACGTGAGGACTTTGGCGCGTGTGTGTTAGCAATGGCCTGAACCAGCCGTCGGATCGCTCTGTTCAATGGGCAAAAGCTGATCTTCGTCACGGGAACTGCCAAGGCCGGAGGAGATCGGTGCGTCGTTTGTCAGTCGCGTCATCCGGCTGGCGTTGGCGCTGGGCATCGTGAAAGAGATCCTTGCGGGTAAGGATTTCCACTTTTCTCTTAACCTCAGCAAGGTTGGGCTTTATCGCCGACCAATCGCGCCAAGACGCCAAAGGAAGAACCTGCGCGTGTTGACTGGTCGTCCGATAGGACAGCCCTAATCGTGCAAAATGGATAAACTAGCGCGGGTGGACTGTTGTGGGCGCGGAGGAGCAAATGGCCAAGAAGTCGTCGGGAGAGACGCTACTGGTCGGTGTGGTGATCATGATCGCCATCCTGGCTGGGATACCCAAGGAGCTATGGATCGGACTTGGGGTACTCGTCGTCATTTTTTTTGTCGCTCGGGCGTTCCTCAAGAAGTCTGAACCTGAGGTCCCTCAGGCATCTGTTGGTGTGACCATGGAGTCAACTCCTCCTCGGCGAGCTAGCGGTGCAGATCGCCTTACAACGGTTGTCAGCGCTTATGACACTCAGCAGTACGCTATTCCTCGACCGATCCACGAGGCAGGGGCTCAAGCTCGTTGGGTTATGCCCGGTGCGTCGGTCAATGTCGCCGGTTTGTCGCTGCCGGGTGGCCTGCTTTATGTTGGCTCAGACCTTCGCAGCAGCTACGGGCTAATTGACCCGGCGTTAATCAATCCCGCGCTCAGAGTGACTCAGCGGGATGTCGACATGAGCATTCGCCTGACCGACTACTGGCCTAGCTATTCGGACTGCACGCCCGACGCGCGCCGCGCCTATCTGCAGTGGCTGGCCGATGGTCGCCGGGCGACCGAAGCCAACATCGGTTACGTATTCCTCTTCTTCTACGGGCTAGAGCGCCGCGCCCTTGTCGATGCGGTTTCGGATTCCGTTGCGAGGTCGGATATTCCGGCAATAACCCGAGAGGTGAAGCGCCTGCTCGCCATCTACTCGGAAAGTGGCTCCTTCCGGCGCTACGCCTCACAGTTTCTTGCCTACATCGAGGCCGAGTCCATCAAACCCGCGATCTACAAACAGCCGCCACCGTCACGGGATGGGTTCTACGAACTGTCGATGGATATCCGTATCGGACTTGGGCAACTTGTGCTAGATCAGCAGCCAATCCCGGACTCTTGGGCGCTCGCCTGGGCGTTAGCCGATCCGAACATCCTCCGCCGCACGGCCGTTAGGCGATGCCCTGAGATCTTCGCAGCGCTGTTCAAGGCTAAGTATGCCGAAACGCACGGCGATGGACTTCGGCTTCCCGTCAATCGAACGAAGCTGAAGATCGCCTACCAACCTGCGTCGGCAGCCCTCCGCGAACGCGATTTTACGCGTAGCTTTGGCGGCGTGCCCGACGTTTCGGCCCTTTCAGCGCCGATCAAGAAGCTTCAGGAACTGGTGAATGGCTGCACCGAACTGCTTGACTCTTACAGCCGCTTCATCGGACGCAACCCGGACAAGAAGGATGCGCTGGAGGGCGTGCTGCTTCTACCGCCGCCGTATTGGCCGTCGTCCCTCAGGACTGAACTGAACGACATAAGGACCAGGGTTCGCGACGGCATGCTGGTCATGACCTTTGGTGAACTTACGGGCAGATTGAACAGCGCTGGAGCCTTGTCCCGCGACAAGGTCCTTGGCTTAGCCCGGGCGCTCGAATCCTTGCACCTCGGCATGGAGCCCGACGTCCTTGGTGGTCAGAAACTACCGAAGTCGGAAGAGAGAGTGGCGCTATTCATTGCCGATCCCGACGAAGGCGGTGCGCGTAGTACGCCGGCCTACCAGGCGGCCGGGCTGACGTTGGATTTGGCGTGTTCCGTGGCTCTTGCCGATGGCGCTGCGAGCGGATCGGAACTTATTCATCTCACGCGCCAAATCGATTCCTGGACGCATCTCAGCGTCGCCCATCGAAAGCGCCTAAAGGCGCATCTCCGAGTGCGCATTATGCAGCCGAGCACACTAGCCGGCCTGAAGAAGAAGCTCGAACCGTTGCCAGGAGAAGCCAAGCGAACGATCGCGAAGTTCCTCGCGCATCTCGCCGAGGCCGACGGCACCGTTAGTCCCGAAGAGGTAAGATTTCTTGAGCGGGTTTACAAGACGCTTCAGCTCGACGCAAAGCTCGTCTACTCGGATCTTCATTCCGCAGGGTCACCGCACAAGACAGTGACAGCATCGGAGAAACAGGCCGCAGCGTCAGCGACTGGATTCGTGCTCGACCCAGAGCGGATTGCCCAACTACAGAAGGAGACCGAAGCGGTTACGGCTCTTCTTGCGAACGTCTTCGTCGAGGAAACGATAGAGCCGAAGGGTCTTCCTGCTGAGGAAGAAGACGCTGCTCCACAACCCAGCGTACTGGTGGGGCTTGACCAGAGTTACTTAGCGTTTCTGCGCATGCTGGTGTCGCGTCCCACTTGGACGCGCGAGGAGCTTGCTGATGTCGCGGCCGACATGGAACTGATGCTCGACGGTGCGCTTGAGAGTATCAATGAAGCCTCGCTCGACAATTTCGATGCCGCTTTGGTCGAAGGCGACGACCCCGTGGAGATCAACCAGGAAGTGGTGGAGAAGCTGCCGGCATGAGCGCCATTCGCCCCAAGGACCGCGACGCGGTCATTCAGTCCCTCCGAGCCGGCGTCGTGCCGCACGCCGGTCAGCACCTCATTCAGGTCGGTCGCGTCAAGGAGTTGGAAGCCCTCATCAAGGATATCGAGCGTATCGGCAGCGGGGGGTCGTGTTTCAGGGTCGTCGTCGGAGAGTACGGCGCAGGGAAGACCTTTTTCCTCAACTTGGTCCGGTCCATTGCCCTTGAAAAGAAACTCGTGACCGTACACGCTGACCTCAATCCGGATCGCCGACTGCACGCTGGCGGTGGTCAGGCCCGCTCCCTGTACTCCGAACTGACGAAGAACATGGCGACGCGCACTAAACCTGACGGCGGAGCACTCGCCGGCATCGTCCAGAAGTTCGTTGCCCAAGCCAAGGCTGATGCCAAGACATCAGGCAAGCCCGCGGAACAAATCTTGCGGTCGCGCTTGGAGCAACTAACCGAGATGGTTAACGGGTACGACTTTGCGAACGTCATCGCTGCCTACTGCCAGGGCTTCGATGACGGCAACGAGCAACTGAAGGCCGATGCGATCCGATGGCTGCGCGGGGAATTCAGTACCCGAACAGATGCGCGGGCCGCGCTCGGTGTACGGACGATCGTCGACGACGCTTCCGTCTATGACCAAATCAAGTTGCTTGCCCGCTTCGTCAGGCTGTCCGGCTTCGGCGGCCTTATGGTCTGTCTGGACGAAATGGTGAATCTCTACAAACTGGCCAACACCCAAGCGCGGAACGGAAACTATGAGCAGATCCTGCGCATCCTGAACGATTCGTTGCAAGGTGCGTCGGATGGGCTCGGTTTCGTCCTTGGTGGAACACCGGAGTTCCTGTTCGACACGCGGCGGGGGCTCTACAGCTACTCGGCGCTACAATCTCGGCTCGCTGAGAACACCTTTACGAAAGGTGGCTTCGTCGATTTCTCCGGACCGGTGATGCGATTGGCGAGCCTGTCACCCGAAGATCTCTACGTACTTCTGCAAAAGCTGCGTCACGTCTACGCGTCCGGGCAGCCTGACAAGTGTCTGCTGCCCGACGCGGCTTTGCCCGCCTTTATGGCGCACTGCGCGAAGCGTCTAGGCGACGCGTACTTCCGTACGCCGCGCACGACGATCACGGCCTTCATCAATCTGCTTGCGGTAATTGAGCAGAACCCCGAAGCGGACTGGACGTCGTTACTCGACTGCATTGAGGTGGCGAACGATGTCAGTGGCGAAGCGGAGAAGCGCCTAGATGAAGACGATGAACTCGCCAGTTTCACGCTCTAGTTCGTCTTTCGCGCTTCTTGACGAGAGAATACAGCGCTGGATCTGGCAGGAGGATTGGACGGCACTCCGTGACGCGCAGGAAAAGGCCATCCCCGCCCTGATCGAGGCCGATGGCGACATCATCATTGCAGCGGCGACTGCCGCCGGAAAGACTGAGGCCGCATTTTTTCCTATCTTGACGCATCTGCTGCGCACCGAGCCGAACGTTGGATCTGTTTTGTACATCAGCCCGCTGAAAGCGTTGATCAACGATCAGTGGGGGCGCCTCTCGCAGTTGTGCGAGTCGCTTGAGATCCCAGTGATTCCATGGCACGGCGATATTGCGATGGGCCGCAAACGCAGGTTCCTCAGGGATCCGAAGGGTATCCTACTGATCACTCCGGAATCGCTGGAGGCGCTGTTCGTTACCCGAGGTAGCGGCATTCCGGGGCTAGTGGCGGCGGCAAAGTACTTGGTGATCGACGAACTGCACGCCTTCATCGGCACGGAGCGTGGCAAGCAACTCCAGTCGCTAATGGCGCGTGTTGAGTTGGCGGCTGGGCGGGAGATGCCACGCGTAGGGTTGTCGGCAACCTTGGGCGACATGAACCTAGCAGCCAGCTTTTTGCGCCCGGGTGCTCCGGAATCCGTCCACCAAATTATCTCCGGATCTGGTGGCCAAGAGGTGAAGGTACTGATCAAAGGCTGTGTCGAACAGCCGCCCCGCATTAAGACTGAAACGGGCATTGACAATCCGGGGCTTGAGGACCTGGTTACCGGGAGCACAATCGCGATCGGAGAGCACCTCTACAAGACCTTGCGCGGATCCAACAATCTGGTGTTCCCGAACAGCCGTAGCCGAGTCGAAGTCTTTGCGGATCTGCTTCGCCGGCGCTGCGAGCGGGAGCGCATTCCGAACCAATTCTGGCCTCACCACGGCAGTCTCGCCAAGGAGATCCGCGAGGAAACGGAGGCGGCGCTGAAAGACGGCCACCGGCCCGCGACGGCGATTTGTACCACGACGCTCGAATTGGGTATCGATATTGGTGCCGTGAAGAGCGTCGCGCAGATCGGCCCGCCGCCATCGGTTGCCAGCCTTCGCCAGCGTCTGGGCCGTTCCGGGAGACGCGAGGGAGAACCAGCGATACTCCGCTGCTACGCTATCGAGCGCGAACTCGACGACAAGTCCGGCCTTTCCGATCTGCTCCGCGAGGGCCTGGTTCAGACCGTCGCCATGGTTCGCCTGTTGATTGCCGGCTGGTTCGAGCCACCGAAGATAGGTGGTTTGCATGCGTCGACGCTGGTTCAGCAAATCCTGTCGGTGATCGCCGAACGCGGTGGCGTGACTGCGGCGCATCTTTGGTCAAAATTTATTCAGGGTGGGCTATTCGGTGACCTCAGTCGCGATGATTTCGTCGCACTTTTACGTTACCTTGGCGAAAAGGAACTGCTGGTTCAGGAATCATCCGGGCTGTTGCTACATGGGGTCCTCGGGGAAAAGCTTGTCAATCACTACGAGTTCTATAGCGCGTTCCTGTCAGACGAAGAGTTTCGGTTGGTGTGCGACGGGCGGGCGTTGGGCTCACTTCCGGTCACTCGCCCGCTTTCGATCGATCAGCGCATCATCTTTGCCGGGCGGCGGTGGCGCGTACTTGATGTCGACGAGGAAAAAAAGCTGGTGCTTGTGGCTCCGGACAAAGGTGGTGCGCCGCCAATGTTTGACGGGGGTTCCGGCAAAGTACATGACGGGGTACGCGTGGAGATGCGGAAGGTCCTGGCAGAGGCAGGCGACGTTCCCTTCGTTGACGCCGAGGGCTCCCGGTTACTGGAGGAAGCTCGCCAGCATTACGCAGAAGCAGGTCTCGCAACTCGAAGGCTGGTTCCAGCGGGGTCGTCAGTGCTGCTTCTGACGTGGCGCGGTGACTGGGTAAACGATGCGCTGGCGCTTGTGATAGGTCGGTATGGGCTTAACGCTGCGAATGAAGGCGTCGCTGTTCGCGTGTATCAGCCCGATATGGATCGGATACTGGACGCGCTGGGGAAGATCGGTGCCGAGGAGGAGATGGATCCAGCGGCCCTGCTGTCGGGGGTCAAGAACTTGATTCGCGAAAAATGGGACTGGGCCCTACCGGAGCATTTGTTGCGGAAGTCGTTTGCTTCAACGCACCTTGACATAGACGGAGCGCGGAAGGTAGCTATGGATTTGTGCCGGTCAGTCTAATCGGAAAAGTGATTGCTATGGTCAACGATATCCGCGAAGCGCTTATTGCGGCCTCTGGTCGCGGCTGCGCGTTGTCTGACTTGCTCGGAGCCGCTGCTGTTGGACGCAGCCCTGTATCATCTCCGACAAGGGCGAGCGCTTCGGTCAGTACGACAGCGCCCAACGGCATTCCGCTATCAAAGATTCACCACGCCGCCTTCGACGCTCATCTGATCGGCATCGACCCTGACTACTAGCTCCATGTATCCGAGCGCTTATTAATTCAGCATGACGGTCCGATGCTCGAAGCCCCGAAACAGCTGAACGGCGGGGCGATCCGCTTGCCGACTCGCCGCCAAGATCGACCGGACCGCGACTGCCTAGTCCTGCCAATTGCTCGGAGTGTTGTCGCGTCGGGACTCTGCGGTGCTGCTGCGCACGGCGTGGAGTTGAAGCTCGATAATGGGCCCAACGATTACACCTCAACTTCCACGTGGGTTTGGATGAGATTCTGTACGACCGAGTAGATATCGACTGTTTCGTCCGGAACATCAATGCTCACGATGAGGCTGTACCGAACGCTGTTTTGCCAACGGTCCTGGGCAGCGCGGTATTTCCACCAACCGCCGACCGGGAACACCGCGATGGTGTGCATGTCCGCAAGCGCCGCTGCCGAACCCGTCCAAACGTCCGCGTGCAGAGAGCCGCGTGTACACAGCTGCGGGCCCAAGTGCCAGCCGTCAGCATCACCCTCTGGGCCTTCGTAGTCCTCTGTACTCGCCAGTCCATTGATGAAAGCGCGAAAGTTCTCCGTTGATTGTCCGGGCCGTAGAACCTCGAACCGCAGTCCGTGCGACTGATAGCTGAAACGTTGTCGATACCCACGGCGGCCGGGGTTTGGCTCGATGAAGTACGACAAGGTGACTCGAAGTTTGACCTCCGTTTCCGGGGGCAGCTGCCACAACGCCTCGTTTGGCCACGGCAACTGATAGAGCTGCATTTCGTTCAGCTTGGGGTCTGCGGATTCACTTGCATCAACGCCTTTGGCGAACGGTTGCAGATGGTCTTGAGCGATGAGCGTCAGGGCGTGATTCGCGCTATAGAGAGCCCGCTCCAAATTGGGAACGCCGTAACCGACGCTTCTAAGCATCGTTTGCTTGGCAACCTTGTTGCTGTGTTGGCTCAGAAGGAGACCAAATCGCTGCCACATAAACTCTGTCCAGTCGGCAGAGTGCACCAGCAATCCACGAACTGTTTCCGGCCAGTATTCCGGATATTCAGACATGAGCACTGCCGCGTGGCCGGATACCAGGGCGCAAGCAGCGCTGGTGTCCGCCGAGACTTCAAACAGTTGGCCCATCGTTCTACCCGACGTGGTCAGCAAGGACACAACATCCTCGCTAGAAACCTGGGTTCGATCAGGCGACAGCAGTCGATTCCCGCCTTCTGCGACAAGGTCAGGTTTGTAGGGGGCGTGCTTGCGCCAACGCCAGTTGACCGAAGACCGCGACGCAGGTGCAACATCACCCGCACGTGCGAACGGCGACCATCCATCAAGAGTTGGGTCATCGTTTGTGGTTTTTTCGGTATACGCCCCTACAGTCAGCGCATTCCATGATTGGGCTGGATCTTCGATCTCGGCAAGGTGCAGTTGTTCCCAGTGATCGACGTGTGGCGACAGGTCACGGTTGTTGCCTGCAGAAATAACGAAAGGCCTTTGTTTTCCGTCTTCCATTCCTGATGTAAACTGATCGATCTCTGCCGACCAAGATGAAGGTTGTCCACCCATGCGCTCGGGGTCGGCTGTTACTGCGAGAGAGTACACACGGTGCCACTCTGGCCGCTCGACCTCGAGCTTCGCTGCCGTGCCAACCGTAATGGCGCCATACAGCTCTGGGTCATTTCCGCCTGTTGGCGGCAGAATGCGACCCGACTCGATGCGATGTTTCAGAACGACGGGCCCGTCGCTAACCAGGGCTGCGTGCAGGTCGCCAAAAGCGGCAAGCCCAGCCTGTCTGGAACCGTGATCACTGTAGGGCGCACTCGGATTCGCGGGATTGAAATCGTCGAAGTGAGGCCAGCCAGGACTCCAACGCTCCGCATGGTCTGCGTCGCAGACGCTCGCCAGCAACGGGTGGCGATAATTGACACCGGTATCAAGGATCGTCACTGCAGTTGATGCGGTGTAGTCAACCTGCATTCGATGCAGCAAATCATCTGCCCACTGCTGCTGCTCTTTCGGTGAGGATTCGATTAGGACGTTCGGTGTTTCCTTGGCTCGGCGCAACTCTTCGAGAGACGCAATCAATTCAGGCGCACTTGCGAGTTGACGCGCAGCGGCCCTGACGAGAACCACTACGCTGTCGAAAAAGCTCAGTGACGTATTCCCCAAGCGTCCGCCTATGCGCTCCGCAAGCTGCCGAGCAATTTCGAGAGGATTCTCTTCTGAGCCCCGCTTCTTCAGCCAAAGTTCCCACCATACGGCCTGATCAGGATCACCGGGGAATTCTTCTGGACCATCAGTCCAAAATGACCGCAAGTCAGCCAGCTTGATTTCGGCGACGCTATCGACAAGATTGTGGTTTCGTGGTCCACCCTTCCCGTCTTTGTCCGGGTCGAGGTACTGCTCCAACTTTCTCTGGAAAACATCCCGCCTAGATTCTGGTATGAAGATCAACGCTACTTCGTGATCGTTTTCTTTGCGGCATGAACGGAGCTTAAAATCGCGACTTGTATCCAGGCTTTCCAGTGGAAGTTCGCAACCCGGTGCACCTACGATCTCGACGTAGATCCCGACGTCCTCTGTTATCGGGTTTTCAATCTGCGACCGTTGCGCTTCGAATTGAGCTACCAGATCAGTGTAGCGGGACGATAAGTACTGTCCATGCGCCAAGCGATCCTGTGGAGGAATTATGGGGTTTCGACCTGTCCTTTTGGATCGAAAGTCTTCGCTTGTGAAAAACCCATCAACCAGGATGTGTCTCTTCCGCTCCGGCATTGAGTCCCCTTATTTTTTTCCAGCATGGCGCCGCTCAATTGCCTTGATAATGAGCGACGTAGTGACCCTGCTCTCTTGGTGAAGAACGGCATCCTTGGCTGCGTCCTCGGAGGCGCGAGTCAATTCCGCTGCGCTCAGTCCTTCTGTGGCAGCTGTAATCTCGTCCCACGCCAAAGAACTCGCATCGAACAGTGCTAAACGGTTCTCGACCAATTTTCTGACCTGTTGCTTACCAGGTTTCTCGAAGCGAATAATGTCGTCGAAACGGCGATAAAGCGCTTTGTCGAGAAGCTCCGGGTGATTGGTGGCAGCAACAATAATACTCTCGGAGTCATCCTGCTCGACAAACAACAGGAAGGAGTTCAGGACTCTGCGAATCTCGCCAACGTCGTTCTGAGCACCACGCTGAGTACCGATAGCATCGAACTCGTCGAACAAATAGACGGCACGAGTCTGCTTGATTTGATCGAATACCAAACGAAGCTTCGCGGCCGTCTCTCCCATGAATCGGGTAATCAGGCTGTCGAGGACAATAGTGTAAAGCGGCAGCTTGAGCTCTGTGGCAAGTACCGAGGCGGACATGGTCTTCCCAGAGCCCGGCGAACCAGTAAAGAGCAGTTTTCGCCGGGGGAAAAGGCCGAACTGTGCAAGCTTGTCCTTTTGCCGCTGCTCCAAAAGAACTTGGTCAAGGCGTTCTTGGACCTCGCCAGTCAGAACGAGCTCATTGCTTCGAATCGGCGAGTGAGTCAGCTCCAGCAACCCCTTCAAATCGCCTTTGGGCTGCTGCAATAGCGGGGTTGGCTTAGGGGTGGCAAGACCCAAGCTCGCAGGTTTTTGGGATTTCTCGACCATTGTCTTGATATCCCCAGCTAGCTTGTGATGCCCTTGCCGCGCCTCCTGAGCCGCCACCTGCAAAGCAGTAGAGTAGAAACGCTGATCGTCGCGATCAGCGTGGCTCCTCAGTAGTGCTTTGATTTGCTCAGCCGTGGCCATTTTTTCTCACCATAATTCTCAGTTCGTATGATAGCCGATCCTGCGCGGAACCTTAGGCGGTTCGCGGTAGCCCGTGGGGCCGATCTGAGCGCGATGATCGACCGGTTCGTTAAGCAACTCGGCCGATGGGTGACTGGGCGCGCGCAACATCAAGGCTTAAGGATCTCGACGCCCAATGAGATCTGGAGCCACTTTGCCGCGCCGTAGACCCAGCGACGCAGTTCGCGTGCGGCGTTCGTCCAGTCCCGCTGGCTGATTCGCCGTCGCAGCGTCGAATTGAAGCGGCCCTGCGTCAAGGTTGAACGTGAATCGACGATGGCTGCGAGCCGTCCCTCCGGTTCAGTGGCCAGCACCGGGCAGTAGAGCAGCGTGGCGTTGAGCGCACCTGCCGATCCGATCGGAGCAATGAAACTTCCCGCCTCCATCACAGCCCCTCCTTCACCTCCTTCGCGACCTCATCGATCCCGGCATCCCGGTTTTTCTCGATGAAATTGAAGGCCCAGCGCACGATCGCCAATTCCGGTAAGCCGCAGCCGAAGGTCAAGCCGTCCAACGCGGGTCACCGATCCCGCCCACTCCTGCAGCCGGAACTGCTGGACTGCAATGGCTCCACCGACGAATTCGGTTACCGCGCTGCTTGGACGTATCCGCGATGAGCAGCGTCTGGCCAGAAGCCTCACCAATGCGATGGCGGCCACTAAAACCGACCCTCGCGCAGATAGTCTGCCACTGCTCACGCATCGGCTCTGGTAACGATACGGAGGAGGATCACTGTGTTCTCGCCAACGACGGCTCTCCCGGTTGCTGGTGAACAGGATTCCACCACTTCAGCGACTGCTTGCCCTGTGCGCGAAACGTGGTGTCGGACCGCTAAGGTGCGATGCAATGCCATTCCTGGACGACGCTGTAGAACCCCTCGGGCTCCTTGATACGCTCGAACCCACGGAGTTGGATTGCCATCGGCGCGATTGTCACCAACACCGGCTCATAGAGGGCGGGTAGCTGGTATTGGGCCAATGCCCCGGCGCTGACGAGCAGTGCTTGGGTGTAGATGGCATCGCCACGTTTTTCGGTCACGGTACGCAAGTCGCCAACGTAGGCAGGGCTGTTCAGGATGTCGCGCCACGGGCGACGCCGACCACCGATACGCATCAGATAGACTTTGAAAATCATGGGGGAGAGGAACTAACGAAGAAGCTTCACAGCCGCCAACGTGCTGTACACCTGTACAGTATATTGCATGAATGGCGAGCCGATACATCACGCGTGCAACCGAGCGGACGGAGGCGTCGGGCGGGGGCTGTTGAACGGCGTCGTGGAAGCGACTTGACGGGGTCGATCGATGCCGACCGCCAGCAAGGTGTTGAACGCGCTGCGACTTTTGGATGCCAACGAGAGTGCAACGATCCGGCGCGACACTACTCTCACCCACCCGACGCTTTACCTTGAAGAGAAAACCTCAGCATCTGGCTTTGGCTAGCGCCAGCCGACAAAACGGGCACGATCGCGCATGCGACACATTCGGCTCGTAGATGTACATGGCCTGACACCTCGCACAACGCTCCCACCCGACGATCCTCGATCGCACATCCCTGATCGCGTACCACGCGGCATTGATGTCCAGGCCGCCGCTGCCGACACGACCATGCACCTCCCACGCCGACAACAGCATCGCTGCAGTGACCGACCGACCAGCCCCCTCGTCAAGACGGTTGTAGAGGGCAACGAAACTGGACAGCTTGGCCAGCATCATCGGGTTGGTGATGAAGGGTCTGACAGAGTCCGGCAGCTTCCCGTTATGCGGACTTTCACCGTGGACCTGCCGCCAGCGCATGCGCAGCGGCTTCGGATGGATGCTCGTCAGGTAATGAACGATCGGCACGCGCAGGCGCAAACGGATCAGCTCGTGGGCCACCCGGCTGTTTTCCAACTCATCAAGGGCAAGCAGCGCCGACATGACCGTTAG
>Ga0209570_1001165_pt1 | contig 16651 bp, 11 predicted proteins | sample EBPBio172007_DNA_FD_185861 | JGI IMG/M metagenome (GOLD analysis project Ga0209570, IMG submission 185861) | Wastewater treatment Type I Accumulibacter community from EBPR Bioreactor in Madison, WI, USA - Reactor 1_9/17/2007_ DNA (SPAdes)... | ecosystem: Engineered > Bioreactor > EBPR >... | reverse complement strand
GGGGACTCTTGGAAACTGGTCATCAAATGGCCGCATCGGCCGGTTTCTTGCCCTTCAGGAAGCGCCCGGATGGTAAACGAGGCGTTAACGACGTTTGTGAATCGCGCAGTCAAATGGGTTTCCAAGGGTCCAGGGGTCCACTACCCTTCCAATTGGTAAATGATGGGCGCAGTGTCTCCGTTCACCCGGCCAGAGGCGGCATGGGGCGGCGGAGATCACCGTATGCGCCCATGTTCAGTAGCGTGGCGAGGCGGCAACGATGAATCGACCCAAGAAGCTCCAGGACCCCACTGAAGCTGCGATGTCGGCGATCGAAGAGGCGCTCCGCCTTGACCAGCCCAAGGACGGCACTGACACGCCAGTCGAGACCGAGCCCCGGCTGCCCACGACCAGCGAGAACGACCTGAAGCTCGAACTGCCGCGCGTCGAGCCGGCCCCGGCGTCGCCTCCGCCGGTCCCTGCTGCCCCCGCCCAGCAGCAGCCCGCGCCGCCGCGCGCCGCGATCGCGCCCGATACCAGCCGCGTCGCCAATGACGACCGCCGGGATTCCAGCTCGCTCGTCCAGGCCTTCGCCGTGCGCCCCTCAAGCAGGCCCTACTGGTTCGCCGCGCTCGCCTCGCTCGCCTGGCTCGGTGGCGCCGCCTTCGTCCTGCTCGGCCGCTACGGCTCGTTCAGCAACGGCCTGCCCGAGCCCGTCGCCAGCTTCGGCATCGGCGAATGGACCTTGCTCGCGCTCTCGATCGGCGCGCCGGTCGTGTTCTTCTTCGTCCTGGCGGCGCTCTATCGCCGCACCCAGGAAATGCGCCTGATCTCGCGCGCCATGACCGAGGTCGCGCTGCGTCTGGCCGAGCCCGAGGTCGCAGGGGCGGATTCCGTCCTCTCCCTCAGCCAAACCATCCGCCGCGAGGTCGCCGCCATGGGCGACGGCATCGAACGCGCGGTCGCACGCGCCGGCGAGCTTGAAACCATCGTGCGCGGCGAGATTTCGACGCTGGAGCGCGCCTATGCCGACAATGAGATCCGCCTTCGCTCGCTGATCGACGAACTCGTCACCCAGCGCGAGGCCGTGGTCGGCAATGCCGAGCGCGTCAAGCTCGCCATCAGCGGCGCCCATGACGGGCTCGCCAAGGACCTCGACAGCGCCAGCCGCACCATCGCGGAAGCTGTCTCGCAGGCCGGCGACCGCGTCACCGGCTCGCTCGGCGCCAAGGGCGACCAGATCACGCAGGCGCTCGGCCGCGCCGGCGAGAAGATGATCGAGGAGATCAGCGGCCGCAGCCACGACCTCGTCGAGCGCCTTCAGATCACCTCCGGCGAAGTCTCCGAGCGCCTGGCCGGCGCCAGCGGCAACCTGTCGGACATGCTCGACGGCCGCGCCAAGGAAATCGCAAGCTCGCTGGAACGCACCGGCGCGGTCCTGACCGAAGGCCTGACCACCGGCGCCCAGGACGTCACCCGCGCCATCAGCGAGACCGGCAACCAGGTCGCCGAGACGCTGACCGGCCGCGTCGAGACCGTCAACGAACTGCTCAAGAATACCGGCGAGACCCTCGCTCGCGACATCTCCGCGCGTGGCACGGAAGCGGCCGAGCGCTTCGAGGTCAGCAGCCGCAACATGGTCGCGCTGATCGAGAGCCAGAGCGAGGCCCTGCAGGCGCGCCTGGCGGAATCCGGCGAAGCGCTGCGCAGCGCCCTCTCCGACGAGGGCGAGAGCGTCACGACGCGCCTCGCCGAGGTCGGGCGCGGGGTCAACAGCCTGCTCAACCGCCAGAACGAAGCCATCGCCAACCGCCTCACCGAGGTCGGCGAGAGCGTCCACGGCCTCATCGGCACGCATGGCGACACGCTGGTCAATCGCCTCAACGACACCGCCCGCACCGTCGACGACGTGCTGCGCGAGCGCAGCGAGGCGATCATCCTGCGCGTCAACGACGCCAGCCAGTCCCTCAGCGAGTCCGTCGCGCAGCATGGCGACACCCTCACCGGCCGCATCACCGATGTCGCGGGCCAGGTGAACGGGCTCTTCACCGAGCAGGGCAGCAAGCTCGTCGACCGCCTCAACGAAACCGGCCAGACCGTCCATACCCTGCTCGACCAGCAGGCCGAGAAGCTCGTCGACCGCGTCTCCAGCGCCGGCAGCGAGCTCGCCGACCTCGTCGGCCAGCAGAGCGACAGCGTCGTCGGCCGCGTGTCGGAGGCCAGCACCGAGCTGGCCCGCGTCCTGGCGGAGCGCAGCGAAGCAGCCGTCGCCAGCGTCTCCGGCGCCAGCAACGACCTTGCCCGCCTGATGGGCGAACAAAGCGACGCGACCGTCGCGCGCGTCTCCAATGCCGGCGTCGATGTCGCCAAGCTCCTCTCGGAGCGTAGCGAAGCCCTGGTCGCCAGTGTCTCCGGCGCGGTCAACACCGTCGAAACCCGCCTGCGCGACGAAAGCGAACTGCTCGTCAGCCGCCTGACTCAGGCCGGGCAGGATGTCAGCGCCGTCGTCGGCAGCGAGAGCGAACGCCTGATCTCCGGCCTCTCCGATACCGGCATGCGCGTCAGCGCCCTGCTCGAGGAGCAGGCCGGCGCGATGACCGTGAAGGTTTCGCAGGCCGGACTCGAGATCAAGGACCTGCTCGGCAGCGAGAGCCAGGCGCTGGCCAGCCGCGTCGCCGATGTCGGCCGCTCGGTGCACGGCATCCTGGCGGAGCGCTCGAACGCGCTGATCACCCGCCTCGCCGAGACCGGCGCCGGCATCGACCAGCAGCTCGACGAGCGCGGCGCCGTTCTGGCGTCCCGCATCACCGGCAGCATCGAAGCTGCCCAGAATGCGCTCGAACAGCAGCAGACGGGCTTCCTCGCCAGCATCAGCGAGACCGGGGAGAAGGTCGGCGCCCTGCTCGGCGAGCAGCGCGAGACGATGGTGCGCGATCTCGTCGACACTGGCCGCGAGGTCCACACCCTGCTCGGCGAGCAGAGCGAGGATCTGGCACGCCGCATGACCGAGGCGACCCGTACCCTCACCGAGACCATCAATGTCGACGGCCGTCATGTCGCCGACCGTGTCTCCGAAGCGACGCAAGGGTTGCGCGACACCTTCACCGTCCATGCCGAGGAGGCGCGCACCATGCTTGCCGGCACCGGCCGCGAGATCGTGCTGGCGCTGACCCAGCAGGGCGGGCGTGTCAACGAGGCGCTCTCGGCCAATGCCGAGTCGATGCTGCGTTCGGTCGAAGGCCGTGCGCAGGCGCTGAACGAGGCACTGGCTCTGCGCCACGATGCGCTGACCAAGCTCTTCGACGAGCGCGGGCACGAGATCGAAGCCGCGCTCGGCGGTCGTCTCGCCGCACTCTCGACGCTGTTCGATACGCAGGGCCGCGACGTCGAGACCGCGCTCGCCGCACGTCTCGGCGCCTTCGAGGACCTCATCGTCGTCCAGGGCGGCATGCTGACCGCCAAGATCTCCGGCGATGCGCAACAGCTCACGGCCGCGCTCCATACCGGCATCGCGCAGGTCGAGAAGCTGATCTCCGAAGACAGCGTCATGCTGGCTGACAAGGCCGGAACGCGCGCGCTGGAAGCAGCCGAGCTCCTCGCCAACCGCACCCGCGAGGCGGCGGAGGCGATGGAGAGCCAGATCAAGCTGTTCGAAGACCGCTCGGGCACCAAGAGCGCCGAGATCGCCGGCACGCTCGACAGCCTGATCGCCCGCATCGACGGCAGCCTCGGCTCGCGCGCCACAGCCCTCAACGAGGCGCTGGTCGAGCGCACGGTCGACATCGCCCGCGTGCTGGCCGAAGGCGGACGCGAGGTTACCAAGGCGCTTGCCGCCAAGGCCGACGAGATCGGCGAGGTCGTCACCTCCAAGAGCGAGTCGCTCACCCGCACGCTCAGCGACAAGGCCGACACGATCAACGCGACGCTCGGCGGCCGCGCCCTCCAGATCGCCGACACGCTCGACCAGAGCGTCGCGCGCTTCGAGGAGCGCGTCGTCGGCCGGCTCGACACAGTGTCTCACACCCTCGACACGCGCGGCGACGAGATCGCCGCCACGCTGCAGGGTCGTTCGGAGGCCATCGCTACGGTGCTGGCCGAGCGGGCGCAGGAATTGCGCGCGCTGTTCGACGACCAGGGCGGCGGCATGGTCTCGGCGCTCGCCGGCCAGAGCGAGGCGATCGCCGCCGCGCTCACCGAGCGCGCCGAGCAGCTGCGCACGCTGTTCGACGATCGCGGGCTCGGCATCGTCGCGGCGCTCGGCCGTCGCGGCGACGCCATCTCGGGTGCGCTCGATCAGCGCGCCGAGCAACTGCGCGCGATCTTCGAGGGCCAGGGCGCCGGCATCGTCACGGCGCTGGAACGCCAGGGCACGGCGATCGCCAATTCGCTGGACGAGCGGACGGACGCCATGCGCGCCGCATTCGACGCCAAGGGCCACGGCCTCGTCGAGCTCATCGGCCGCCAGGGCGAAACCCTCACCCAGTCGCTCGACGAGCGGGTGGAGACCCTGCGCGCCGTGTTCGACGCCAAGGGCAATGGTGCCGTCGAGGCGCTGAACGAGCGCGGCGAGGCTCTCGCCGCCGAGTTCGCCACGGTCGGCGAGACGGTGGTGCGCGCGCTCGAAAGCCGCGGCAACGCCATCGTCGCCGGCCTGCGCGATCGCGGCGCGGTCATCGCCAACGCGGTCGAGGCTTCGTCCAACGCGCTGCGCGAGACGCTCGAGGCTGGTTCGCGCCAGTCGATCGAGGCGCTGGTCGGCACCAACGAGCAGCTGCGCGAGGAGCTCGGCGGCATGCTCGGGCGCCTCGGCGAAGCCAACAAGCTGATGCAGCAGATCGTCAACGGCGCGAACAAGAACCTCGCCGCCGTCGAGAATAGCCTGTCGACCCGCGTCGGCGAATTGCAGACTGTGATCGGCACCGTGATGGCGGAGGCCGGCTCGGCCTCGCAGCAGGTCACGGCGCAGATCGCCGAGCTGAAGAGCTTCTCGGAAGGCACGCTGCGCGAGACAACCGCGCTGATCGGCCAGCTCGACGATCGCGGCACGTCCCTCAACGAGGTGACGCAGGCCAGCAGCGCGGCGCTCAACGCCGTCGCCGGCCGACTGGAGCAGATCGAGGGCCGCGTCGGCAAGGCACTGGCCGAGCGCCGCGATGCGCTGGAGCAGCTGCACGGGCTGATCGCCAACCGCACCGACGATGTCGAGTCGATCACCCGCTCCTTCGCCGCGCTGATCGACGATTCGCTCAGCACGGCCGAAGCGCGCGCCCGCCAGATCGGCACTGTCCTGTCCGACTCGGCGGAATCGACGACCAACGCGATCGCCCAGCAGTTCGAGACGATCCGCTCGGCCACCGGCCAGGAGCGCGAGCGCACGGCGGAAGCCCTGCGCGCCGCCTATGCCCAGGTCTCGACCGAGATCGGCGGCGAGATCACCAAGGTGACCGAGCGCTTCCAGAAGGCGGCGCAGGACATGCGCGGCATCACCGGCGACATCCAGCGCGAGCTGGAAGCCACCCGCGCCGAACTGAAGCGCGGCGTGCTCGAACTGCCGGCGGAAGCCCAGGAATCGACCTCGGCCATGCGCCGGGTCGTGGCCGAGCAGATCAAGGCACTGAACGATCTCACCGAGATCGTGACGCGGTCCGGCCGCCGCGGCGACGTCTCGCTGCCGATCGACCATGTTGCCAGCCGGCGCCCGGTCGCGGCTGCCGCCGCCCCTGCCCCGGTTGCCCCGGCACGGCCCGCCCAGGCGCTCACGCCGGCTCCGCAGCCTGCGCCCGTCGCGGAGGAGCCGCTGCTGCGGCCGTCCATCGATGCGGCGAGCGAGCCCGCGCAACCCGCCGTGCCGCGCGCGACCGTCCGGATCGAGACCGCGACTGCGCCGACGCGTCCCGCTCCCGTGCAGGAGGCGCCGCGCCGCCAGCCGGAGCCGGTGCAGCAGCAGCCGGCCAAGGCGGGCTGGCTCTCAGATCTGCTGACCCGCGCCTCGCGCGAGGACAAGCAGCCGGAACCGAGCAAGCCGACGTCCCATTCGATCGAGAAGCTCGACTCGCTCTCCGTCGATATCGCGCGGATGATCGATCATGACGCGGCCGTGGAACTGTGGGATCGCTACAAGCGCGGCGAGCGCAACGTCTTCACCCGCCGGCTCTACACGCTGCAGGGCCAGCAGACCTTCGACGAGATGCGCCGCAAGTATCGCCGCGACGCCGAATTCAAGGACACGGTCGACCGCTATATCGAGGAGTTCGAGCGCCTGCTCGGCGAAGCCGCCAAGGACGACCGCGACTCGATGGTGGCCAAGACCTACCTGACCTCGGAGACCGGCAAGGTCTACACGATGCTCGCCCACGCCAGCGGGCGCTTCGAGTAAGCACGCAGCTTCCAGCAACTGAGACGCGAAAGGCCGCCCGAGAGGGCGGCCTTTCCGTTACAGGTTGCTGCACCGGGGCCGGCTACGTGCCTAGGGCGCGCTGATTTCCCATGGTAACTCGGGTCATCCCGGCCGGAGCGAAGCGAAGAGCCGGGATCCATGCCTGAACCTTGATCGGAAGCGTTCCGGCATGGATCCCGGGTCAAGCCCGGGATGACGGCGTGGTTCCGTCTCAAATCAGCACGCTCTAAGCCGCCGCCCGGAAGCGCGCCTCGCCCCGGCTCACGAAGCAGCTCCTGTCGAACAGCGAGAGGTCGAGCGGATTGGGCAACCGCACATCCGCGATCTCGGGGAATGGCTTGCCAGAACCCTCATAGGCGCGGTCGATCTGCGAGATGAAGACGAGGATCAAACCCTTATCTCGCGCAAAGGTTCTCAGCGCTCTCACTTGCAGCTCCAGTTCCGGCGTGTCGCGGCGCTGGTCGAGCAGCTGCAGGTAATCGATGACCGCGACGGTGCCGCGCGGCGCATCTGCCAGCCTTGCGACGATATAGTCGGCGCTGATGGCATCGGAACAGTCGCAGTCGAACAAGCCAGCGAAGTCATTCGGCTCGATGTCGATCGCCCGCAGCCGGGACAGCACGTCGGCTGGCCTGTATTCAAGCGTGAGGAAGACGCCCCGGCGCCCGGCCCGCATGGCTTCCGCCAGAAGCGCAAGGCTCGCCAAGGTCTTGCCCTGCCCCGGCCGCCCGGCGACCAGGGCGAGATCCCCCGGCTCCAGCAGGGACCAAAAGGCGCAAACCGATGTCATTCCCGGCTGCTTTGCCGTGAGCAGGCTCCAGCTGCGATAGCCTTCCTCTGCCGCGATGCGATCGAGTGCGGCGTGCAACGGTATGCGTTCCGCCCGGCTCATAAGCCTGGCCTTGCGCTTCAACTGATGGATCGGGGCCGACAAACTCATGACGTGAACCTCCTATCGCGAGCAGCTGGCGCAATCCCTCCTCATGCGTGATGCCCGGACAGTCGGTCATGTCGTCGGAATGCCCTGCATGATGATGCTTCCCCGGCTGGAGGGGGGAGGCTCGGGCCGAGCCTGAATTGGAGTCTATCGCAGCCGCAGACGGAAGGGAAACGTCGGCAAGACGAGCTCAGCGCGCCCAGCGTACGATCTCGACAAGCACTTGCGACAGCGCCTTATCGAGCGCCTGGGTCGCACCCGGCCCATCAACCGCGCCGGCCGGCACACGCGCCGCGAAGAGCCGCGCCCGCTGGATCTGACCGGTCCGGTCACCGACGATCCGCGCGGTAATCTCGACCACCGCCGTGCCCGTCGCGGCATCGATGTTGAAGCTGCGGATATTGGTGTTGAGCTGGACATCGGGCGAGATGCGCTGGCCCGGACCCGAGACAGAGCCGACCCGGCCGGCATTCTCGAAGGTCTGGATCAGGCGGGCCTGCACCAGCGCCGGAACCCGGTCCGCCCATTGCGCGCCGCCGACGAAGGAGAGCGCGCCGCTCGAATCCCGGACGATGACGCGATCGGAATCGAGCGCCTGCACCGCCGTCGGCTCGGCCACGACCATGATGGCGCGCGAACCGCCGACCTTACCGAGCCCGCCGGGTGCCGAGAGATCGAAGGTGGTCGGCGTCGCTCCGCCGCCGCAGCCGGCAAGCAGCGCGGCCACAGCCAGGACGGGGAGGAAGCGGCGAGCCCGGCGGGCCGGAGGAAGCTGAACCTCGGTCGTCATGGGCTAGCGGGATCCGTTATACTGGGGAAGCGGCGGCTTGCCGCCGAAAATGAACTGCTGCGGGTTGCGTTCGAAATTCCGCAAGGTGCGGTTGAGTTCCGTCAAGGTCCTCTTGCCATCCGATGCCAGCGACTCGACATCGCGCAGGCCCGGCCCGGTGAAGCGGCTGATGCCGGCGGTGATCTCGGCCGTGCGCTTGTCGAGATTATCGGCCAGCGTCCGGATCGACTTGGCGGCGTCGGCCACCTCCTGGAAGGCGGTGCGGCCATCGGGACCCGATCCGGATTCAAGGAAGCCCGTAGCGGCCTTCAGCACGCCTTCGATCTGGTCTGCCGCCTTGTCCAGCTTGGCCGTAATCGAAGCTGCGTCCTTGACTGCCTTGGCGACATCGGCACTCGAGCCGCCGAGCGCGCCGGTGAACTTGTCGACATTGTCGACGATGCTGGCGATCCGGTTGCGATCGACCGAGCGCACCACCGCGGTCAGCTCCTCGCTCAGCGATTGCAGCTTCTGCGAAAGCGGCTGGATCGTCTCGGCAATGCTGCCAAAGCTGGCCATCAGCTTGTCGATGCCATCGGCATTGTTGCCGAGCGCCTGCGAGAACTTCTCGACATTGCGGACGGTGTTGTTGATCGGCGTGGCGTTCTGCTTGATCAGCCCATCGAGCGAGGTGAGCATGCCATCTGCCTTCTGCGCGACGTTGCGCACGGTCTCGATGATGTCCTGCAGCTCCGAGCGCTCGGCGATGATCGTCGGCATCGGCTCGCCGGGCTTGGCCTTCAGGACCGGCGCCGTGGGATCGCCGCCGATGAGCTGGAGCGCGACCACGCCGGCCAGGCCCTGAGCCTCGATGCGCGCGCGCGTGTCCTCGCGCAAGGGCGTCGTGTTGGCGACCTGGATCACGGCGTAGATGCGGCGCGGGTCGTCCGGCTGGAGTTCGATATTGGTGACCTCGCCGACGCGCAGGCCGTTGAACAGCACACTTGATCCGCGGCCAAGCCCGGTCACCGTGCCGGTGAAGATGACGCGGATATTCTCCTTGCTTCCCGCCCCACCACTGTTGAACCAGTAGACGAAGCCGAAAGCCGCCGCGAGGACCGCGAGCGTGAACAGACCGACGAGTGCATAATTGGCGCGCGATTCCATCGTCTAGCCGTTTTGTCCCTGCTCTCCCGCCGGCAGCCTGGCCATGGCGCGCTCCCCGCCGAAATAGGCCTTCAACCATGGATGGTCGGACGCCAGCATCGCCGCCAGCGGGCCGACCGCGATCACCTTCTTGTCCGCCAGAGCGGCGATTCGGTCGCAGGCATGATACAGGCTGTCGAGGTCGTGGGTTACCATGAAGACGGTGAGGCCCAGCGTCTGCTTCAGGGTCATGATCAGATCGTCGAATTCGGCGGCGCCGATCGGGTCCAGCCCCGATGTCGGCTCGTCCAGAAAGACGATTTCGGGATCGAGCGCGAGCGCGCGGGCCAGAGCCGCCCGCTTGATCATGCCGCCAGAAAGCTCGGAAGGCGCCTTGTCGGCGGCGTCCCGCGGCAGGCCGACCAGATCGAGCTTCACCATCGCCAGTTCGTCGAGCAAGTCCGGCGAGAGCTGGAGGTACTCGCGCATCGGCACTTGGATGTTCTGCTTCACGGTCAGGGCCGAGAACAGCGCGCCCTGCTGGAACATCACGCCGAAGCGCCGCTCGAGCACGCGGCGCTGCTGCAGGTTGAGTTCGTCGACATCCTCGCCGAAGACCTCGATCGTGCCCCGCCGCTTGCGGACGAGGCCGAGGATCGTGCGCGTCAGCACCGACTTGCCCTGTCCGGAGCCCCCGACGAAGCCGAGGATCTCGCCGCGCATCACGTCGAGATCGAGCCCGTCCATGATCACCTTGTCGCCGAAGGCGACCTTGAGGTCACGGACGCGGATGACGGCCTCGGGTTCGCCGGGAGCCTGCGTCCGATGGTGAGGATGAGAAGCGTCCCGCAGCGTCATCGTCAGAACTCGATCGAGGCGAAGAATATGGCGAAGAGCCCGTCGACGACGATGACCATGAAGATCGCCTTCACCACCGAGGCCGTGACCTGCCGGCCGAGCGATTCCGCCGAGCCCTTGACCGCGAGCCCCTCGATCGAGGCGATCAGCCCGATCACGAAGGCCATGAAGGGTGCCTTGATCAGGCCAACGGCGAAATGCTTCCAGGTGATGACCGATTGCAGGCGGGCGAGGAAAGTGTCGACGCCGATGCCGCCGTAGAGCCACGACACGAGCCCGGCTCCGACCAGCCCGGCCATCGCCGAGATGAAGGTCAGGATCGGCAGCGAGATGATGAGCGCGAGGATGCGCGGCACCACCAGAACCTCGATCGGATCGAGGCCCATCACGCGCAGCGCATCGATCTCCTCGCGCATCTTCATCGAACCGATCTCGGCGGTGAAGGCCGAGCCCGAGCGGCCGGCGATCATGATCGAGGTCAGCAACACCGCGAGTTCGCGCAGGATCAGGATGCCGGTCAGGTTCACCACGAAGGCGGAGGCGCCGAATTGCTGAAGCTGAAAGATGCCCTGCTGCGCGACGATGCAGCCGACCAGGAACGAGATCAGCATGATGATCGGCGCGCCGTTGAAGGCGATCAGCTCGATCTGGTTTATCAGCGACGGCCCCCGGAACTTGCGCGGGCCGAGCACGACACTGACCGAGCCGACCACGACCTCGCCGAGGAACATGGCACCGCCGACCATGTCGCGGCCGAAACGCACGACGCCCTCCCCGATATCGACGAGAATGTCGACGACACCGACATGCCGGTGCGGCTTCGGCGGATCGTCGTCATGGACCTGGACTTCGGCCAGGAGGATGCCGTGCTCCGGCCTGCTGCTGACGAGTTCGATTTCGACGCCGTCACGCTCCTGCCGGGCCTTCAGGCGGTTGAGGACATAGGCGCCGAGCGTATCGAGCCGCGTCACGTCGGAGAGATCGATCCGGGCGCCGGAGGTTGCAGGGAGGCGCTCGGTGATCTCGCCGATCAGCTCCTCGATGCGCGGGGCGCGGTCGGCGCTCCATGAGCCCGAGAGCGCCACCGCGAGCGCGCCCGCGACATCGCGGATAGTCGCCTGCGGTTCGGCGTAATCGAGGCTCGCCATATCGCCGTGAGGTCCTTGTTCCACTGGCCGAAACGGCCATGCAGCCTTTGCGCGACCGCGTATCGCGGGCCACACCAGCCTCCACCCCTGCCCTGTATTGCCGTGCTGCGCGAGCTTGGCAAGTTTCGGGCAATCCAGTGCTTTCCGCTGCGCCGCCAATGCCGCGAAAGGCTCGGGAACCGCGCCTTCTCCGGCGATTTGTTCCAGTTCGGGGCGAAAGCAGCAATTCCTTAAGAAACCGCAAGGCAGGCTCGGATTGTAACGTCACGACCGCCTCCTGATTCGGCCGGTCCTTTCGAAGGCAGATTCGTCATGGGCGACGCGCGCTCGCTGACACCGCTGAGCCAGGCCGACTACGTGGCGATCGAAGCCGCGGTGATGGAAACGGCGCGCGGTCGCTGGTTCATGGTCGAGTACGCCAAGCGCAACCGGCAGGCGGACACGCTGCAACTGCTCGGCGCCATCCAGAGGATCGAACGGGTCGTCGGCCTCGGCGTGCAGGAGACCAGCCGGGAAGCCAACCTGATCGAGGCAGCCGCGCTGATCAGCGACCTGCGCACGGATCTCGAACGCATCAGCGGCAAGGCCGAAGCGCGCTCGTCCGGGCTCGCCGCCCAGATCGAGAAGGCCGCCGGCTCCGTGCTCGCCGCGACCGAGGGCATCCAGGAGGCCGCCTGGGCGCTGCGCGAGACCGGAGCGGATACGGAAGCCTGCGATGCGCTCGATCACCGTGCCGCCGATATCTCGACGGCGATCGGGGTGGTCGACAGCGTGGTCCAGCGCATCGACAAGATCGCCGACACCATCGCGATGCTGGATTCCAGCCTGCGGGCCTTCGGCGAGGTTTCGCGCGAGAGCAGCGTGAACTTCGAGTCGATGGCTGCGATGACGGTGCCGCCTCCCTCTGCCGCGCCGCGCCACTACGACGATCTCGACATCGCGACCGACGGCCAAGAGCCGGTTCCTCTGGAATTCAAGGACGCCGCCTCCGAAGCGCGTTTCGCGACCGTCCACCTGCTCGACGACGATATCGTGTTCGACGAAGCCGATGCCGCACTGCCGGAGCCCGCGCGCCTGGGTGCGAGCCCCTCGGAAACGGCCTTGCGCGAGATCGACGCGCTGCCGGCCGAGCGCAAGCTCGCCTATTTCGTCTAGCTTCGCCGGGCGGGCCGCTCAGTTCTCGCGGCGGATGGCGCTTTCGTGCCAGCGGTGCAGCAGAAGATACGAGATCAGGCTGGTCGCCAGGAAGATCGCGATGCCTGACAGCGAGATCATCACCAGCGCCGCGAAGACACGCGGAATCTTGAGCTGGTAGCCTGCTTCCAGGATGCGATAGGCCAGCCCCGAAGCGCTGCCTCCGGTCCCTGCGACGAACTCCGCCACGACCGCGCCGATCAGCGCGAGGCCGCCCGAAATCTTCAAGCCAGCCAGAAAATAGGGCAGCGCCGCCGGCAGCTTGAGATAGCGCATCGTCTGCCAGCGCGAGGCCCCGTAAAGCTCGAACAGGTTGACGAGATTGTGGTCGGCCGAGTTTAGCCCGAGGATCGTGTTCGACAGAATCGGGAAGAAGGCGACGATCCAGGCACAGATCAGGAGCGACAGGTCGATGTCGTTGGCCCAGATGATGATCAGCGGGGCGATGGCGACGATCGGCGTGACCTGCAGGATGACGGCATAGGGCAAAAGCGCCATCTCCAGCCATTTCGACTGGCTGAACAGCACGGCGAGCGTCACGCCGACGACGACCGCGGCGGCCAACGCCATGAAGGTAATCTTCAAGGTGACCCAGAGCGACCCGGACAGCGTGCCCCAATCCGCGACCAGCGTCTGTCCCACGAGGATCGGCCCAGGCAGGACATAATGCGGGATCTCGTTCCAGCGAACGGCGAACTCCCAGAGCCCCAGCACAGCGACGCCGATGACCAGCGGCGCGAGGATGCGCGGCCAGACGCTGGCAGGCAGGCCGAGGATGCGGGTCTCGGCCATCACGACGGGCAGCGCCTGCGCGTCGGTGCCGTCCGGGCTCAGTGTTTCGACGGGCGCGCTCATTGGCCGATCGCCTCCTTGAGCTTGGTGGAGGCGACGCGGCAGAGATGGGCATATTCGCCGGAGGTCCGGAACAGGTCGTCGCGCGGATAGGCGGCATCGACCGAAAGATCGGCCATGACCCGGCCGGGGCGCGCCGCCATCACCACGATGCGCTGCGAGAGATAGACGGACTCGAAGACCGAATGGGTGACGAAGACGGCGGTGAAGCGCTCGCGCTCCCACAGCGCCAGCAGGTCGTCGTTGAGGCGATGGCGCGTGATCTCGTCGAGCGCCGCGAAGGGCTCGTCCATCAGCAGGATCTTCGGCCGCATCACCAGCGCACGCGCAATCGAGACGCGCATCTTCATGCCGCCGGACAATTCGCGCGGATAGGATGTCTCGAAACCCTTGAGCCCGACCAGCGCCAGCATCTCGGCGGCGCGCGCCTCGGCCTCGGCCCTTGGCACGTCCTTGAGCTTCAGCGGCAGCATGACGTTGGCGAGCGCGTTGGCCCAGGGCATCAGCGTCGGATCCTGGAAGACGAAGCCGAGATCGCGTGCGCCATGGCCGGCGCTACCCTGCGCCTCGCCGGTCTCGCCCGGCCAGGTGATGGAACCGGTCGTCGGCGCGCCGAGGCCGGCGATCATGCGCAGCAGCGTCGACTTTCCGCAGCCGGAGGGGCCGAGCAGGCTGATGAACTGCCCTGCCCCGAGCTCCAGATCGACATCGCGAACGGCGAGCGTGCCGTTGGCGAATTGCTTCGAAACGTGCCGGATCGCCACCAGCGGGGTGCCGGCGCTCTCCTTGCCTGGGGGGGTGCTTAGATAGGCTGTGTCCAAAGCCTGATGATCCGATCTCGATACCAATAACGCCGCGTCATCCCGGGCGACCGAAGGAAGACCCGAGATCCATGCCGGAACGGTTCAGGCATGGATCCCGGATCGGCGCCGCTATCGCGGCTTGTCCGGGATGACCCATTTTTTTTCGCAGAGGCGTGAATCAGCCCTTGCCGATGCCCTTGTTGACGAAGTCGAGGCTGTAAGCCTTCTTCACGTCGACGCCGGCCGGGACGACGCCGGCCTCGCTCATCGTCTTGTAGAAGCTCGCCCAGCGCGCATCGGTCATCGCGCCGATGCCGAGCGTCTTGGCGTCGCCGGAGACGACGATGCCGCGATCGTTCATCACCTTGAGCGCATAGTCGATCTTCTCCTGATCCATGTCGGGATTATCCTTCAGGATCCGGGCATTGGCGGCGGCGTTGCCGGGGCCGCCCTTCATGTACTCGGCCCAGCCTTCCAGCGTGGCGTCGGTGAAGCGCTGCACCAGCTCCTTCTTCTCCTGAACCATCTTTCGGGAGATCGTGATCGTGGTGTTGTAGTTCTCGAAGCCGGCATCGGCGAGGAGATGCACGACCGGCTCGACGCCCGCCTTGCGGATGACGAACGGCTCGGAGGAGAGGAAACCCTGCTGCGTCAGCTTCTTGTCGGCCAGGAACGGCGCCATGTTGAAGGTGTAGGGACGGATCTGCTCGTCCTGGAAACCGAATTTCAGCTTCAGGAAGGGCCAGAAGCCGACACGGGCCTGCGCCGCGATCAGGATCGGCTTGCCCTTGAGATCGGCCAGCGTGTCGTTGCCCTGGCCGGGATGCGAGATCAGGACCTGCGGGTCCTTCTGGAAGATCGAGGCGATGCAGAGGAAGGGAAGGTTCTCATGCGCGAAGCTGAGCGCCTCCAGCGAGTTGCCCATGATCATGTCGACGCGGCCACCGAGCAGGAGCTGGGTCGGGTTCTGCTGCGGGCCGCCGGGTCGGATCTCCACGTCGAGGCCGTATTTCTTGTAGATGCCGTTGGTCGCGGCCAGATAAAAGCCGCCATGCTCAGTCTGGGCGCGCCAGTTGGTCTGGTAGCTGACCTTGTCGAGCGTCTGCGCGTTAACGCGGGCACCCGGCACGGGGATCAGCAGGGAGGCGGTGGAGCCGCCGATCAGACCGAGCGCGGCGCGCCGGTTCACGCGATATTTCATCGTCGTCATCTCGCTCTCTCCCCTCGCACTGCGGCCGGCCCAGCCACTGGCCCGTCTCCTTATCCCATGCGATAGGACGGCGGGACAATGCAACGCCGTGCCGCCGGGTTTCTGCACAGAAACAAGGCGATCAAGCCGGCTCCTGACAGGCCTGATCATGACCGCACGTTTCTGGGGCGACCTGAAGAGCTCCGACTTCGCCACGCTTTCGCCTGACCGCACCGTCGCAGTGCTGCCGCTGGCAGCGATCGAGCAGCACGGCCCGCATCTGCCGGTCTCGGTCGACACCACCGTGATGAACGGGATGCTGGCCGGGGCGATGCCGCTGGTGCCTGATGATCTCGACGTTCTCGTCCTGCCGACGCAGGCCGTCTGCAAGTCGAACGAGCACCTGCATTCGCCGGGCACGGTCACCATCGGCTGGGAGAGCGCCATCCGTTCCTGGATCGAGATCGGCGAGAGCGTGAAGCGGGCGGGCCTGCGCAAGCTCGTGCTGATCACCTCGCATGGCGGCAATGTCGACCCGATGAAGATCGTGGCGCGCGAGCTGCGCGTCGACCACGGCATGCTCGCCGTCTGCACCGCCTGGACATCCTTCGGCCTGCCTGAAGGGCTCTACGGCGAGCTGGATGTCCGCCACGGCATTCATGGCGGCGATGTCGAGACCTCGCTGATGCTGCATTTCCGGCCCGACCTCGTCGACATGAGCAAGGCCGCGCTGTTCAAGCCGCATACGGTGACCATGGCCGAGGAAGGCTATGCCCATCTGCGCCCGACCGGCCCGCATGCCTTCGCCTGGATGGCACAGGACGTGAACCGTGCCGGCGCGGCCGGCGACGCGACCCTTGCGACGGCCGAGAAGGGCAAGGCAACGGCCGCATGGCAGACGAAGGGCTTCGTCGCCCTCATGGCCGATGTCGCGCGGATGCCGCTCGATACGCTCTACAAGGCGGATTGATCGATAGAGCTCGACCACCCCACCGGGTCATCTCGGGCTTGACCCGGGATCCATCATAGAGCGCAGAGCCCTACGATGGATCCCGGATCGGTGCTGCTGCGCAGCTTGTCCGGGATGACGGCGCGCTTGTAACAAGCGACATTTCCCCTCCCGCCCCTCACTCGGGATCGAGGAGGCGCGGGCCAGGCCCCTCCTCGGCCAGGCGGTCGAACGGGTTGTGCAGCGGGCAATCCCGCACCGAGAGACAGCCGCAGCCGATGCAGCCGTTCAGGTGATCGCGCAGTCGCGTCAGCCGGTCGATGCGGCGTTCCAGTTCCTGTTTCCAGGCTGACGAGAGGTGCGTCCAGTCGGCGACGGTCGGCGTGCGCTCCTGCGGCAGGGCCTTGAAGGCCTCGCGAATGGTCTTCAG
>Ga0209570_1001160_pt1 | contig 16820 bp, 17 predicted proteins | sample EBPBio172007_DNA_FD_185861 | JGI IMG/M metagenome (GOLD analysis project Ga0209570, IMG submission 185861) | Wastewater treatment Type I Accumulibacter community from EBPR Bioreactor in Madison, WI, USA - Reactor 1_9/17/2007_ DNA (SPAdes)... | ecosystem: Engineered > Bioreactor > EBPR >... | reverse complement strand
ACTGGCCATGGCCAAGATCAACGAGATGCTGAAGGGCCTGCGCGAGCACACCGGCAAGAAGCCGGTCATCTATACCGACATCAATTTCCACGAGGACGTGCTGGAGGGCGAGCTCAACGACCACCCGTTCTGGCTGCGTTCGACGGCGGCTCCATTGGCGAAGCGCTATGAGCGCGACCGCTGGGAGTTCTGGCAGTTCACCACCACGGGTCGCGTGCCGGGCATCACCGGCGATGTCGATCGCAACGCCTTCTTCGGCAGCGAGCGCGAGTTCGAAGCCTGGCGCCAGGGCCGCTTCGACATCGGCACGCGCAAATGGCATGGCGGCGAGCCCAGGATCGCGGCGCGGGCGCCGACGCCGACGCCCACTCCGGCGGGCCTGCGTGCGCCCAGCGACGCTGGCGGCACGAAGCTGAAATTCGCCCCGCCCGGCCGCATCCCGAACGCACGCACGGCCGATAACCGCCGTGCCGACGCAACCGGCTCGATCAGGCGCGACTGAGCCACCTTTTGCCGGCTGTCATGCCGCCGTCATATCCGCGGCGCCCTTAGGCGCCGCGCTGCCGGATCGGCCCCGCAGTGTCAGCGGAAGCCCGGCATGCTCAGCGATCTCCAGTCCCAATCCGGCATCATCTGGGCCTATCGCTTCGACGCGGACGGAGCGCCCACCCGCCTCCCGCGCGACGAGATGCCGGAGCTCGCCCCGACTGAGGGCTTCGTCTGGCTCCATCTCGATCTCGTCCACACGCGGGCCCAGAGCTGGATCGCCGAGCAGGAGCTGCCGGACGCGACGCAGGAAGCCTTCCTCTCGCATGAGCCGCACCAGCGGCTCGACCATTCCGCCAATCTCGCCTGGGGCGTCTCGCACGACCTGATCCGCGACATCGCCGACAAGTCCGAGGATGTCGGCGCGCTGCGCTGGATCATCGGCGAGAAGTTCCTGCTGACCGGCCGGCGCGAGGCGCTGCACTCGATCCGCATGACCGCCGAGGCGTTGGATCGCGGTGAACCGGCCGCGAGCCCGGCCGGGCTCTTCGAGCAGATCATCGAATACATCATCGACGACGTCACCGACGCGGTGGTGCGCCTCGTCGACGAGACCGATAGCGTCGAGGACCATATCCTGCTCGACCGCCTGCATGACGGGCCGCAGCGCGTCGGCTCGATCAGGCGCACGGCGGTCCGGCTGCATCGTCAGCTCAGCGGCCTGCATGTCCTGTTCCGCCGCTTCGCCGAGACCCAGTCCGGCCGCAGCGCGCCCGATGCGGTCAAGGGTGCAGCCTCGCGATTGCTCCAGCGCGTCGACGGCCTGCACCACGATGTCCAATCGGTGCAGGATCGGGCGCGGCTGTTGCAGGACGAGATCGCGGCCCGCTCGGCCAGCCGCACCAACCGGCAGCTCTATGTGCTCTCGCTGCTGACGGCGCTCTTCCTGCCCGCGACCTTCATCACCGGCCTGTTCGGCATCAATGTGAAGGGCCTGCCCTGGGTCGAATCGGAGGCCGGCGCCTTCTTCGTGGCGCTGACCTGTCTCGCCGCCGCCCTGCTGACCCTCGTCCTGCTCCGGCGCCGGGGCGTGATCGGGAGCTAGGCATCACTCTTCGCGGCCTGCCGCTGCGCCCGCTTCTCCTCGGCCTTGGCGCCCCAGAAGATCGCAGCACGGATCAACAGGAATTCCAGCACGAAGATCCCGGTAAACGCGCCGGCAATGAGCATCTGATCGCTGTTGCGATAGCGCGCGATGCTCGCGAATCCACCGGGCATGAAGCCGGCGATGACGAGGACGAAAACAGCCTGCAACACGAAGGTCGCGAGCGCGCAGAGCAGCGCGACGGACCACGCACGGCCGGACGGCGGACGGGCCTGCTCGCGCTTGAACCAGATCTGGCCGGCCCACGAACCAGCGCTCCAGACCAGGATCAGGCCCAGCGCTCCCATGCTGCCCGGAGCCGCGTTGAAATAGGCCTCCAGAGCGATGACCACCACATTGAGGATGATCACCGCGACAACCAGGAAGGCGGTGTAGCGCAAGACGAGAGCGCCGTTGGAAATGGGCGATGCGATCGACGGCAGGGACATTCGGAAGCTCCAGGCAGGCATGGTCCAATCCGCCGGCTACGATGGTTGGCAACGCCGGTAAAGCCCCGAGCTCTGCACAAGGGACAGGCTCATCGGGCGGCCGACCGGTGCAAAACCGCCCACACCGCCCTCTGATCCGCTCGGCCTGACACCGGCATTCCCGACCTGTAAGCTCGCGACAAAGCGGCCCCGTTCGGGCTGCACAAAGCTATTCGAGCCGGGAGGACATCATGCTCGCCAACGCGCCGCGCCCGTTCAATTTCGACCTCGGCGAGACCGCCGACGCGATCCGCGACACCGTCCATGCCTTCGCGCAGGAGAAGATCGCGCCGCGCGCCGAGGAGATCGACAAGACCAATCAGTTCCCGCGCGATCTCTGGCCGGAAATGGGCGCGCTCGGCCTGCACGGCATGACGGTCGATGAGGAGCATGGCGGCACGGGCTTGGGCTATCTCGAGCATTGCATCGCGGTCGAGGAGGTCTCTCGCGCCTCCGCCTCCGTCGGCCTCTCCTACGGCGCCCACTCGAATCTCTGCGTCAACCAGATCAGCCGCAACGGCAACGAGGTGCAGAAGCGGAAATATCTGCCGAAGCTGATCTCCGGCGAGCATGTCGGTGCGCTTGCCATGTCCGAGCCGGGCTCTGGCTCCGACGTCGTCTCGATGCGGACCCGCGCCGACAAGAAGGGCGACCGCTACGTCCTCAACGGCAACAAGATGTGGATCACCAACGGCCCGATCGCCGAGACGCTGGTCGTCTACGCCAAGACCGATCCCGAGGCCGGCCCGCGCGGCATCACAGCCTTCCTGATCGAGAAGGGCATGAAGGGCTTCTCGACCCATCAGAAGCTCGACAAGCTCGGCATGCGCGGCTCGGATACCTGCGAGCTCGTCTTCCAGGATTGCGAGGTGCCGGAGGAGAACGTGCTCGGCACGGTCGGGCGCGGCGTCAACGTGCTGATGTCGGGCCTCGACTATGAGCGCGTCGTGCTGGCGGCAGGCCCCCTCGGCATCATGCAGGCGGCGCTCGATGTGGTCATACCCTATGTCCATGAGCGCAAGCAGTTCGGCCAGTCGATCGGCGAGTTCCAGCTCGTGCAGGGCAAGGTCGCCGACATGTATGTCGCGATGAATTCCTGCCGGGCCTATGTCTATGCCGTCGCCAAGGCCTGCGACCGTGGCGAGACCACCCGCGAGGACGCCGCCGGCGCCATCCTGATCGCGGCCGAGAAGGCGACGCAGGTCGCGCTCGATGCGATCCAGCTCCTCGGCGGCAACGGCTATATCAACGACTACCCGACCGGCCGCCTGCTGCGCGACGCCAAGCTCTACGAGATCGGCGCCGGAACGAGCGAGATCCGCCGGATGCTGATCGGGCGGGAACTGTTCAACAAGACGAAGTGAGAAGCTCCGCCGTCATGCTCGCCCTTGTGGCGAGCATCCACGTCTTGACCGCGCCCCTCGAAAGGCGAAGACGTGGATGGTCGGGACAAGCCCGACCATGACGGAAAGCGCGCAGTCGAAACGATGCCCCTCTACTTCGCCTACGGCCTCAACATGGACCCGGACGGGATGGCGCAGCGCTGCCCGAAGGCGCAGCCGCTCGGCCCGGCCCGCCTGCCCCGCCATCGCTTCATCGTCACCCGCGACGGCTACGCCTCGGTAATCCGCGATCCCCGCGAGGAGGTCCATGGCGTGCTCTGGGACTGCTCGCTCAGCGACATGCGCGTCCTCGACAAGTTCGAGGAACTCGCCAGCGGGCTCTATGTGAAGATCAGCCAGCCGGTGATCGTGCCGGGCGGAGCCAAGCGCGCGCTGATCTATATCGGCCGCTCGGCCGATCCGGGGCGGCCGCGCCCAGGCTACATGGAAGCGGTCATCGCCGGGGCGAAACACTACGGCCTGCCAGAGACTTACGTCGCCGGCTTGAATCGTTTTCTGACCAAGCCGAATCTCGATCTGAAGGGCTTGAATCAGGATGCGAGCGCGCCGCTCCCGCCCGGCCCGGTGAAGGGCGTGCGGCCAAGGGCGCTGGCACCGAAGTAAGCCTTTCCTTCTCCCCTTGCGGGAGAAGGTGGCTCCGCGCAGCGGAGACGGATGAGAGGTCGCACAACCTCAAACGCCAGCGCAACGACGCTAACGATGAAGGTCGTGAGACCCCTCACCCCAACCCTCTCCCGCAAGGGGAGAGGGGGTAGGTCGAGTCTTACGCCGCCAGCCCCTTCGCCAGCTCGCTGACCTGCTTCTCGAACAGCGCGCGATAGGCGCCGTCCTGGCGGGTCAGCAGGGCCTCGTGCGGCCCCTCCTCGATCACCCGGCCGCGATCGAAGACCAGGATGCGGTCCATGGCCCGCACCGTCGAGAGGCGGTGCGCGATCACGATCGTGGTGCGGCCTTCCATCAGGCGCTCGATCGCCTGCTGGATCAGCGCCTCCGACTCCGAATCGAGGCTCGAGGTCGCCTCGTCCAGGATCAGGATCGGCGCATCGGCCAGGAAGGCGCGGGCCAGCGCGACACGCTGGCGCTCGCCACCCGAGAGCTTGATGCCGCGCTCGCCGACGAGCGTCGCGTAGCCCTTGGGCAGGCGCATGATGAACTCATGCGCGTTGGCGAGCTTCGCCGCCTGCTCGACCTGCGCCAGGCTCGCGCCCGGCCGGCCATAGGCGATGTTGTCCGCCAGCGAGCGGTGGAACAGCACCGGCTCCTGCTGCACGATCGCGATCTGCTGGCGCAGCGACGCCTGCGTGACATCGGCGATATCCTGCCCGTCGATCGCGATGCGGCCCGAGGTGACGTCGTAGAGCCGCTGCACCAGCTTGACGAAGGTCGTCTTGCCAGAGCCCGAGCGGCCGACGAGGCCGACCTTCTCGCCGCCACGGATGGTCAGCGAGAAATCGCGGTAGAGCGGATCGTGATGCCCACCGTAATGGAAGGTCACGTCCTCGAAGGCGATCTCGCCCGCGGTCACGCCCATATCCACCGCGCCCTTCCGGTCCGGCACGCCATAGGGAAGATCGTGCATCCAGACGAGCTCCTCCATGTCATTGACCGAGCGCTGCAGATTATGGACGTGCTGGCCGACATCGCGCAGATAGCCATGCACCACCGCATAGGCCGTCAGCACGAAGGCGACGTCGCCGGGCGAGGCCTGCCCGTTCGCCCAGAGCCAGATCACGAGACCGATCACCGCCGCGCGCAGGAAGAGCAGCACGATGTTCTGGCCGGTGCCCGACCAGGTGCCGCGAATCCAGGCGCGCCGCGTCCTGCGGCTCCACTTGGAGACGACCGTCGCCAGCCGCAGGTCCTCGCGCGCCTCGCCGCCATAGGCCTTCACCACCGGGTTGCAGGTGATGGCATCGGCCAGCGAACCGCCGAGACGCGTGTCCCAGGCGTTGCCGAGCCGTGCCGCCGGCGCGACGAAGCGCAGCGAGAGCGCCAGCGTCAGCCCGATATAGGCCAACGCGCCGAGCGCCACGACGAGCCCCATCGCCGGCCAGTGCCAGGCCAGCACCGCCGTCATGCCGAGCAGGATGACCAGCGACGGCAGGAGCGCGATCAGAACGGTGTCGGTCAAGAGGTCGAGCGCCCACATGCCGCGCGTGATCTTGCGCACCGTCGAGCCCGCGAAATTGTTCGCGTGCCAGTCGGTCGAGAAGCGCTGCAGGCGCGCGAAAGCCTCCTGCGAGACGTCGCTCATCGTGCGCAGCGTCATCGTGGTGATGCCGGTGAAGGCGAAATGCCGCCCGACCACCATGATGGCGGCGAGCACCATCATCGCGCCGAGCGCCCACAGCGCCGCCTCCGCGCCTCCGGCGCTGGCACCGCCCGCCACCGCATCGACGAGGCGGCCGGCATAGACCGGCGTGAACAGCTCGGCGAGCGTGGCGACGATGGTGACGCCGGCCACCCAGGCGACCTGCCCGGGCTGGCGGGCCCAATGCTTGAAAGTGAAGCCGAGAACGGCCCGGAACGGCTCGCGCCGCCCGGTTTGAGTATCATGAGACATAGCGTCATTCGGCGCCAGGACGGCAGCCGACTCCGAATCAGGCGAAGACGACGACGCGCGCCGACTCCGGCAATGAAAGAAACTGGTTTGAAAAAAGGCTCAGGAGACTGCCCCGGGGGCGGGCCTCGTGCGAGACCGACCTAGTGCCGGGTTGGTCGCATGGGAGTGGCTGCGATGTTGATGAATTTCATTCAGCCCTCCCTTTCTTGAGTTGGAGCCAAGGTGAAGGAAAGTGCCTGATTGTTGGGCAGCGCGCAAGCCCGCCTCCCATGCAATGGCTGCACGAGGCGTCTTCGCTCAATTCAAGGCGGAGTAGCGCGTCGGCTTACCAGAACAGCGCCACCAGACGCGCCGCGATCACCAGCAGGAAGGCCGCGATGATCGTGCCCAGCACCTGTTGGCGCTTGGCGTGGTTGGGCCACCGCCGCGCGAGCAGCCTGCCCAGCGGCTTGCGGAAAACGAAGGCCGCGACCAGCAGAACGATGACGTAGTGGGACAAGGTCTAAGAGCCTCTAACAAAACCCGGAGGGGTCTCGACGCCGGCAATTCGTTCGCTCCGCCAGGAGCGGGGTGAAGCCGATACCGTTGGTATCGGCAAGCGCCGCGACGCCGCGGGCGGCCGAATTCCCGGCGCCGAAGGTGGGCTTTGGAGGGCCGCCTGCGGCGTCGGAACGACTTGCCGATATCGAAAGATATCGGCTACGCGCTCCTCCTGGCATCCGTCTCCTCCAAAGCCCATCGAGACCCCTCCGGGTTTTGTTAGAGCCTCTAAGTCTCAGGCCTTTTTGTCGGCCGGGGCCGTATCGACCGGCGCACCGGCCTTCTTCCAGGCGCCGAAGCCGCCGGCCACATGCGCGACCGGCTTCAGGCCCATCTCCTGCGCGGCTTGTGCGGCCAGCGCCGAGCGCCAGCCACCGCCGCAGAAGAAGACGAAGCGCTTGTCCTGCTGGAAGACCGGCTTGGCATAGGGGCTTTCCGGGTCGATCCAGAACTCCAGCATGCCGCGCGGGCAATGGAAGGCACCGGGCATCCGCCCTTCCCGCTCCAGCTCGCGCGGATCGCGCAGATCGACGAAGACCACGGCATCGCTTCCGTGCAGCGCCTGTGCCTCCGCGACCGACAGCGTCGCGATTCGGCTTTCGGCCTCCGCGACCAGCGCCTTGTAGCCCTTGGTGATGGTCTGCGGCACGATCATGCCCTCCCCGATTCCGGCCGCACCGTGACGGCTCGCCGCTACAGCGTCAATGCCGCCCGGCTTGTCGCCCGCGCGGCTTCGTCACAAGCTGCTTGCCTCTCCGGCCCCGGCAATGGCAGAGCGGCAGCATGCTCGGTTTCAGCAATCTGGACGTCATCGCGCTCGCGTTCTTCGCGATCTCCTGGGTCGGCTATCACTATGCGGTCGAGCTTGGGCCGCATGCCGCCCGAACGCTCAACATGCGGATGAACCTGCGCCGCGCCCGCTGGATCAACGAGGCGGCGGGCCGCGAGGTGCGGATCGTCGACACGCAGGTGATGGGCGGACTGCAGAACGGCACCGCCTTCTTCGCCTCGACCTCGCTGATCGCGATCGGCGGCACGCTCACTCTCCTGAACTCGACCGAGCGCGTGGTCGCGATCTTCAGCGACCTGCCTTTCGTGCCCGTGACGCTGCGCTCGGTCTGGGAGATGAAGGTGATCGGCCTCACCGGCGTCTTCGGCTACGCCTTCTTCAAGTTCGCCTGGGCTTACCGGCTGTTCAACTACTGCGTCATCCTGCTCGGTGCCCTGCCGCCCTTCGACAGCAAGGACGCGAAGGCGATGGCCCATGCGGTCCATGAGACCGTGGAGATGAACATTGCCGCCGGCCGGCATTTCAACCGCGGCCAGCGCGCCTTCTTCTTCGCGCTCGCCTATCTCGGCTGGTTTCTCGGCCCGGTCACCTTCATCGGCTTCACCGCTGCGGTGCTGGTCGCGATGTATCGCCGCCAGTTCGCCTCCGACGCCGCCCGCGTCTTCAAATATCCGAGCCAGCCATGAGCATCGAACCTGAAGCGATCGAGAGCGCGATCCTCGACCTGCTCGCCCAGCGCGAAGCGGGTCTGACGATCTCGCCGATGGATGTCGCCCGCCGCCTCGGCGGCGACCATCCCGACGGCTGGGGACCATTGATGCAGCCGGTTCGCCGGGCCGCCGTGAAGCTGATGAAGGAAGGCCGGCTGGTCATCACTCGCAAGGGCCGCCCGGTCGACCCCGACGATTTTCGCGGCGTCTATCGGTTGGTGCTGCCGGTTATGTCTTGAGACCGACCCGATTTTCCACGGAAACACGCGGGTCATCCCGGGCTTGACCCCGGGATCCATTCCGGAACGCTTCCGATCAAGGTTCAGGCATGGATCCCGGATCTTCGCTTCGCTACGTCCGGGATGACCTGTGTTTCCCAAGGAGGGCGATTGGCTCTGACTTACGGCGCCGGGAAGAGTTCGTCCGTATAGCCCGCGAGCCGATACGCCACGAGGCCGACCCACTCCTTGAAGCCGTTATCGGCGATTTCGAGCCCGCGGGGTGCCCGGCTGTACGGCCGGATGAAATCGCCGGGCTCGCCGCTTGTCCAGTAATCGACCGGGAAGGCCTCGACCGCGAACCCGGCCTTGCGGAACACACCGATCGAACGCGGCATATGCCAGGCCGAAGTGACCAGCAGCCAGCGCTCGCCGGGCTTGGGGTCGACGAGCCTGCGGGTGAAGGCGGCGTTCTCGCGCGTGTTGCGTGACTTGTCCTCCAGGATGAGCCGGGCGGGCTCGAGCCCCAGCCCTTCGAACAGCAGCTTGGCGCCATCCGCTTCGGTCACGGTCGCTTCCGAGATCAGGTTGGCCGCGCCGCCCGTGAAGACGATTTTGGCCTGCGGATGCAGCCGCGCCAGTTCCACCGCCTTGGTCATGCGCGCCGCCGAGGAATTCATCGCGACATCGCCGCGTGCGACGCCGACGGCCCCCCCGAGCACGACGATCCCGGTCACCGGGCCTTTGCGGGCATCCTGCTGCGGGAAGCGATCCTCCAGTGGCCGCAGCACGATGCGCGGCAGCGGGCTGAAGGCCATGAGCCCGAGCGCGATCAGCGAGATCAATCCGACCCAGCGCGCCGGGCGGGCAAGGCGCGTGAAGGCCAGCAGCCCTGAAAGCCCGGCAAGCAGGATCGCGAAATTCACCGGCGACAGGACGAACCAGACGACCTTTGAGAGAACGAAGAACATCGCGGGGCCGGACTGAGGACAGACCACTCAAATTCTATCGGCAAATACTGACGGCTTTCTGAACCGGGATACCCTGAAACTACGCTCGGGAATGGCGAGTGCTGTCAGCGAATGATCTGCGGCGGCGATTGCGGGCGCCGCCCGCCGGCCTGCGGCAGGGCTTTCGCGAGCTCGATCGCCCGGCCGGCGACCTCGCGCAATTCACAGCCCGCCTGCCGCCCGGCTTGCAGCGCCTCACGCTGGGTCGCGCCATAGAAGGCGCATTTCTGCGTGACATAGCTCTCCCAGGCGAGTTGCAACGCCGCGAGCCGGCTGCGCTGGCCGGCATCGAGGGCGCGTCCCGTGACTTGCAGCGCGAGCGTCAGGCGCTCGCGCCACGCCGCCTCCTCGCGCCGGGCACAGGCGGCTTCAGCCCCGCGCGGATCGTTGCTGGCGGCCCGTACGCAGACCACTGCCACCGCGCCGATACAGGCCGAAGGCGAGGACCCGCTGTCGCGCAGACAGCCGGAGAGCGCCGCGAGATCGGTCCGTAGCGTCGGTGACGTTTGTGCCACCGCAGGCGCGGTCGCAGCGAGGCTGCACAGGAGCAGGATCGTCCGAAAGGCGCTCATCCCGCTATCATGCCAGCGACTGCGCCCGGATCAAGCGGGGCGTTGCGATCTCACGCGATCGGCAACGGCAGCGCGGCCTGCGCTGCCGGCCGGGCGAAGAGCGTTTCATACCAGCGCTGGACACGAGGCCTCGCGATCCGCTCCACCGGCATGTTGAGCCAGCGATGCACACCGCAGCCCACCGCGATATCCGCCATGCCGAAGCGCTCGCCGGCCAGGAAGGGCCGATCCGCCAATTGCGCCTCGAGGATCGCCATCAGCACCTCGGCACGGGCCACGCCGTCGGCGATCACCTTTGGCTCGGTGAAGGCCGGCACCTTGCGCACCACGCCCCAGAGCACCGGCGCCAATGCCGGCTGCAACTCGGACTGCATCCAGTCGATCCAGCGATCGGCCAGGACGCGCCGGGCGGGATTCTCCTCCCAGAGCACACCCGAGGCATAGCGGGCCGCGAGATAGCGCAGGATGCTGCTCGACTCCCATAGGACGAGCTCGCCGTCGCGCAGCACCGGAATCTGGCGGTTCGGGTTCATTGCCGCGAATTCGAGGGTGTCGAGCCCACCGAAAGGCCCGCCGACATCGATGCGCTCGAAGGCCTGCTCGGCCTCGCCCGCGGCCCAGACCACCTTCTGGACGTTGATCGAGCTCAACCGGCCCCAGATCGTCAGCATGAAACCCTCCGGACCGTCATGCTCGCCCTTGTGGCGAGCATCCACGTCTTGAACACAACTTTGATGAGCAAAGACGTGGATGGTCGGGACAAGCCCGACCATGACGGCAGAGCCGCGTCCTGCATCATCCGCTCAGGCGAATTCCATGATGACGGCGTCGACAGCGAGCGAGTCGCCCTCCTTCGCCAGTATCTTGGCGATGGTGACGTCCTTCTCGGCGCGCAGGACGTTCTCCATCTTCATCGCCTCGACCATGGCGAGCGGCTCGCCGGCCTTGACCTCCTGGCCGACCGCGACCGAAATCGCCTTGACCAGGCCCGGCATCGGGCAGAGCAGGAACTTGCCGGTATCGGCAGCGACCTTCTCCGGCATCAGCGCGGCCAACTCCGCTTCGCGCTGCGTATAGACATGGGCATTGGCATAGGCGCCGGCATGGCCGAGCGCGACGCCGTTCAGGATCGGCCGGACCTGCGCCGCGACCTTCACCCCGTCGAGCGTGCCATGCCAGACCGGCTCGCCCGGCACCCAGTCGCTGGCGACGCTGACGCTGCGGTCGGCAAAGGCGATGACCACCGCCCCGCCCTGCTCCGTGACCTCGCCCTCGAAGCGCTCTGGCCCGAGCTGCACGATGCGCAGCCGGTCGAAGGCGACCTTGCGCCAGCCCTCCATCTGCGCCGAGACGTTGCGCTTGCGCTGGTTCATGCGGTGGTCGCAGGCGATCGCGATCGCCGCCATGCGCCGCGCGGTCTCCCCCTGCGGCACCGGCAGCGAGAAGCCTTCCGGGAATTCCTCGGCGATGAAGCCGGTCGAGAGATTGCCGGCGATCCAGCGCGGATGCTGCATCACCGCCGCGACGAAGGGGATGTTGTGGCGGATGCCGTCGATGGCGAAGGCATCGAGCGCGCGCGCCTGCGCCTTGATCGCCGCCTCGCGCGTCGGCGCGTGCGTGACGAGCTTGGCGATCATCGGGTCGTAATAGATCGAGATCTCGCCGCCCTCGAAGACGCCGGTGTCGTTGCGAACCATCGCCTCGCCATCCGGCCCCTCGCTCGGCGGGCGATAGGTCACGAGCCGCCCGGTCGAGGGCAGGAAGTTGCGGGTCGGGTCCTCGGCATAGACTCTGGATTCGACCGCCCAGCCGTCGAGCTTCACGTCGGCCTGCGCAATCGCGAGCTTCTCGCCGAAGGCTACCCGGATCATCTGCTCGACGAGATCGATACCGGTGATCATCTCGGTGACCGGGTGCTCGACCTGCAGACGCGTGTTCATCTCGAGGAAGTAGAAGGACTTGTCCTGCCCCGCCACGAACTCGACCGTGCCGGCCGAGTCGTAGTTCACGGCCTTGGCCAGCGCCACAGCCTGCTCGCCCATCTTGCGGCGGGTCGCCTCGTCGAGCAGCGGCGATGGCGCCTCCTCCAGAACCTTCTGGTTACGGCGCTGGATCGAGCATTCGCGCTCGCCGAGATAGATGACGTTGCCGTGCTTGTCGCCGAGAACCTGGATCTCGATATGGCGGGGATCGACGATGAATTTCTCGACGAAGACCCGGTCATCGCCGAAGGAGGATGCGGCCTCCGACTTGGCACGGGCGAAGCCTTCGGCGACCTCAGCCGAAGAATGGGCGATGCGCATGCCCTTGCCGCCGCCGCCGGCCGAGGCCTTGATCATCACGGGATAGCCGATCTCGTCGGCAATGGTCACCGCATGCTCGGGGCTCTCGATGATGCCGAGGAAGCCCGGAACGGTCGAAACCTTGGCAGCGGCCGCTGCCTTCTTCGACTCGATCTTGTCGCCCATCGCCGCGATGGCGCCGGGATTGGGGCCGATGAAGACGATGCCGTTATCCTTGAGCGCCTGGGCGAAGGCCTCGCGCTCGGACAGGAAACCGTAGCCGGGATGCACGGCCTGCGCGCCCGTCTGCTTGCAGGCGTCGATGATCTTGTCGATCAGGAGGTAGGACTGGGCGGCGGGTGCTGCGCCGATATGCACGGCCTCATCGGCCATTTCGACATGCAGAGCGTCGCGATCCGCATCGGAATAGACGGCGACCGTCTTGATACCCATGCGCCGCGCCGTCTTGATGACACGGCAGGCGATCTCGCCGCGGTTCGCGATCAGGATCTTCGAGAACATGCGCGGCCACTCCCGGCTTCAGACCAGACTGCAATAGCCGGGGTCTATGGGATGCCGCAACTGCCGTCCACCGATGCGAAAGTCGGCTATCGGCCAAGCCGTTGTGCAAGGATGCACAGGCCGGGGCAGTCTTCGGTCCGGCCGGATCTCCGAAATCGCCATCATCGAAAGCCGGCGGCGGAGCAATCCCGCGTGGAGGAAGCTCCACGGTTTGGGTTCGCTCCGCCGACAAAGATATCTGGAGCGAGCTGAAGAACGGGCTCAGCTCGCGAGCAGGACGACGCGGGGAGCGGCGCCGACGCCGGCCCGGACCACGTCCTTCGCAGCGCCCTTGGCAAAGGCGAAGGCGAGCAGCGTCTCGTCGCAATGCTCGGCTTCGCGGGCGATCTCGTTGGCGATGCGCTGGGCCGTCGTGGTCGGGCCCTCGCCGGCCGAGAGCGTCGTGACCAGCCAATGCGCCTTGTCGCGGTCGATCACGCCGGTCGGGCGGTTCTCCCAGACGGCGAAATCGACGACCAACGCCACGAGGTAATCCGCATAGGCCTTGCAGTTGAGCGGCACGGCCCGGTCAAGCGCAATGAGAACATCGACGATGTCCCGCGTGATGACGATGTCGCTCAAGATATTGCGTTGAAGCATCTTGACGTCTTCTTCGTCGATCGCGCGACGATCCATCACGCGATCGACGAATTCACGAAGCTCACGATCCATCATGTTCGAACCCCTGTCCGGCGTTGTTTTGGGCCGGTATGTCCCTGTTGTGGGAACACCATGCCTCTCGCCTCGCCATCAGGTGGTTAACGCGCAAATCTGAACGGTTATTCAGGTTAAATGGAGCTGAGTCGGCGTGGTTGCGAGGATGTTACTGAGGCGCGGGCCGCGGCCGGATTCTTGCCGGCGAACGGCAGCGGCCGAGCGGGCGGACAGGAGGCTGCACAGGCAGGTTCGGGGCGGTGACAGCTACGCCCCGTAAGGCAAGGCGTCGGGCTCTACGCCGCCACGGCCTTCGGCAGCCCGAGCGCCGCCGGCAGCTCCGGGAATTCGCGCAGGACATACCGCGCGCCGAGCGTCACCAGCTTCTCGACTGGCTGGAAGCCCCAGGATACGGCGACGGGCACCACGCCGGCGGCCACCGCCATCTCGATATCGAAGGAGCTGTCGCCGACCATCGCAGTACGCGCGGGCGCAGCTCCGGTCTCAGCCATCGCCCGCTGGATCATGCCGGGATGCGGTTTCGAGGGCGCGTCGTCCGCCGACTGCACCGTGTCAAACAGGCCTTGCCAGCCATGCCGGGCGACGATGAATTCGGCTCCCTTGCGCGACTTGCCGGTGGCGATGCCGAGTTTCAGCCCGCTCTGGCGCTTCAGCTCGGCCAGCGTCTCGGCAACACCCGCGAAGAGCGGCTCATCCAGCGACGGATCGGTCTCGGCCCGCACCCGCATCCCGCTGAAGACCTGGCGATAGGTCTCGGTCAGCACGTCGTCGGGCTCCACGAGCCCGGCAAGCTGCGCCATTGCGATGTCCAGGGTCAGCCCGACGATGCCGAGCCCGGCCTCACGCCCCGGATGAACCCGGCCGCAACGCTTGAATGTCTCGTATTGCGCTTCGAGGATGATCGCCTCGGAATTGATCAGCGTGCCGTCGAGATCGAAGATGATGAGGTCCATGCCGGCGCTTTAGCGCGGATCGCCCCGGCAATCCACTGCCAGCCCGGCATGGCGTCATCCCACCTACCGACGGCTCAGCCCTTGGCCTCGCGGGCGCAGGCATCGACGGCCTTGCGCAGATCGGCGCCGTCGAGCCCCTTGGAGCGCGCCTCCTTGCGGCATTCGGAGCGCTGTGCGAGGTCCGGCCGCTTGCCGTTGAAGCAGGCCGTCAGCGCCGCGATGCGCTCGGAACCCTGCAGCTTGCGCCCGTCGACCTCGTCCTTGCAAGCCGCCCGCACCGCCACCGCCGTCGGCTTGCCGTCGCGGGTCACGCCGTCACGGGCATAGAGCTGCACGCCCGGAAACTTGCCCTGCATGCAGATGCGCATCGCCGCGCGCAGGTCGTCGCCGGTCAGCGCGATGTTCTCGGATACGCAATCCTGCCGGGCCTTGGCCCGTTCGGCCCGCGGAATCGGCTCGTCCGCAGATGTGGCAGCAAGTGTCGGCGCAGGCGCCTTGGCCGGCGCGGCATTCTGCGCCTGGGCGGTTCCGCAAAAGCCGAGAACGAAGGCGGTAACGATCAAAACCGAACGCATGGTCAGCCCCTCCCGATGATGAGAACATAATTAGAACAGAAAGCGCTTTGTTCCGCAACTGTTCTCTTACGTTTCGTCATCACCCAAGGAGAGGCAGGTGAGGCGTCACTCGTCCGGCGCTTCGACGATCGGGTCATAGGGCGCGTCGTCGAAGCCGAGCAGGTTCCAGCTCTGGCGCATATGCGGCGGCAGCGGCGCGCTGACATCGATCGTACCCTTGCCGCGCGGATGCGGCAGCACGATCCGCCGCGCCAGCAGATGCAGCTTGTTCTGGATGCCGCCGGGCAGCTCCCAGTTCTGGATGTTGAAGTACTTGGGGTCGCCGATGATCGGGTGGCCGATATGGGTGGTATGGGCGCGCAGCTGGTGCGTACGGCCGGTCACCGGCTTCAGCGAGAGCCAGGCCAGCTTCTGCGCTGCCGTCTCGACCACCGCGTAATAGGTCACGGCATGCATCGCGCCGTCCTCGCCATGCTTGGCGACGGCCATGCGCTGGTCGCCGTCATAGGCCTCCTCGCGGGCGAGATAGGTCGAGATCCGGCCCTGGCGGACGCGCGGCACGCCGACGACCAGCGCCCAGTAGACCTTGCGGGCCGAGCGCGAGCGGAAGGTCTTGGCCAGCGTCGCCGCGGCGAAACGCGACTTGGCGATGACGAGGCAGCCGGCCGTGTCCTTGTCGAGCCGGTGGACGAGGCGCGGCTTCTGTCCGTCCTTGGTCGTCAGCGCCTCCAGCATCTGGTCGACATGGCGCGTCGTGCCCGAGCCGCCCTGCACGGCGAGCCCGGCCGGCTTGTTGAGGACCATGACATCGTCGTCCTCATAGAGCGTGATCGAGCGTAGGAAGCCGATCGTATCGGCATCGGCCTTGGCCGAGCGCGGCCGCTCCGCCTGCTCCTCGAGCTTCAGCGGCGGGATGCGCACGGTCTGGCCCTCGGTGAGCCGATCCTTGCTGTCGGCGCGCTTGCCGTCGACGCGCAACTCGCCCTTCCGGACGATGCGCTGGATGTGGCTGAAGGACAGCTGCGGGAAGCGCGCCTCGAGGAAGCGGTCGATCCGCATCTCGTTCTCGTCCGGCGTCACCACGAGCTGCTGCACGCCGGTCGAGAGCACCTGCGCCGTCTCGGCCTTCACCTGCGCGCGGGTCGGCTTGGGAGCTTCTTCCGCCGGCCGCGGTCGAACGGGGCGCTGCACACGCTCCTCGCCGCCGGCCGGGCGCGCCGCGGCGCGACGCCGGGCATCATGGCTCGGCCGCTTGCCGCGCGGGGCGCCGGCAGATGGCGGCTTGCCCCCGCGAGGGGCGTTGCCGGTGCCCTTGCCGCCCGTACCCTTGCCGCCGGCGCCCTTGCTGCCGGGGCCTTTTCCGCCCGTCTTCATGACATGCTCCGCATCATCGCGAGGCCACCGACCAGCGCCGCCAGCGACAGCACGACCGAGCCGATCACATAGGTGGCCGCCAGCATCGTCTCGCCCCGCTCCCAGAGCAGGACGGCATCGAGCGAGAAGGCCGAGAAGGTGGTGAAGCCACCGAGGATACCTGTCGCCAGGAACAGGCGCAGATCCTGCGGCACGCCCTCGCCGGCGCGGAAGGCGAACCAGCCGGCGACCAGCCCCATCAGCGCCGAGCCGATGACGTTGATGGCCATGGTCCCATAGGGAAAGCCCATGCCGAACCAGCGCGGCGACACCAGATTGATGCCGTGGCGCAGGGCGCCGCCGATGCCGGCGCCTACAAAAACAAAAGCGGTGGAGATCATCGCTGTGGAATAGAGCGCGCTGTCGCCTTGCACAAACGAAATCCGCCGCAATTGCACGGCTCCGTGCGGCCGGGCGGGAAGATCGGTGTCGGAAAT
>Ga0209570_1001155_pt1 | contig 16905 bp, 17 predicted proteins | sample EBPBio172007_DNA_FD_185861 | JGI IMG/M metagenome (GOLD analysis project Ga0209570, IMG submission 185861) | Wastewater treatment Type I Accumulibacter community from EBPR Bioreactor in Madison, WI, USA - Reactor 1_9/17/2007_ DNA (SPAdes)... | ecosystem: Engineered > Bioreactor > EBPR >... | reverse complement strand
TGGGCAACAGGCCGGCGGCAGTCAGGTAGGCGATCAGGTCGCCGGCCGTCGATTCGCCGCGCAGGTAGAGCACCAGAAACAGCACTACCGCCATGGTCGAGAAAGAAACCAGTTGTAGTGCCGGGGTAAAGGTCGCCGAGGTCTTGACCATGCGCAACTGCTTTTCGGTATTGTTGGCGCTGGCCTGCCGGAAGCGTTCGGATTCGTAGGTCTCGCCGCCGAAGCTGCGCACCACGCGGTAGCCCTGGATCATTTCCGAAGCGATGTGGGTGACATCGCCCATCGTCGCCTGAATTTTTTTGCTTTGCTTGCGGAATTTGCGGCTGGCACTATTGACCATGATGCCGATGATCGGCAGCGTGATGATCATGACCAGGGTGAGCTTCCAGTTCAGCCAGATCAGATAGGCAAACAGAAAAACGATGGTTAGTCCTTCGCGAACCACCACCTTGATGGCATCGGTGGCAGCACCGGTCACCATGGTCACGTTGTAGGTGATGCGTGAAATCAGATGCCCGGAATTGTTCTGGTCGAAATAGCTGTTGGGCAGGCGCAGCAGACTGTTGAACAGCGCGCGGCGAAGATCGTCGATCAGGCCGAGCGAGACCCTGGCCAGGTAGTAATTGCCGAGAAAGGAGCCGAGTCCTTGCCAGGAACTGATCGCCACCACCAGCAGCGGTACGGCGTACATCAATTCCATGCTGCCAAACAGGGGGAAATACTGAGTGGTCTGCCCAGAAGGCGCCGTCAGTCCGTCGACAAAATACTTGAGTACCCCCGCCAGCATTGGCTGTGAAGAGGCGAAAATCATGTAGCCGAGAATGCTGACGCCGAAAAGTCCCAGAAACGGACGCAGGTAACCGAGCAGACGAAAGTAGATTTTCAATGAAGACGTCGGTGGGCTGGCTGAGGGCATTGCTGGCAGATACGGAGGTCACGCGGAGTTGCGAGTGTAGCACCCAAGCTGTCCGATTGCCGGTAGACTGCGCCTTTTCCAGAAAGATCGTTTGCCGGTGAAGCTCTTGCCCAAGGCCGAATTGCAGCCTCTTGACCTGTTGTCCTTCGAAATCTTGCGCCGTGGCGCCGAGGTGCTGGAATCCGATGGCCACGGCGAAAAAATCCTGTGGTTGTCGGATGGAACAATGCTCAAACTGTTCCGGCGCAAGCGGATGATCTCCTCGGCGGCGTGGTCTCCCTATGCGCTGCGCTTTGCCGACAATTGTGCGGCCTTGAGCCAGCGAGGCATCCCTTGCCCCGTGATTATCGCTGTTTATCGCGTGGCCGAAATTGCGCGCGACGCCGTGCATTATCACCCCCTGCCCGGACGAACTGTGCGCCAGCTAATGGTGGCCGGGGTCGATGCCGATACGGGAAGGGCCCTGCGCCGGCAAATGGGGATGTTGGTCGCTCGGCTACATCGTTGCGGGGTTTATTTCCGCTCGCTGCATCTCGGTAACGTCGTCCAGACGCCAGATGGTGAACTAGGGCTAATCGACGTGGCTGACATGAGTGTGCGGCGCTGGGCGCTGGATGCGCTCTCGCGCCGGCGCAACTTCAAGCACCTTTTACGCTATCCGGCAGAGGGTGAGTGGTTGATGGCAGATGGCGAATTCGACGCTGCCTATCGTGCGGCGCTCAGTGCGCCGCCTCCCAGTTAGGCCCGACGCCCACTTCCGCCACCAGCGGCACCGAGAGCTTGGCCGCCTGCGTCATCAAACGCGGCAGTTCGAGGCGGACATTGGCGAGTTCGGCGTCCGGCACTTCCAGGATCAGTTCGTCGTGTACTTGCAGGATCAGCCGGCTGGCGAGTTTTTCGCGTTCCAGCCAGCCTTGCACGGCGATCATCGCCAGCTTGATCAGGTCGGCGGCGGTGCCCTGCATCGGCGCGTTGATGGCGGCGCGCTCGGCGCCCTGACGGCGGCCCTGCTGGCTGGAGCGGATGTCGGCAAACCACAGACGGCGACCGAAGGCGGTTTCGACATAACCCTGCTGCCTTGCCATTTCGCGTGCCTGTTCCATGTAGCGGGCGACACCGGGGTAGCGGGCGAAATAGCGTTCGATATAAGTCTGCGCCGCGCTGCGTTCGAGTCCGAGCTGGCGGGCGAGGCCGAAGGCGCTCATGCCGTAGATCAGGCCGAAATTGATGGTCTTGGCGACGCGCCGTTGGTCGGGGCCGACTTCGAGCGGCGTGACGCCGAAAATCTCGGCGGCGGTGGCGCGGTGCACATCCTCGCCCTGGGTGAAGGCTTCGAGCAGGCGCTTGTCTTCGGAGAGGTGCGCCATGATGCGCAGTTCGACCTGCGAGTAATCGGCGGAAACCAGGCTGTGGCCGGGCGGTGCGATGAAGGCGGTGCGGATGCGCCGGCCTTCCTCGCTGCGCACCGGGATGTTTTGCAGATTGGGGTCGCTCGAAGCGAGGCGGCCGGTGGCGACGGTGGCCTGCGAGAAGTGCGTATGCACCCGGCCGGTGAGCGGATTGACCATGCGCGGCAGCTTGTCGGTGTAGGTGCCCTTGAGCTTGGACAGGCTGCGGTGTTCGAGCAGCAGCTTGGGCAGCGGGTAGTCGAGCGCCAGTTCGGAGAGCACTTCCTCATCGGTGGATGGGGTGCCGCCGGGGGTCTTTTTCTTGACCGGCAGCCCCTGCTTGTCGAAGAGGATTTCCGCCAGTTGCTTGGGCGAAGCGAGGTTGAAAGGCTGGCCGGCGAGTTCGTAAGCCTGTGCTTCAAGGGCCATGATTTTCTGGCCGAGTTCGTGGCTCTGCTTGGCCAGCGCGGCGCTGTCGATCAGCACGCCGGTGCGTTCCATCTGCCAGATGATCTGGCGGGCCGGCATTTCGAGTTCTTCGTAAATGCGCTTGAGGCCGGCTTCTTCGATCAGTTGCGGGGACAGCACCTGATGCACGCGCAGGGTGACGTCGGCGTCTTCGGCGGCGTAGGTGCTGGCCTGTTCGAGATCGACCTGGTCGAAACCGATCTGCTTGGCACCCTTGCCGCAGAGCTCGCTGTAGGGAATGGGCTTCAGCCCGAGGTGGCGGGTGCACAGTTGTTCGAGATCGTGCCCCTTGTCCGATTCGAGGACATACGATTCGAGCATGGTGTCGTGCGCGATGCCGGCCAGCGTGATGCCGTGGTTGGCGAAGACGTGCTGGTCGTACTTGGCGTTCTGCAGCACCTTGGCGTGCGCCGCCGATTCCAGCCAGGGTTTCAGGCGGGTGAGCACTTGCTCGCGCGGCAACTGATCGGCAACGCCGGGGCCGTTGTGGGCAAGCGGGATGTAGCAGGCCTCGCCCGGCGTCACCGCCAGCGAAATGCCGACGATGCGCGCGGCGAAGGAATCGAGGCTGGTCGTTTCGCTATCGAGCGCGGTCAGTGTGGCGGCTTCGATTTTTTTCAGCCAGGCGTCGAAAGCATCCCAGGTCAGCACCATTTCGTAAGAGACGCTGGCCGGGGCGGTCGGGATGGCAGTGGGTGCGCCCGGCGCGCTTGCCTGGTCGGCGACGGCAGTCTCTGGCGCAGCGGTTTCGCCGCCCAGTTCCTTCAGCCAGGTCTTGAAGCCGTAGCGCTCGAACATTTCGCGCAGCAGCGGGTCGTCACTGGGTAAGGGAGTCAGCGTTTCCGGTGCCGGTAACTCGGGAACGTCGCACTTGACGGTGACCAGTTTGCGGCCGAGCGGCAGAAAGTCGAGGTGGGCGCGCAGGTTCTCGCCGACGACGCCGCCGATTTCGCCGGCGTGAGCGATCACTTCATCGAGGGTACCGTACTGGTCCAGCCACTTGAGCGCCGTCTTGGGGCCGCACTTGGCGACGCCGGGGACGTTATCGACGCTGTCGCCGACCAGGGTCAGGTAATCGACGATGCGTTCCGGCGGCACGCCGAATTTGGCGGTGACTCCGGCGACGTCGAGCAATTCGTTGCTCATGCTGTTGAACCAGCGCACTTGCGGGCTGACTAACTGGGTAAGGTCCTTGTCGCCGGTCGAGATCAGCGTTTCCATGCCGGCGGCGGTGGCCCGGGTGGCCAGGGTGCCGATGACGTCGTCGGCCTCGACGCCATCGACCATCAATACCGGCCAGCCGGCGGCGCGGATGGCAGCGTGGATGGGTTCGATCTGCGCCCGCAGGTCATCCGGCATCGGCGGGCGTTGTGCCTTGTAGTCGGGATACCAGTCGTCGCGGAAGGTTTTGCCCTTGGCGTCGAAGACCACGGCCTGGTAGTCTGCCTTGAAGTCGCTGTGCAGGCGGCGTAGCATGTTCAGCACGCCATACAGCGCGCCAGTCGGCTCGCCGGCGCGGTTTCTCAGGTCGGGCAGGGCATGAAAGGCGCGGTAGAGATAGGACGAACCGTCCACCAACAATAACAGAGGCATCAATGACACACAGCAGCAAGTTAGTCCGGCCGGCAGAAGCGGAATCCCTGATCCAGGGAGCGTCGGCGCGGGAATCGTGGCGAATCTTCGGCATTATGTCAGAGTTTGTCGAGGCGACCGAACGTCTCTCGGCGATCAAGCCGGCCGTGACCATTTTCGGCAGCGCCCGCATCCAGCCGGGAGCACCGTATTACGAACTGGCCGAAAACATTGCCCGTCAGCTCTCCGATGCCGGCTTTGCCGTCATCTCGGGCGGCGGGCCGGGAATCATGGAAGCCGCCAACAAGGGCGCCTATTTCGGCAAATCGCCGTCGGTGGGCCTCAATATCCAGCTGCCGCATGAGCAGCAAGCCAACCCGTTTCAGGATATCTCGCAGACCTTCCGCCACTTTTTTGCCCGTAAATACATGTTCGTGCGTTTTGCCAGCGCGTATGTGGTGATGCCCGGCGGCTATGGAACGCTTGATGAGTTGATGGAGGCGCTGACGCTGATCCAGACCGGCAAGGCGCGCAAGATTCCACTGATCCTGGTTTGTTCGGAATTCTGGAAAGGGTTGATCGACTGGTTCAAGGATCGTCTGGTGAAAGAGAAGATGATCGATCCGGCAGATATCGACCTGATTCAGGTGCTCGATTCTCCGGAGGAGGTGGTTGCCGCCATTTTCAAGCATTACGAGACACGCAGTTTCCTGCCTTTGCCGGTCGAGCGCGAGCTGATGCTGAACCTGTAATACAATTGGATTTGTCGAAAAGGAATTATCATGCGCCGCTTGCTCCCCATGCTTCTTATCGCTGCCGTTCCGGTATTTGCCCAGCAAGGCGGCCGGCCGGCTGATCTGCAACCCTTGCCGGCCGTGCCTCCGCCGCCGCCCGACATCACGGCGTGGGACGCGACGCTCGAGCCGCAGGTGACCATCAAGAAGACGGAAAAAGGCAAGGTCGAGGAATATCGCATCAACGGCAGGCTCTACATGGTCAAGGTCACTCCGGAAGGGGCGCCGCCGTATTACCTGGTGGATAACAAGGGCGATGGCAGTCTGATTCCGACTGATGGACCGACTCCCAATACCCGGCCACCGATGTGGGTGATTTTCCAGTTCTGATTGCGTGCCCGCTGCGTTGATGGGCGAAATCCCCGTATTTCCGGTCGGGCCCGCGCCTTTTGTGGGTACTTGCCGGCGGGTCGAGGCCGGTGCCTGCTTCGACTGGTTGCGTCAGGGCTGGGCGGGATTTGCCTCCGCCCCGGCATTCTGGCTGGCGGTGGCCTTTCTCTCGCTGGTGGTGTTGCTGGCATTATGGATCGTGCCGGGTGTCGGCAGCATGGTTGCGGCCTTGCTTTTCCCGATATTCATGGCCGGCCTGCTACGGGTGTGTCGCGCTCAGCAAGACGATGAGGCACCGCAATTACGCGATTTGCTCGCCGGTTTTCGCAGAAACAGCCATGCGCTGCTGATCATCGGCCTTGCCGCGATGCTGGCGTTCATGTTGCTTGGCTGGCTGGCGGATTGGTTGGCGCGTGCCGGCGTTGTCGGGCAGGCCGGCGTCGGAACGATAATTGGCTCCTGGGTGCGCGGAATGATTGTGGTGTTGCCGCTTTCGTTGCCGATTCTGATGGCCCTCTGGTTTGCGCCGGCGCTGGCTTACTTCAACGATATGCCGGCTGCCGCTGCGATGCGCGCGAGTTTTGCTGCCTGCGCTGCCAATTGGTTGGCGTTCGTGGTTTATGGGCTGATCCTGATGGTTTTGTTGTTTTTTGCCGCCTTGCCGGTGTTTCTCGGTTTTCTGCTGTTGTTGCCGGTTGGTGCCGGTACGCTCCACGCTTCCTATCGCGATATTTTTCCTGCCTCATGAAAGCCCATTCCCTGTCTGCCACCGCCGGTTGGCGCTGGCTCACCGATTCCTGGCGCATCTACCGTCGTGCGCCTGCGCAATTGCTCTTCGTGGTCTCGCTGTACTGGATCGTCGTTCTGGTCTTGAACATTGTGCCGCTGGTCGGCCCGCTCATGGCGGCTATCGCCATTCCCGGCCTCTCGGTCGGTGTGATGAATGCCTGTCGGGATCTCGATGAAGGACGGGTGCCGCCGACCAACGCACTGTTCTCGGCATTTCGCGGGTCGGGACAGACACTGCTGACACTGGGGGTGCTTTATCTTTCGCTGACCATGCTGGTGTTGTTGCTTGCGGCGCTGGTTGATGGCGGAGAATTCGTGCGCAGCCTGATGACCGGGAAACGTCCCGACGACGCGGCGGTGGAAAGCGGCGATTCGCTGTGGTCGGCATTGCTGCTGTTTTCGTTGCTGTTGCCGCTGATGATGGCCTATTGGTTTGGGCCAATGCTGGCGGCGTGGTACCGATTGCCGGCGATCAAGGCCCTGTTTTTCAGTCTGGTGGCTTGTGCGATGAACTGGAAACCCTTTCTGGTTTACGCGCTGAGCTTGTTGGCCATGGTCGTGATTCCCTTTGTTGCACTCGGAGTGGCCGTGGAAGTTTTTCCGCGTGCCGCGAGCACCTTCAGTTTTTTGCTTAGCCTCCCGGTCCTGTTGTGTTTTGTGCCGGTGGTGTTTGCCAGCTTCTACGTGAGTTACCGGGAAATTTTCGGGGTATCGGAAATTGTCTGAACTGTTCGGTGTTTTCGGCGGTACCTTCGATCCGGTGCATTTTGGCCATTTGCGCCTGGCCGAAGAAGCACGTGCACAGTTGGGACTTGCCGGCGTGCTCTGGGTTCCGGCCGGCCAGCCTTGGCATCGCGCGCTGCCGGGAGTCGCTCCGCATCATCGCCTGGCGATGATGCAATTGGCGGTTGCCGATAACCCGGCGTTTCTGGTCGATGCCGGTGAGATCGAGGAAATGACGCCGGGCTACACGGTGCCCATGCTCGAGCGCTTGCGCGTCGAGCGCGGATCCGATGTGTCGCTGGTCTTGCTGCTTGGCGCCGATGCCTTCGCCGGATTGTCGACCTGGCATCGCTGGCAGGCCTTGTTCGATCTGGCGCATCTGGCCATTGCGCATCGCCCGGGATACCCGATCGAGGCGGACGCGCTGCCCGCAGAACTGGCCAGCGAATACACCCGCCGGCACATCGACGATCCGCAGGCATTGACCGAGTCGCCAGCCGGCAAGGTCATCAGCTTTGCGATGACTCAACTGGCCATTTCCGCTACCCGAATCCGCAGTTTGCTGGCGAGTGGCGAGAGTCCGCGCTATTTGCTGCCCGATGCGGTTATCGACTATATTGAGTCCCATCGTCTTTACACACAGAACTGATGGATCTCCGCAAACTGCAAAAAATCGTCGTGGATGCCCTTGAGGACATCAAGGGGCGCGACATTCAAGTCATCAACACCAGCAAGCTGACTTCCCTGTTTGACCGTATCGTGATTGCCAGCGGCGATTCCAATCGCCAGGTCAAGGCATTGGCGCGCAACGTGCAGGAAAAGGTGCGCGAGGCCGGTGGCGAGGTCGTATCGGTCGAGGGCGAAGAACAAGGCGAATGGGTGCTGGTCGATCTTGGCGATATCGTGGTTCATGTGATGCAGCCGATGACCCGGGCCTATTACAACCTTGAGGATCTCTGGCAAACCACGCCAGCGGCCCGGCGTAAGGCAGTGGAAGAGGCTGCGGCCAAGCGCGCCGCGGCATGAAATTATTGATTGCGGCTGTCGGTCACCGCCAGCCGGGCTGGGTTAACGAAGGCTGTGCCGAATACCTCAAGCGTATGCCGCGGGAACTGGCCACCGTCATTGCGGAAATCAAACCCGAAGCGCGCGGCAGTAAAACGCGCGAACAACTGCTCGCTGCCGAGAAAGTACGCATTCGTGAGGTGCTACCGGCTCCCTGCCGCCTGGTGGCGCTCGATGAGCGCGGCGACGATCTGACGACTTTGCAGCTGAGCAAGCGACTGGAATCCTGGATGCAGGACGGGCGCGATGTGGCCTTGCTGATTGGCGGTGCCGATGGGCTCGATGAGGAACTCAAGCAGGCCGCAGATCAGCGCATCCGGCTTTCCAGCCTGACCCTGCCGCACGGACTGGCCCGCCTGCTGCTCTGTGAACAGTTGTACCGGGCGACGAGCCTGTTGAAAAATCACCCCTATCACCGCGAAGGATGAGTATGCGGATCTATCTCGCTTCGCGAAGCCCGCGCCGCCGGGAATTGCTCAACCAGATCGGAATGCGCTTCGACACAGTGGTTTTCCGCAGTGGCGAGCGTGCCGATCCCGAGGTGGATGAGGCCTGCTTACCGGGAGAGTCCGCCGAGGCCTACGTTGAGCGTGTGGCCCGCGCCAAGGCCGAGCATGGCGGCAGGATTTTGCAGTGGCGCCATCTGCCGTCGAGACCGGTGCTTTCGGCGGATACCACGCTCGAAGTCTCCGGCGAAATCATCGGCAAACCAATGAGTCAGGAGCATGCAACAGCGATTTTGCGGCGTCTCTCAGGGCAGACCCATCGGGTACTGACCGGGGTGGCCGTAAATGGTGACGGCCGAACCGAATATGCCTTGTCGGTCAGCGAGGTGCGTTTTCGCGTATTGAGCGATTCCGAAATTCGCGCCTACGTGATGAGCGGCGAGCCCATGGACAAGGCCGGAGCTTACGGTATCCAGGGGCGGGCGTCGCTGTTCGTGCAGTACATGTCCGGAAGCTACAGCGGCATCATGGGATTGCCGCTGTGCGAAACCGGCGAGTTGCTCAAGCGGTTCGGTTGCCAGCCGCTTTGACAGTTGGCGCTGACCCGATTACTTCTTCCAGACCTGCTTGCAATTGGCGATCTCGGCATCGGTCATCACCGGCTTGATCGCGCAGGAGCGTTCACGCTCCAGATCGCGCCGACGTTTGTCCTCAATGGCTGCCTTGCGTTTTTCTTCGGCAAGGCGCTCGGCTTGTTCCTTCTCGCGATTCTTGCGTTCAATCTCGGCCGCTTCGAGCTGTTGCTTCTGTTTTTCTGCTTCTGCCGCTTTCTTCTTGTCTTCTTCCGCCTTGATGGCCTGAGCTTCTTTGAGCTCTGCCTCTGCGCTGCTACGTGCCTTTTCCAGCTTCTTGTCGTAGCCATCATCCTTGGTGGCAGGCTGGGTTTCCGCCTTCGGGGTGGCGGCTTGCTGCGCGTGGCTTGCGGATGTGGCGGCAAAGGTGGCCGCGATAAAGGCGGTGGCGATCAAGAAGCGAGGTTTGGACATTGCAACTCCCTGGTGCGAAATCATGATCTTGGAATCTGACACAAAGCGCGCGCCAGAGCAAGAGAGCCAGAGGATTTTTGATCTTTGAGGCCGCGTTGGGGTCAAGAATAAGCGGCTGCGGTGATATTGATGGCTAAACACATCTATCCGTAGTACTGCGGGTTCTGTCTGAAAGTGCTTGATAGCTCGCGTCGGCGACTCTGGGACCAGGCTGCAGAGTTTGCGAATCGCTTGCATAGTCAGGCGACCTGACGGCAAACTGCTTGAGTTTTATCCCTGCGGGGTGTGGAAGACACACCTTTTTGGCCAGAACTCTCTTTTCGATTATGCAAATTCTTCCTGTGATTTTGTCGGGTGGGTCGGGCAGCCGGCTCTGGCCGCTCTCCCGTGAGCGTTATCCCAAGCAATTGTTGCCGTTGCTCGACGGGGAATCGATGTTGCAGACAACGATTCGCCGTCTCAACGGGGTTGAGGGAGTTGTCGCGCCTTTGTTTGTTTGTAACGAAGAACATCGCTTCATTGTGGCAGAGCAAATTCGTCAGCTGGGTTTGAATGGGAAGATCATCCTCGAGCCGTTCGGGCGCAATACGGCCCCGGCGCTCACGCTGGCCGCGTTGTGGGCTGAGCGTAATCTTCCGGAATCGGTTCTGGTGGTCATGCCCGCGGACCATGTGATCGCGGATGTTGCTCGATTCCAGATGGCGGTTGCCGAGGCGGTAAAGATGGCTTCTTCCGGTATGGCGGTGACGTTCGGTATCACACCGGATAGCCCGGAAACCGGCTACGGATATATCCATGTCGGTGAGCGTATTGATGCGGAAGGTAGTGCGCTGCAACTGAGTGCTTTTGTCGAGAAACCAGACCGGGAGCGTGCGCAACGCTATCTGGATTCCGGAGAGTATCTCTGGAATAGCGGCATTTTCGTGTTCAGGGTTGATGTATGGCTTGCGGCGCTCGGTCAATGTCGTCCAGATATTCTTGATGCGTGTCGGCTAGCCTTTAGTGTCGGGAATGAGGACGGTGATTTTCTGCGCTTGAATAGCGAAGCGTTTTCAGCTTGTCCTTCTGATTCGATCGATTACGCGGTGATGGAAAAACTGTCGTCTGGGATAACAGGGTTGCCAAAGGGCGGGGCGGTCCCACTTCAGGCTGGCTGGTCCGACGTAGGGGCGTGGGATTCTCTGTGGGAAGCGTTACCTAGAGATCAGTCGGGAAATGCAGTTCGCGGAGATGTAATTCTCGAAGGTGTGAGCAATAGTTTGGTGATGTCCGGGCGTCGCCTGGTCGCATGTGTTGGTGTTTCGAACATGATTGTCGTGGAGACTGATGATGCGGTTCTCGTTGCACGACAAGACTCGGCACAAGATGTAAAGAAACTGGTGGATCGCTTGAGGGCCGAAGGGCGTTCGGTCACCCAGTGGCACCGTAAAGTGTTCAGACCTTGGGGCTGGTACGATGGAATCGATGCCGGTGACCGTTTCCAAGTCAAGCGCATCTTGGTCAAGCCGGGGGCGTCGTTGTCCCTCCAGTTACATCATCATCGCGCGGAACATTGGATCGTGGTTAGCGGGACGGCCAGGGTGACGCGTGGTGAAGAAACGTTTCTGGTGAGTGAAAATCAATCGACATATATCCCGTTGGGAACCAGGCATCGTTTGGAGAATACAGGACTGATTCCACTCGAGATGATTGAAGTACAGTCTGGAAGCTATCTGGGGGAGGACGACATCGTGCGCTTTGAAGACACCTACGGCCGGAATTCGCATCAATCATGATCCTGGTTACCGGCGGAGCCGGCTATATCGGCTCGCATACGGTGGTTCAGCTACTGGAAAGCGGTCGCGATGTGGTTATTGTCGACAATTTCAGTAACAGTTCGCCACGAGTGCTTGAACGGATCGAGCGAATTGCCGGGAAAAGGCCGCGACTGGTCGAGGCGGATATTCGTGATGCCGTCGCAATGCGCAAACTGTTTGTCGATTTTCCCATTTCGGCAGTAATACATTTCGCTGGCCTGAAAGCTGTTGGCGAGTCGGTTGAATTGCCTCTGCACTACTACGACAACAACGTTGCCGGATCGCTTTGCCTGTTCAAGGCCATGGCTGAGGCGGGTGTTTGCAAGCTGGTATTCAGTTCGTCGGCGACGGTTTATGGTGATCCGGAAAGCGTGCCGGTTCGGGAAGACTTTCCGGTGAGCGCAACCAACCCTTACGGACGTAGCAAGCTGCACATCGAAGAAATGTTGCGGGATATCGCGTCAGCCGACGCCCAATGGCGGATTGCCTTGCTGCGCTACTTCAACCCGGTCGGCGCTCATCCGAGCGGACTGATCGGCGAAGATCCCCGGGGCATCCCCAACAATCTTCTGCCCTATGTCGCTCAGGTCGCGATTGGTCGGCGTGAGGAACTCAGCGTATTTGGCGGCGACTATCCGACGCCGGATGGCACAGGAGTTCGCGATTTCATCCATGTTGTCGATCTGGCGGAGGGACACCTTGCGGCTTTGAATGTATTGGAGCGGCAAGCTGGCGTAATTACGGTGAATCTGGGAACAGGGCGCGGCTACAGTGTACTGGAAGTGGTCGCTGCCTTTGAGAAGGCCTCCGGAAAGCGGGTGCCTTACCGGATTGTCGGCCGTCGTGCAGGTGACGTTGCGGCTTGCTACGCGGATCCGGGAATGGCCGAACGGCTGCTGGAATGGAGGGCGATGCGTCAGTTGGACGAGATGTGCGGCGACGCCTGGCGCTGGCAGCAGATGAATCCTGAGGGGTACTGCTGAGGAGGAGGGAGGTGGCGCGCCTGACACGATTCGAACGTGCGACCCCTGCCTTCGGAGGGCAGTACTCTATCCAACTGAGCTACAGGCGCGGAGGGCGAGAAGGATACCTGTTTTCGGCCTGAGCGTCCATGCGCGCCGTGCGGCCGGCGAGACAAACCGATATAATCCCGGTTCCCCCTCCCAAAAAATCAATGCTTCGAGGAGAAAGCATGTCTGACCAACAGAAGAATTCTTCGCGCAATATTCTCATCGGCAGTGTTGTCGCGGCAATCGTGCTGATGGCGGCGGTCGTGCCCTTCACGATCCAGGGCGACAAGCCACGGACCATGTTGTCGAATGCTGACGACGTCGAGACCCGTATCCAGCCGGTAGCGCGATTCGATGCGCAAAAACCGGCCGGCGCTCCGGTAGCGGCTAGCGGCAAACCGCGTGACGGTGCCACCGTGTTCAGCGCGGTTTGCGGTGCTTGCCACAATGCGGGTGTTGCTGGTGCTCCCAAAGTTGGCGACAAGGCTGCCTGGGCGCCGCGGTTGGCGCAGGGCAAGGAGACCTTGTACAAGAGCGCCATCAACGGCAAGAATGCCATGCCGGCACGTGGTGGTGGCAGCGATCTGAGCGATGCCGAGGTCAAGGCGGCGGTTGATCACCTGCTCGGCCTGGTCAAGTAATCGGCTGCGCGCCCAATGAAAAAGGCGCCCGCGGGCGCCTTTCGTGTTTGGCAAAGCCGGATTACTTCTTGGCTTCTTCCTTCTTCGGCTCAGCCTTGGGGGCGTCGGCCTTCTTTTCTTCCTTCTTCGGCTCGGGCTTGGCGGCGTCGGCCTTCTTTTCTTCCTTCTTCGGCTCGGGCTTGGCGGCGTCGGCCGGCTTGGCTTCAGCAGGCTTCACTTCAGCCTTCTTTTCGGTCTTCTTGGCCTTCGCCTTCGTTTCCTGCTTGGCGGGGGCCTTTTCGTCGGCCTTCTTGTCGGCGGCCGGAGCGGCTTCCTTCTTCACTTCTTCTTTCTTGACTTCAACCTTCGGAGCCTCGGCTTTCTTTTCGGCAGCCGGAGCAGCCTTCGGGGCTTCGGCCGGTTTGTCGGCAGCGTGAGCGATGCCAAAAGCGGCGGCGATGGCGAGAGCGATGAGTTGCTTGGTCATTTGATTTCTCCTTGAGTGGGTTCTGTATCCGGCGAGCACCATTGCTGCGCCTTGCTGCCAATAACGCGCCGGACTGCCAGGAGGTAATCATCGAATGGGTAACCGCGTGTAACGTCGTATGACAAAAAGGTTACGCGGTTTTTCCGGCCTTGTTCAGCATGGCCTTCATCGCTTCCAGCCGCGCCGCGCCGGTGGCCTTGTCTGGGGTGGTCGCTTCGGGGCCGCCGGAGAAACGCAGGTCCTCTTTGCCCATTTCGCCAATGAAACGCGAGGCCTGGCAGGGAAAATAGTCGCGTCCCTGCTTGCGGTGCTGGCACCAGCTGAGGTGCAGCGAATGCTGGGCGCGGGTAATGCCGACGTACATCAGCCGGCGTTCTTCCTCGACCTTGCCGCTATCGACCGACTCGCGGTGGGGCAGGATGCCTTCTTCGACGCCAACCAGAAACACATGCCTGTATTCCAGACCCTTGGCGGCGTGCAGGGTGGAAAGCTGCACGGCGTCGATCCCTTCGCTTTCCTTGTCGATCATGTTGATCAGGGCGATGGTCTGGGTCAGTTCAATCAGCGTCTTGCCATCGTCCTCGCCTTTTTTGGCAATCCATTCGGCAAATTCCCCAACGTTGGCCCACTTGGCGGCGGCAACGCGCGCATCCTCCTGATCGTGCAGGTAATTTTCGTAGAGGATCGCTTCGAGCAGATCGCCGAGTAGCGGTCCGGCGGATTCGCGCTGGGCGCGCTGTTGGGCGCGGTTGATGAACTGGCCGAATTCGCGCAGCGGTTCGAGTTGGCGGGGTTGCACCCGCTGGGCGAAGCCTTCCTCGAACAGTGCGGCAAAGAGCGAAATATGTCGTTCGCCGGCATACTGGCCGAGCACCTGCAGGGTGGCAGCACCAATGCCGCGTTTGGGAGTGGTGGCGGCGCGGATGAAGGCCGGGTCGTCGTCCTCGTTGGCCAGCAGGCGCAGGTAGGCGATGATGTCCTTGATTTCCGCCTTGTCGAAAAAGGATTGGCCGCCGGAAAGCAGGTAGGGCACACGTTGGTTGCGCAACTGCGTTTCAAGAACCCGTGCCTGATGGTTGGAGCGGTAGAGGATGGCGTAGTCGGCAAAGCGCCCGCGTCGCTCGAACTTGTGTGCGAGCAGCTTCATGACCACGCTTTCGGCCTCGGCCTCGTTGTCCTTGCAGGCACTGACGGTGATCGCTTCGCCGTGGCCGAGATCGGACCAGAGGCGCTTGTCGAAAAGTTTTTCGTTGTGGGCGATGACGTTGTTGGCCGCTTTGAGGATACGCACGGTCGAGCGGTAGTTTTGTTCGAGCTTGACGATCTTGAGTTGCGGAAACTCTTCTGGCAGCTTGCGAAGATTGGCAATGTCGGCACCCCGCCAGGCGTAGATGGCCTGGTCGTCGTCGCCCACCGCGGTGAATTGCGCCCGCGGGCCGGTCAGCAGCTTGAGCAAATGGTACTGGCAGGCGTTGGTGTCTTGGTACTCATCGACCAGCAGGTAACGCAGGCGGTTCTGCCATTTTTCGCAGATTTCCCCGTGGCCGGCGAACAGTTCGACCGGCAGGCGGATCAGGTCGTCGAAATCGACCGCCTGATAGGCCCTGAGCGTCGCTTCGTAGGAGAGATAAATCTGCGCAGCCAGCGCTTCGTGTTCGCTTTCCGCCAATTGCCGTGCCGCTTCGGGGGTGACCAGCGCGTTCTTCCAGTTGGAAATGATCCCTTGCAGGCGCCGCACAGTGCCCTTGTCGATGCTTTTGGCGAGATCGCCGATGATGCCGGCGCAATCGGTGGCGTCAAAAATGGAAAAACGCGGCTTGTAGCCGAGGGCGCGGGCCTCTTCACGCAGGATGCGCACGCCGAGCGAATGGAAGGTGGAAATCTGGAAATTTTCCGTTGGCGTGCCGGGCAGCAGTTTGGCCACCCGCTCGCGCATTTCCTTGGCGGCCTTGTTGGTGAAGGTGATGGCGGCAATGTTGTGCGGAGCGAAGCCGCAGTCCTGCACCAGGTAAGAAATTTTCTGGGTGATGACCCGGGTCTTGCCCGAACCGGCACCGGCCAGCACCAAGAGAGGGCCGTCGAGATAACGGATGGCTTCGCGTTGCGGGGCGTTGAGGGCGGCGGACATGATGGCGGAAAAGGCAGCGCCCCGCAGGAACGGGGCGCGAGATGGCAGATTTTACCGGAAAAGGAAGGCGGCTCAGGCAGTTTCGTCGATCGGGTGATAGCGCAAACGCGCTGCGCGTGGCTTGACCAGACGGATCGCGCGCGGACCCAGGCGTAACAACTCGGCGACCAGCCGGCTGGTATCGCGTTGTGCTGGCGTGCTGGCAATTGCAGGCGATGCGGGGGGCTGTGCTGGCGCGTCGTCGCGGCGGTCGGCATCGATGATTTCCACTTGGCCGATGCGGCGCAGCAGGTGCTCGGCGCTTTCGCGCGCCTCCAGATTTCCGGGCTGGGCGCGGAAGCTGGGGCTGGCAGGTAGGCTGTCGAGTTTCATGGGCGGTCTCCTGCCTATGTCTACGGCATGCCGATGGCGTTGCTTGAGGAAATCCGGATAAAAAAAGGCCGCCCGAAGGCGGCCGAAAGGTGACACTCTCGTGAAGTCTGTATCAGTAGCTCATCGGGCTGCAGTTGGCCTGGTTGGTCCAGGTGCCGCCACAGTTGTAAAGGGTGACCGAGGCGGTATAACCGAGTTTTCCTCCCATTCCGAGATACTGGCTAAGCGTCAGGCGTTTGGCGTTGTAGTGATTGACCACCGTGTCGGTGACCGCTTGCGAGTAGGCAGCCGGCGAGGCGGTAATCGCCGCGCTTTGCGCACCTTCGGCATTGGCGGAATTGACCGTCGAAACCGTGTAGCTGTAGCTGCCGGCGGCCAGACCGCTATCGGTATAGCTGGCGGCGGTCGGGCTGGCGATCTTCACGCCGTTGCGATAGACGTTGTAGTTCTTGGCGCCGGAGACCACGCTCCAGGTCAGCGCTACGGTACCGGTTCCCGGGGTGGTGGCGGCCAGGCCGCTGGGTGCGGGCAGGGCCGGCGGGGTGCCGGTGGTGGTGCCCTGCACGGCGGTGGAAGCGTTGCTTTCCGAACCGTTGGCGAAGGCCTTGACCGTGTAGGTGTAGGTCGAGCCGGGATTGAGGCTGCTGTCGGTGTAGGAAGTGCCGGTGGCCGAGCCGACCTTGGCGCCATCGCGATAGACGTTGTAGCTGGCAGCGCCGTTGACTGCACTCCAGGTGACCGTCAGGCTGCTGTCGGTGGCGGAATCGACGGCAACGTTGGTCGGCGCCGGGATGGTCACGATGCGCAGGTTGTTCTTGAAGAACCAGTCGGTGATGTACTCGGGGTAATTGACCCGGGTGCTATCGACGTAAGCAATGTTCTTCTTCGGTGCGGATGCGCCGGCCGGCCAAGCGTGCGCCATGCCGCTGACCATCAGGTCGGAAAGCCGCTGCTT
>Ga0209570_1001150_pt1 | contig 16946 bp, 15 predicted proteins | sample EBPBio172007_DNA_FD_185861 | JGI IMG/M metagenome (GOLD analysis project Ga0209570, IMG submission 185861) | Wastewater treatment Type I Accumulibacter community from EBPR Bioreactor in Madison, WI, USA - Reactor 1_9/17/2007_ DNA (SPAdes)... | ecosystem: Engineered > Bioreactor > EBPR >... | reverse complement strand
CGACAGGCCCATGGTCTTCAACTGGCCCTTCATCGTCTCGATGTTCTTGTAGGTCCAGTCGCGCGGGTTGACCTTGTTGTCGCGCGCGGCGTTCTCCGCCGGCAGGCCGAACGCGTCCCATCCCATCGGATGCAGCACGTTGTAGCCCATGGCGCGGCGCCAGCGCGCCACCACGTCGCCCATCGTGTAGTTGCGCACATGACCCATATGGATGCGCCCCGACGGATAGGGGAACATCTCGAGAACGTAGTATTTCGGGCGCGGGTCGTCGTTCTTCGTTTCGAAGAGCGCGGCGCTGTCCCACGCTTCACGCCATTTCGGCTCAGCGGTGCGGTGGTTGTATCGTTCGGTTGCCATGACCGGGAAATCACATAAAAGACGGGATGTTCGGGTTCGGGCGGACCTTCATCACGCTTTGTCTGACCCGTCAACCGCTGGACGTGCGCCATGACAGCTTCGGTCGACAATCTCAATCAGGTTCTTGCGGCGATTGCCCGCGCCGAGAAAGAGGCTCACCGACCACCCGGATCGACGCAATTGGTCGCGGTATCCAAGACCTTCGACGCCGATGCGATTCGCCCGGTGATCGAGGCCGGCCAGCGCGTCTTCGGCGAAAACCGCGTCCAGGAGGCGCAGGCCAAGTGGCCGGCCCTGGAAAGCGAGTTCCCCGGCCTCGAACTGCACCTGATCGGCCCGCTGCAGTCCAACAAGGCGAAGGAAGCCGTCGCCTTGTTCGATGTGATCGAGACCGTCGACCGCGAAAAGATCGCCGCCGAACTGGCGAAGGAGATCGCCCGGCAGAGCCGCGCGCCAAGACTCTACGTCCAGGTCAACACCGGGCTGGAAGAGCAGAAGGCCGGCATCGACCCGCGCGAGGCGGTCGTCTTCGTCAACCGCTGCCGCGACGCGCACGGCCTGGCAATCGAAGGGCTGATGTGCATTCCGCCCGCCGACGAAAACCCCGGCCCGCATTTCGCGCTGCTGGCGAAGCTGGCCCGCGAGGCGGGCGTCGCAAGACTGTCGATGGGCATGTCGTCGGATTTCGAGGTCGCGATCATGTTCGGCGCGACCAGCGTCAGGGTCGGTTCGGCGATCTTCGGCCACCGGTAGGCGCGGCGCTCTATTGCAGCAGGATCTCGCCGTCGACCTTGCGCCACTCATTGGCCGCCACCAGCTTGCGATGGGTGTAGCGGATCGAGTGCAGCGCGCCGTCCAGCTTCTCGCGCCAGTAGTCGATGAACCTGGCCATCACCGGGAACTTCGGCGCGATGTCGTAGTCCTGCCAGATGAAGGTCTGCAGCAGATGCGGGTGGTCGGGCATGTGGTAGAGGATCTCGGCCGTGGTCAGGCCGTAGCCTCTGAGCATCAGTTCGAATTCGGCGTGGTCGCGCATGGCGTTGGACTCCGCATCCGGTTTGTCCTCCCGACAAAATGCTGCGCCTGTATGGTTAATGTTCGATTGAGGGGCCCGACCACGACTTTGGTCTCGTGCGACATCGGGCCACCCAAACCGAATGTCGAATATTGTGCGCTGCGTCCGCCTGCTATTAAAGAAGCCGACAGCCACAATTTTACGCGATCGCAGTTGGGGGAGGGAAACCGAGATGTCGGAAGTGCAAGTCCACAAGGTTCAGGCGGCCTGGAAGAAGCGGGCGCTGATCGACAACGACACCTATCTGAAATGGTATGCCGACTCGGTGGCCGATCCTGAGAAATTCTGGGGCAAGCACGGCAAGCGCATCGACTGGTTCAAGCCCTACACCAAGGTCAAGAATACCTCCTTCAAGGGCAAGGTGGCGATCAAGTGGTTCGAGGACGGACTGACCAACGTTTCGCACAACTGCATCGACCGCCATCTGAAGAAGCGCGGCGACCAGGTCGCGATTATCTGGGAGGGCGACAACCCCTACGACGACAAGAAGATCACCTACAACGAGCTGCATGACCATGTCTGCCGCCTCGCCAATGTGATGAAGAAGCACGGCGTCAAGAAGGGCGACCGCGTCACCATCTACATGCCGATGATCCCCGAGGCCGCCTACGCCATGCTGGCCTGCGCCCGTATCGGCGCCATCCATTCGATCGTCTTCGGCGGTTTCTCGCCCGACGCCCTGGCCGGCCGCATCGTCGACTGCGAATCCACCTTCGTCATCACCTCCGACGAGGGCCTGCGCGGCGGCAAGACGGTTCCGCTGAAGGACAACACCGACAAGGCGATCGATCTCGCCGCCAAGCAGTATGTCATGGTCAAGAACGTGCTGGTGGTGCGCCGCACCGGCGGCAAGATCGGCTGGGCCCCGGGCCGCGACCTCTGGTACCACGACGAGATGACGACGGTGGACGCAAAATGCCCGCCCGAAAAGATGAAGGCGGAGGACCCGCTGTTCATCCTCTACACCTCCGGCTCGACCGGCAAGCCGAAGGGCGTGCTGCACACCACAGGCGGCTATCTCGTCTATGCGTCGATGACCCACCAATATGTCTTCGACTACCATGACGGGGACATCTACTGGTGCACCGCCGACGTCGGCTGGGTCACCGGCCACTCCTATATCGTCTACGGACCGCTGGCCAACGGCGCCACCACGCTGATGTTCGAGGGCGTTCCCAACTACCCGTCGCAGTCGCGCTTCTGGGAAGTCGTCGACAAGCACAAGGTCAATATCTTCTACACCGCCCCGACCGCCATCCGCGCGCTGATGGGTTCCGGCGACGGGCCGGTGAAGAAGACCTCGCGCAAGACGCTGCGGGTGCTGGGTTCGGTCGGCGAGCCGATCAATCCCGAGGCATGGGAATGGTATTTCAACGTCGTCGGCGAACGCAAAGTGCCGATCGTCGACACCTGGTGGCAGACCGAGACCGGCGGCATCCTGATCACGCCGCTGCCCGGCGCCACCGCGCTGAAACCCGGCTCCGCCACGCGGCCGTTCTTCGGCATCCTGCCGCAGCTGGTCGACAATGACGGCAAGGTGCTGGACGGCGCGGCCGACGGCAATCTGTGCATCACCGATTCCTGGCCCGGCCAGATGCGCACGGTCTATGGCGACCATGAGCGCTTCATCCAGACCTACTTCTCCACCTACAAGGGCAAGTATTTCACCGGCGACGGCTGCCGCCGCGACGATGACGGCTATTACTGGATCACCGGCCGCGTCGACGACGTCATCAACGTTTCGGGTCACCGCATGGGCACGGCGGAAGTCGAGTCGGCGCTGGTCGCCCACGACAAGGTGTCGGAAGCCGCCGTCGTCGGCTACCCGCACGACATCAAGGGCCAGGGCATCTACTGCTACGTCACCCTGATGTCCGGCGTCGAGCCCAACGAGGATCTGCGCAAGGACCTGATCTCCTTCGTTCGCAAGGAAATCGGCGCCATCGCCTCACCCGACAAGATCCAGTTCGCGCCGGGCCTGCCGAAGACCCGCTCCGGCAAGATCATGCGCCGCATCCTGAGAAAAATCGCCGAAGACGATTTCGGCGCGCTGGGCGACACCTCGACGCTGGCCGACCCAGCCGTCGTCGACGATCTGGTCAAGAACCGCCAGAACAAAAAGGGGTAAGTGTCCCTCGGCCAGGGCTTCAGGCGGTCAGCGAAACCGAATTGGCAATTGCGGCGCACGTTGCAGGCAGTGTGCGCCGCCGGGCACGCAAGCGTTTCGCTGCAGGCTGAAATCACTCGATATCCAAAGCGTCAACATCCGATCTCGTCGCGAATCTTGTCGACCGCATCCTTGGACCGGCAAACGTTCTCGCACGGAATGCCGTCATGGTCGCCGTCGGCGCGGCTATAACCGCCGCACCATAGCTCGACCGCTTCCCGGCAGGACGACACTTGCTTGCAGGTTCGAGCGGCCTGGGCGAATTGCGGCGGTCGGCTGGACCGATGATCACCCGCCTGAGTCTCGACCGTAGCAGCTACGGCGGACTGCGACCACACCACGACCAGGATAGTCAGTTGTATCCGCACCATCGCGCCCCCTTCGCGAAACACGACCTTAAGTAGCCTTATCCAAAAATACAAACTACGGTCGCGTTATGTGCGGAAGGCTACCCCTCGATTTCCTCGCGCAGCATTTCCAGCTCCAGCCATTCCTCCTCCATGGCCGAGAGCGAACTGCGTTCCCGGTCGAGGTTGGCGGCGATCTTCTGGAACCCGGCCGGGTCTTTGGCAAACAGCGCCGGGTCAGCCAGTTTCGCCTCGAGCCCGGCGATCTTCGCCTGCGCCTCGTCCATCTGTTTCGGCAGCGATTCGAGTGCGAATTTCTGCTTGTAGGAGAGCTTTTTCGACGCCGGTTTCGCGGCCGCCGGCGCAGCTTCGGCCGGCCCTTGCTCCGCCTTGCCGGCCTTGTCCCTGGGTCGTGCCACGAATTTTGCCGAGCCGCGCTGCGCCAGCATGTCGGCATAGCCGCCGGCATATTCGATCCATCTGCCGCCGCCGTCCGGCGCGATGGTCGAGGTGACGGTGCGATCGAGGAAATCGCGGTCATGGCTGACCAGGATCACCGTGCCGGCGAACCGGGCGACCAGTTCCTGCAGCAGGTCGAGCGTCTCCATGTCGAGATCGTTGGTCGGCTCGTCCAGCACCAGCAGATTGGCCGGTTGCGCCAGGATGCGCGCCAGCATCAGCCGCGCCCGTTCGCCGCCCGACAGTTCGCGCACCGGCGTGCGCATCTGCTCGGGCTTGAACAGAAAATCCTTCATGTAGGAGGCGACGTGTTTTTCCTGGCCGTTGACGGTCAGGCTCTCGCCCCGCCCCCGCGTCAGGAAATGCGCCAGCGTCTCGTCGGGGTCGAGCTGGGCGCGTTTCTGGTCGAGCACCGCGATCTCCAGATTGACGCCAAGCCGCAACGCGCCCGTGTCCGGAGCGAGTTCCCCGGTCAGCATGTTGAGCAGCGTCGTCTTGCCGACGCCGTTGGGCCCGACCAGGCCGATGCGGTCGCCGCGGCTGATGCGGGTGGAAAAATCCTTGACCACCACAAGATCGCCGAACGCCTTGGAGATCGACTTCGCCTCGATCACCAGCTTGCCGCTCTCGGCGCTGTCGGATGCGGCCATCTTCGCCACGCCGTCGGCGCCGCGATGGGTGCGGTGGCGCTGGCGCATCTCCTGCAACTCACCCAGCCGCCGCATGTTGCGCTTGCGCCGCGCGGTAACGCCGTAGCGCAGCCAGTGTTCCTCACGCACGATCTGCCGGCCGAGCTTGTGCTGGTCGCGCTCTTCTTCTTCCAGCACCTGGTCACGCCAGGCTTCAAAATGGCCGAAGCCGCGCTCGATCCGCTTTGTCTGGCCGCGATCGAGCCACATCGTGGCGCGCGACACCCGCTCGAGGAAACGCCGGTCGTGCGAGATCAGCACGATCGCCGAGGGCGAACGGATCAGTTCCTCTTCCAGCCATTCGATCGTCGCCAGGTCGAGATGGTTGGTCGGCTCATCGAGCAGCAGGATGTCGGGCTGCGGCGCCAGCACCCTGGCCAGCGCCGCGCGTCGCGCCTCGCCGCCCGATATCGTCGCCGGGTCTTCCTCGCCGGTGAGGCCGAGCTGTTCGAGCAGATAGGTCACCCGGTGCGGGTCGTCGGCAGGGCCGCGGCCGGCCTCGACATAGGCGCGCACGCTGGCGAAACCGTCGAAATCCGGCGCCTGCGGCAGATAGCGGATCGTCGCCGATGGGTGGCGGAACAATTCGCCCTCCTGCGACTCGACCATGCCGGCGGCCACCTTCAACAGCGTCGACTTGCCCGAACCGTTGCGGCCCACCAGCGCAATGCGGTCGCCGGGCGACACCGACAGCTCCGCCCTGTCCAGCAGCGGCGTCCCGCCAAAGGTCAGATGGATGTTGTCGAGCTTGAGAAGCGGCGGCGCCATCAGGAAAGCATCCCGGGCGCAGAAGTCATCCGCATGGGTAGGGGTGAGTTTGAGACAAGCAGCGACAACATCATTCTTCAATCTGCGCCACGATCAGGGCGCGGCCGCCGCCGAGGCTGGCTTTGAGAGCGCCGGCGACCCGGTTGGAAATGGTCAGCGACGAGCCGAACGGCACGTCGACGCAATGCAGCGGCCAGTCGGCCCCGTGCAGGGACAGCGCCGTCAGGTCGGAAAAACACAGCACCGAAAACAGCGTCCCGGACGCAAGGTCGAACGCGGCTTCGCCCGGCGGCAACGGAACCCCCTCCTGCGCGCCGCTCGACAACATCACCTCGACGCCGCGCTCGGCCAGCGACAGCGCCAGCGTCAGGTGCAGGAAGGCGTGGTCGGCGCGCCGGCCGCCGAACGCGCCGACGAGCATCAGCCGCGACGCGCCGCGCGACAGCGCGATGTCGACCGCCAGTTCTCCGTCTGTCTTGTCCTTGGCGGCTGGAAAGGTTTGGCGCGGCACGCCGGGAAATGCGTTGAAGTCGGCCGCAACCGCCGAATCGAAATCGCCGACCCAAAGCTCCGGTTCGACGCCGAGCGTCGCCGCGTGGCGGATGCCCGAATCCGCCGCGATCACGCGCCCGCCTCCGATCTGCGCCGCAAGGCGCGGCGTCGCGACGAGGTCGCCGCCCAAAAGTATGATAAACAGGCTCATCGGCGGCGCTCTAACACGGCCGCGCCCGGTTGCGATAGCGGCGCATCGATCAGGGAGAACGGCAATGACCATATACCTCGCCCGCGTCTACGGTCCCCAGCAACCCACCAGGGGCCCGCGCATTCTGGTCGACCGGCTGTGGCCACGCGGCGTTTCGAAGGAAAAGCTGCACTATGACGAATGGGTGAAGGATCTTGCGCCGAGCACCGGGCTGCGAAAATGGTTCGACCACGATCCGGCCAAATGGCCGGAATTCCGCCGCCGCTATTTCGCCGAGCTCGACGCCAACGCCGCCGCCGTCGACCGACTGCGGACGATGATCGGCAGTCGCGACGCGACATTTCTCTATGGGGCCCGCGACGAACAGCACAATGACGCGGTGGCGCTGCGGGATTATCTGACGCAAAAGGCCTGAGCCGCCGGCCAGGCGCGCTCATCTGGAAAAACCATATGCGAAACAAGGCGTCGTCGGGACGATCCGGCGGGCAAGGCGTCAAATCCGGTTCAGCCTGCGGCGCCGATCAGACGCGGTTCGGCTACGCCGAAAAAGGCCTTTGGCCAGATTGTCCGGGGTTTTTCAAAGAACGCTTCCTTTTCGGGAAGTCGGGAGAGCCGAACGCATGTCTGGGCTTTCCTGAATTGCTATGTGAGTGCGCAGACCATGCGCCCGGCAGGCGTTTGACCTCCGACGTTTCCCGGCCGAAGGGCATTTTTGTCCCACAGTTCCCGGCGCCCGCCAGCCAAGGCCGAAGACTTGCGGAACCTACCCGGGTATTGTCGTGAAAGTTCTGCAAATTCGCCAAGCGAGGCGGTCATGGCAGGCTGGTGATTGTTGACGTCGCCTGATTCCGTTGGAGGAACGCCCCCATGACCAAGATTGACGGTAAGGCCGCGAGCGCTGCGGTCAAAGAGGGTCTGCTTTCGAACCCTGATGGCCTGCGCGAAGTGATCCGTGCGGTGATGCAGGAGGTGTTGGAAGCGGAGATGGACGAGGCGCTTGGCGCTTCGAAGAGCGAGCGCACCGCTGATCGGATGGGCTACCGCTCGGGCCATTACGGCCGCACGCTGGTGACGCGGGCCGGCAAGCTGGAGTTGCGGGTTCCGCAGGATCGGCAAAGGACGCTTCTCGACCGAACTGTTCGAACGCTACCGGCGCTCGGAGCGCGCCTTGGTGGCGACGCTGGCGGAAATGTATGTGCAGGGCGTGTCGACCCGCACGGTCAAGGCGATCGCCGAGGGGTTGTGCGGGCACGCCTTCTCGGCTTCGTCGGTCTCGGCGATCAACAAGCGGCTGGACGAGAGCCTCGCCGTCTTCGCCACCCGCCCGCTGCAAGAGCCCTTTCCCTGCCTGATCCTCGACGCCCGCTATGAGAAGGTGCGCGAAGCCGGCATTGTCGCCGGCCAGGCGGTGCTGATCGCGGTCGGCATCGATTGGGACGGGCGCCGCCAGATCCTGGCGGTGGAGATGGCCAATCGCGAGAGCCGCTCGGCCCGGAAGGATTTTTGGTCAAGCTGAAGGCGCGCGGCCTCAAGGGCGTCGAACTTGTCGTCTCCGACGACCATGCCGGTCTGGTGGCGGCGATCGGCGAAGCCGTCCCCGAAACGGCATGGCAGCGCTGCTACGTGCACTTTCTCAGGAACGCGCTCGACCATCTGCCCAGAAAGCATGCCGACGACTGCCTGCAGGAACCCAGATGGCTCCATGACCGGCGCGATCTCGCCGAGGCCAAGGCCGATCTCGCCGGCACGCTGTCCGTTAACCACTGGAACGGCGCCGCGACGCCGCAACTGCGCATCCTCGACGCCGCGACAGTCGAACGGTAGATTCGCCGTTTCGGCCGCACCCCGAACCACATTCCAGTTACCCCTCCCCGCAAGGGGGAGGGGGAATGCGGAACGTCAACGCCTCCCTACCAACAAGCGAGCATGTGGCGCCGACGTCGACGACTCCCTCCCCCTTGTGGGGAGGGTACGGGTGGGGGTGAATTGGCGCTGCGGGACCGCAAGTGACCATCTGCTCAGGCAATGGCCGAAAAGCCGATCATGCACTAAGACTGAAACCGGACCACACTATGGGGTCAGGCCAGGCCCATCAGAAGCTTTGTGATGAAATCTGATCTTAGAGCACTCGATTGGAACCTGTTGCGCACGTTCTTTGTCATCATTGAGGAACGCAGTCTAACCCGCGCGGCCGTACGCCTTCAGATCAGTCAACCTTCGGTCACTGCCGCGCTGCAGCGACTGGAAATTACCCTTGGTTTGCGTCTCATCGTGCGCGCCAGCCGGCGCTTCGAGCTGACGCGACATGGCGAGCTTCTCTATGGCGAATGCGCCCAGATCTTCCGCGGCGTGTCGCGCATCGGGGAGAAACTGTCGGGCGCGGAGCGCGACATCACCGGCGCCTTGCGCATCCTCGCCGTCACCGACGTGCGCTACGCGCCATTCGACCAAGCCCTGAGAGAAGTCCATCTGCGCTATCCCTCGATCACGGTGCAGATCGACACTGTCAGCAGCCCGCAGGCCGTGCGCGCCATCTCACGGCAGATTGCACCGCTGGCGATCTGCTTGCTCACGCAACCCATCGCGGGGCTGACCTGCGAGCATCTCGAGCGTGAGGAATTCGGCGTCTTCTGCGGCACTCCCCATCCGTTCTTCGCGAAGGAGGGCTGCGCGGTCGAGCATCTGCGCGGCGAGAGCTTTGTCAGCTTCAGTTGCTACAATGAAGGCGGTGCGCTGGAACCGATGCTGGCGCTCGGCGTCGGCTCGGGCTTCGGCGGACGGATCAGCGGTTCATCTGCGCACCTGCCGGAGGTTCTGCGCATGGTGCAGGCCGGCATCGGCATCGGCATCCTGCCGGTCGCGTCGGTCAGGCGAGAACTGGACGCCGGCCTTCTCTGGTGCATCAGCCCGGAGGGCGTTCAGCTGGGGGCCGATCTCTACCTCGTCACCAACCCGGCCATGTCGCTGGAACTGGCCGAGGTCAGTTTCCTTTCGATCCTGCGAGAGATGATCAGGGCCGATCGGCTCGAGCCGTGACGGCGTGCAGCAGCACGTTCAGCCCAGGCGCCAGCATGTCGGGCGTGGCCAGCTCGTTGTTGTTATGGGTGATCCCATCCTTGCAGGGCGTGAAGATCATCGCGGTCGGAACCTGCTTCGCCAGGAAATAGGCGTCGTGCCCGGCCTGGCTGGGCAGTTTCAGCCCGTTGAAGCCAAGCGTGGCCGCCGCCTCGCTGACATGGTCAACCATCGTCTTGTCGAAGATGTCGCCGCCCCAGCTCCACTGGTCCAGCACGCGGTACTCGCAGCCGGAGCGGATACCCGCCTCGGCCACGGCGCGCAGCATCCTGACCCGCATCAACTCGGCCACTTCAGGATCGTCATGGCGCACGTCGCAGACAGCCTCGGCCCAGTCCGACAGCAGCCCCGCCTTGTTCGGCGAGGCGGAGAGCCGCGCCGCCGTCGCCTTGCCGCCGGTCGCGGTATGTTCCCAGCCAAGGTCGTCCACAGCGACCAGAAGGCGCGCACCCGCCACCAGCGCGTTCTTGCGCTTCGCCATTGGCCATGGTCCGGTATGGGCCGTCTCTCCGCGATATTCGACCAGTATCCCATGCGAGACATAGCCGTGCGTGACGATGCCGACGTCATGCCCGGTGCGATCCAGCACGTCGCCCTGCTCGATGTGCAACTCGAAATAGCCGTCGATCTCGCGTCCGCCCACCGGGGCCGCGCCGCGATAGCCGATGGCGTCCAGAGCCTGCCCGATCGTCACCCCGTCGGCGTCCTTCAGGCCGAGCGCCCAGTCCAGCGCGTAATCCCCCACGAAGCAGCCCGAGGCCACCATCGGCGGCGAGAAGCGCGCGCCTTCCTCGTTCGTCCAGTTGACGATCTCGATCGGACGGCGAGTCGCGATGCCCAGGTCGTTCAGCCGCCGCACGACTTCGAGCGCCCCGAGGACGCCCACTATCCCATCGAAGCGCCCGCCATTCTCCTGCGTGTCGAGATGGCTGCCAACCAGCACCGGTGGCAGATCCTCGGTGCCCTCGCGGCGGGCGAAGATGCTGCCCATGCAGTCGATGGTGACGCTCAGCCCCGCCTCACGGCACCATTCCACGAACCGGTCGCGCATCCGGCGGTCGGACTCGGTGAGGGTGAGCCGGCTGAGACCGCCCTCCCGTCCCGGACCTATCGCAGCGGACGCGTCCAGCGTCTCAAGGAAGCGGTCAAGGTGGGCACGAATGTCGGGGCTCAAGCTCATGGCGGGGATTCCGGTTTTCGGCTCAGTTTCCGGCGGCGTTCAGCAGATCGAGCGTCGTCGCGGTGGCGCCGAACAGTTCCGGCGTCAGTTCGATCACGGCGGGAGCTCCCGCCGCCATTGCCTCGGTGATACTGCGGCAAGCTTCGTCGGTCGTGGCGGGGGCATGCGCGGCGATGCCGTAGGCGTGCGCGATGGCGATGAAGTCGGGTGTTGGATAGACTGTGCCGACCGGCGACACGTTGCGCTGCACCATGCCCTTGTGGATCTGGCCGAAGCACTTGTTATTCCACAGAACCACGACCACCGGCAGGGCTTTCTCGGCCATGACGGCCAGCTCGGTCAGGGTGAACTGGAAACCGCCATCGCCGACGATGGCCACGACTTTCGCCCCCGGCTTGCCTATCGCGGCGCCGATCGCGGCGGGCAGCGCATAGCCGAGCGAACCGAAGCCGGCCGGATGGATCCAGCGCCCCTTGGTCGTCGCGGGATAGAGATAGTTTCCCGCATAGGCGATGGTCGTCATGTCGGTGAAGATCATCGTCTCGGACGGAAGGCTGGCGCTAATCGCGTCCAGGGCCGAGAGATAGATGGCATCGAGCCCCTTCTCCCCCGCGCGCAGTTCGGCGCGCAGCCGCGCCACCTCCGCCTCGACGTCGGCGCGCGGCCGGATCTCGGACATCGCCTGCACCGCCTCCAGGATCGAAGCGACGGCCGGAGCCGCATCCGCAAGGATGGGCAGCGTCGTCGCATGCGGGTCGCAGAGCTGCTCGTGGTCGATATCGATGCGGATCATTTCGCCTGTTAATGGCAGCGGAGCCGAGGTCAGGAACTCGCTCTGCGCCAGTTCCGAACCAACGGTCAGCACCACATCCGACCGCGCCAGCAACGCACGGCCATCGGCGCGGTGCAGCACCGCGTCCAGCCATAGCGGGTGGTCGGGCGGCAGGCTGCCCTTGCCGGCGATGGTGGAGAAGACCGGTGCCGCCAGATGCTCGGCCAGCGCCTGCAGGTCGGCCGCGGCCGAGCGCGCCCCGCCGCCCAGGATAAGCATCGGCCGCCGTGCGCCAGCCAGAAGACTGGCGGCACGGACGACGTCCTCGGGCCGCGCGCCGGGACGGGCCGACAACCGCCGCGGCGTCCAGTCGCCGCGGGCCGGGCTCGCCAGCACGTCCATGGGGATGTCGAGATAGACCGGACGCGGTCGGCGGCTGTCGAAGACGGCGAAGGCGCGGTCGAGATATTCCGGCACGTCCTCGGGCCGCCAGCAGGTCGCGGCGAAGGCGGTCACCTGCTCGGCCATGGCGCGCTGGTTGCGGGATTCGTGCAGCCTGCCACGCTGGCGCCCTTGGTCGCCCACGACCAGCGTCGAGGCGATAACCAGCATCGGCACCGAATCCGAATAGGCTTGGCCCACCGCGGTCAGCGCGTTGGTCACGCCCGGCCCGGTGATCAGGAAACAGGCGGCCGGCCGGCCGGTGGCGCGGGCGTAGCCGTCGGCCATGAAGCCGGCGCCCTGCTCGTGCTTGGTCAGCACATGGGTCATCCCGCTTGCCGCCATGCCGCGGTAGAGCTCGATCGTGTGGACTCCGGGGATGCCGAACACATGGGTGATGCCGCGCGCGGCCAGCGCGTCGAGCAGAGCTTCGCCGGTCGTCTGGAGGCGAAGGGCCGCATTGGGACGGCTGTTCATTGGTCCACCCGGATCGTCGCGATGTCCGCAGGCGAGAATATCTCCAGCAGCTCCAGGTCGGCCGAGACGTAGGTCACGCAATGCAGGCATCCCGTCGGCTGCCAAATCGCGTCCCCGGCCCTCAGCGTCCGCCGCTCGCCGCCTTCCAGCAGGAACTCGATCTTGCCCTTCAGGATGTGGACATACTGAAAGGCGGCATCGTGCCAATGCATGGCCGGGGCGACCGTGCCGCCCGAGGTGGCGCGGAAGATCCGTGCCGTATACGCGCCGCCGGTGGCAGGCTGCAGGCCGTTCTCGCGCATCTCGAACCGGGAGCCGGGCACGGCGTTGAAGCCGGTGTCCGAACCCCGCAAGATCGTCGCAGGGGGATGGGTCCCCATCCCAGGTGTCGCGTCTGTCATGTCCTCCTCCGTCGGCTGTCAAGCCGCATTCTGCTCGGCGATCGGGCGACGCGGCGCGGGCATGCCGGTCTCGGCCTCGCAGCGGGCCACCAGCTCCTCGATGGTTCCGCCGAAGTCGAAGCTCTGCGGAGAGCCTGCCTCCGCCGCCATACGTGCCCGCAGGGCCGCGGTGGCCAACTCGTCGACGGCAAAGGCAGCATCGAGCACCACGCCGTAATCCCGCGCGCCGTCGCGCGTGATCAACCCGTTGCGTGCATCCTCCGTCACCAGCTTCGCCTGCCGCTTCAACGGATCGCCCCACCCGCCACCGCCCCAGGTGTCCATGACCAGCACGTCGCCCTTCGTCACCTTGATCCGGTCGCATTTTGAGGCGACCAACTCGCTCGTGCCCGTGATCCGGTTCAGCCGGCGCTTGCTACGACCGGCCGCCTTGCCGCCGTTGACGCCCCAGGGGCGGGTCATCCAGCGGTCGTCATGGATCGAGATCTCGCCCGGCTCGCGAAATTCATAGGCGATGGAGATGCCGTTGCCGCCCCGGTGCAGGCCAGGCCCGCCGCTGTCGGGAATGATCTTTGTGTGGCGGATCACCAGTGGGAAATAGGCCTCCAGATACTCCGTCGGGATGTTCATGAACGATGGCCAGAGCGAGTGGCCATCCACTCCGTCGCCCACCGGCCGCGCCGGCAGGCCGCCGAAACCGATCTGGTAGAGCTGGAACCAGTCGCCCTTGGCGTCGGAGCCCGAATACATGAGGTGCGGGCTGGCCGACCAGCCGGCGCCGCACATCGCCTCGGGCTTGCCTTGGCCGAGAAGGCCGGAGACGAGGTCGAACATGCGGCACAGAAGGTGCGTCCGGCAGGACAGCGCCGCCGGACGGCGCGGTCGCAAGAGGCTGCCTTCGGGAATGCGCACGTCGATCAGCTCGTAGTAGCCATCGTTGAAGACGATCTGTGGATCGAACAGCTTCGAGGTATAGGCCCCGAAGATCATCTTGAACTGCTCGTCCTGCAGGTAATAGTTCACCGAGGACGAGGACTGCGGATCGGTGCCCGCGAAGTCGAAGATCGCGCGATCGCCCTCCCGCCACATGCTGCAGGCAATCTTGTAGGGACCGTTCCCCATGCCGTCGTCATCGATATAGTCCTCGAAGCTGACCGGGGTTTCCGGCACCACCTCACGGATCACCCGCCGGAAGGCATTGAGGTTCCGTTCCAGCAGCAGTTCCATAGCCGAATAGAGCGTGTCGGCTCCGAAGCGCAGCGACAATTCATGGATGCGCCGCTCGGCCAGCTTCACGGCGGCGATCAGCGCCATCAGGTCGGCGCGGTTCCATTCGGGCACGCGGCTGTTGCGCAGGCAGATTTTCAGGATCTCATCGGCCAGAACACTGCCGCGCATGATCTTGACCGGTGGGATCTGGATGCCTTCCTCGAAGATCTGCTGCGCATCGGTGGGCAGCGATCCCGGAACCCGGCCACCGGTGTCCGTCATATGGCCGAACATGGCGGCCCAGGCGGCAAGCCGTCCACCGTGGAAGATCGGCATCAGCACCAGCCAGTCGTTCAGGTGGCTGACCGCGCCGTTGCAGGAATAGGGATCGTTGGTCAAGAAGACGTCGCCTTCCTCGATCTCTCCATCATAGGCCTTGAGGAAGCCGTGGATGAACGAGCCGAATTGCCCCACCACCATCAGCCCGTTGGAATTGGCGATGATGGGAAAGGCATCGTGCTGTTCGCGGATGCCGGGCGACATGGCGGTGCGGAAGATCACCGCATCCATCTCGCTGCGTGCATTGCGCAGCGCGTTCTCGATGATGTCGACAGTGACCACGTTCACGTCGACGCGGCCGTAGGAGGCCGTATTCGGCTGGATGATCTTTGCGGTCATGTCAGGCTTCCGCTTGTCTGTGGTCGTTTGGATAGATCAGGATCGAGCCGTCGGACGAGACGTCGCCGTAATGCCCCGGCAAGATCAGTGACGTCGTGTCCATCTCTGTCACGATCGCCGGGCCAAGCACGCGATCGCCCGCCCGCAAGAGCGCGCGGTCGTAAAGCCCCGTCTCGTGCTCCTGGCTGCTGTGGAAGATCGCGGTCTTGCCGATGCAGGCGGAGGCGGAGCTGCCATCGCCCTGCGGCAGGCGGCGGGCGGCCAGGTCGAGCCCCCCGGCCTCGGCCGTGGCGCGCAGGTTCACCAGCTCGCACTCCGTATCCAGCGCGAAGACGAACAACTGCTCGTGGGTGCCGTCGAAACGCCGCCGCAGGATGGCAGTGATGTCGCCCGCCAGATCCTCCTCGCTGAGGTCGATCGGCATCACGAGGCCCTGCCCGCAATAGCGCACGTCGGCCTGGTAGGTGAATTTCGGCGTCATGCAGTCCTCCAGCCCCGCCCCGGCCTCGTCCTTCAGCGGCGCGAGGGCCGCACGGATCTCCTCGGCGGAGGTCTCGCCGAAGCGCCGCACGAAGCTGCGCGCGCTTTCGTTGCGCATCTTGGTCGTGGCGTCGCCATAGGCGCAGAGGACTCCCGGCCCCGGCGGAATAATCACCGGCCAGCTTTGCAGCAGTGCACCCAGCGCATTGGCGTGCAGCGGCCCGGCTCCGCCGAAGGCCATCAACGCGAAATCACGCGGATCGTAGCCCATCTCGACCGAGACCAGGCGCAGAGCGCCGAACATGTTCTCGTTGACGATGTCGATGACACCCTCGGCCGCCTCACGGATCGACAGGCCGAGTGGGGCGGCGACCTTCTCCATCGCTTTCTCGGCCAGGGAGACGTCGATCTTCATATCGCCGCCGAGGCGAACGTCGGCGGGCAGGTAGCCGAGGACGACATTGGCGTCGGTGACCGTCGGCTCGGTTCCGCCCTTCATGTAGGCCGCAGGCCCCGGCACCGCGCCCGCGCTCTTCGGGCCGACGCGCAGCGCCTTGGTCAGGTCCGGCACGAAGGCGATGGAGCCTCCGCCCGCCCCTACCGTCTTCACGTCGATCGACGGCGCGCGCACGATCACCTCGTGCACCGCCGTCTCGCGACGGGTGCGGGCCTCCAGCCCCTGCACCAGCGCAACATCGGTCGAGGTGCCGCCCATGTCGAAGGTCAGAAAATCGGGAAAACCGGTCTGTTTCGCCACCCAGATCGCGCCAGCCACGCCGCCGGCCGGGCCGCTCATCAGAAGGTTGACCGGCGATGCCGCCGCAGACTCGCCCGACGACAGGCCTCCGTCCGAGCGAAGGATGCGCAGGTTCACGTCCGGAATCTTCGCGGAAAGCAGGTTCTGCAGGTTGTTGACGTATTCCTTGACAATGGGTCCAACGTAGGAGTTCACCACGGTCGTAACCGTCCGCTCGTATTCGTACATCTCCGGTGCCACTTCGGAACTGATCGAGACCTGGATGTCCGGCAGTTCCTCGCCGGCGATCTCGCGTGCGCGGCGCTCGTGCCTGCCGTCGACATAGGCGTTCAGGAACGAGATCGCCAGCGCCTCGATCCCCTCGTCGCGCAGCTTCCTGATGTCGCGGCGCAGGGCCGCCTCGTCCAGCGGCGCCAAGACGCTTCCGTCGGCGCCGATGCGTTCGTCGACTTCGACGACAGAAGACAGCGGCACTAGCGGTTCTGGCCGCTCCCACGTCACCCAGGCTCCGAGATTGCCCGGAACGAACGAGCGACCGATGTGCAGCACGTCGCGGAAACCCTTCGTCGTCAGCAGCCCTACCTTCACCCCGCCGCGCGTCAGCACCGCGTTGGTGGCCACCGTCGTGCCGTGCATCACCGTATGGATCGCGCTCGCAGGAATGCCATGCTGCTCGGTGATCCGCTCGATCCCGTTCAGCACCGCGATCGACGGGTCGTGCGGCGTCGAGGACACCTTGGCAGTGAACAGCGCCCCATCCGCCTCACGCACCGCCAGGAGGTCGGTGAAGGTGCCGCCGATGTCGACGCCCAGGATGAAGCCGGGCCCGGTTTTGATCGGAGTTTGATCGGTCATTCTTTCCTCTCTGTCAGGCTCGCGCCCGCTTCTCACGCCAGCGCCGCAGCACCTGG
>Ga0209570_1001143_pt1 | contig 17031 bp, 18 predicted proteins | sample EBPBio172007_DNA_FD_185861 | JGI IMG/M metagenome (GOLD analysis project Ga0209570, IMG submission 185861) | Wastewater treatment Type I Accumulibacter community from EBPR Bioreactor in Madison, WI, USA - Reactor 1_9/17/2007_ DNA (SPAdes)... | ecosystem: Engineered > Bioreactor > EBPR >... | reverse complement strand
CGACGTGTCGGAGGCTCGGCGGCTCAAGGCGCTCGAGGATGAGAACGCCCGGCTGAAGCGGATGCTGGCGGACGCGATGCTGGACAACGTGGCCCTGAAGGACCTGCTGGGAAAAAAGTGGTGACGCCCGCCGGCTATCGCGAGGCGGCTGGCCATCTGCAGGCCGCCTACGAGATGAGCGAAAGGCGGGCGTGCCGTGTTCTGGGCGTCGATCGGACGAGCGTGCGCTATCAGGCGACGCGCCCGGACGACGGCGCTCTGCGCGACCGGCTGAAGGCCCTGGCCCAGGAACGTCGACGGTTCGGCTATCGTCGCCTGCACGTGCTGCTGCGGCGCGAGGGCCATGCGGTCAACAGGAAACGGGTCCAGCGGATCTATCGCGACGAGCAACTGACGGTGCGCCGGCGCGGCGGCCGGAAGCGAGCGATGGGCACGCGGCGACCGCTGGACCTGCCGCTGGCGCCCAACCAGCGCTGGTCGCTGGACTTCGTCGCAGACCAGCTGACGGACGGGCGGCGCTTCCGCATCCTGACGGTGATCGATAACTGTACGCGCGAGTGCCTGGCGCTGGTGGCCGACACCTCGCTGTCGGGCGCGCGGGTCGTGCGGGAGTTGGACGCCGTCATCCGGCAGCGAGGGCGGCCCGACACCATCGTCAGCGACAACGGCACGGAGTACACCTCGAACGCGGTCCTGGCCTGGGCCGACGACACCGGCGTCGGCTGGCACTACATCGCGCCGGGCAAGCCCCAGCAGAACGGCTTCAACGAAAGCTTCAACGGGCGGCTGCGTGACGAGCTGCTGAACGAGACGCTGTTCCGCTCGCTGCCGCACGCTCGCGCCGTGCTGGAGGCGTGGCGACGCGATTACAACGAGCAGCGTCCGCACTCGAAGCTCGGGTGGCTGACGCCGCAGGCTTATGCAGAAGCGCTCACCGGACACATCGGCCGGCCTGCTGCGCTGGTTGATGGCTGCGCAGACCGGCCTCTTGCCAACCCAGCCGATCACAGCTCAGATCAACCTAGGACTCTCGTTATGGCTGGATGAGAAACGGGGGTCACGTCACTTCGATTCCCCAGATAGTAACGGTGTCAACAGTGACCCGCTCGAAAGTCGAGGCTGTGCCTACTTCCGTGGGCGCCGAATTAGCGATCTTTGGGTAGACGAGCGCGATTCGTTCGGACTTGGCGGCTCGGGCGAAGGCCATGGCTTCGTAAACATCAGCTTCTACAATGTGCTGGCGTCCTTGATACCATCGACCTTTATATTTGGCGTCCACGAGAAGGTCGCCGAAACCGGCTTTTGAGCCGTCGACCCGCAAATCCGGCGTAACGGTCAGTGTGCGTTGGGATGACCAAGTGCCTTGGGCTTGTCGTTGCCGGTGACCAAGCTGGAGACCTTGTTGCGCTGCCACGGCGGCGCTGCCTAGGTGGGCGCGCAAGCCGATCGTGATCAAGTCTTCCCAGACTTGCCAAGTTGACAAGACAAATCCCGGCGCAAACGCTTTGCCGCCATCCAAAGCTAGACCGAACCCACGGAGCGCATCCAACGCCAACTCGTATGTCGACTGCCACGCTCGGGAGCGGCTCGGCAAACGTCTAAGCCCTAGATTGCGGAGCGGCGCCTGCGCGCCGACACTCTGCATGATGCGGTCAAGATTAGCCCGGACATCCGCATCCTGAACTGCTGGATGCAAGTAGGCACAGGCCTCCTTGATCGCTGCGTTATATGGATTCGAGCGGTCAAATCGGACCACAGTTTGAGCGTAGCCGTCGTCGCTCGGCATACGAAATTCTTCCGGCTCAATCTCACCTTCGATGGCAAAGTGGGTCTCCAACCTACGGCGGTAGGTGCGGATAGGACGGCGATGATTGTCCCAGTACATCTGGACCAGCGCCCTAGCTACGAGGGTGGCGAGGTCAGTGTTGGAACTACTGACCGCGCGCAAGCGGTCGCTACTGAGCAGTCTCCCGTGACGCGAAAGCATGGCCAGAAAGAAGAAGTCTTCCCGCCAACCCACAGCTGCACTGCCGAGGAATTTAGGTGCAACTTCGAGTTCGATAGCGGGAGCTACCCGCAATAGTCCTGCAAAGTCTGTTGCTTGAACACGTTGCCCGGTGGTTAGAAGGGGCGAGTTAGTGAAGCCCAAGGAGAGGGCAGTCCGATTTCCTGCAGCTTGGAGCCATTCGACGATGCGTGCCGACGCTAGACCTGTGGCCTGGGCGATCTGACCGACCAACGGGACCGGTGGATCATACTCAGTCAGACAGAACCTGCCGACCGCCATTTCAGCCGGCTACAGCGGAAAGGACAGCGTACACGTTCGCGGGGACGACGGCTGTCGGCCCCCTTAAAGACTGCTTAGGCTCATCACCAAAGAACGCATCCTCTAAGAGGTACGGATGGCTTGCGACTTGACCTGTGGCGTTGAGCACGACGGCCAAGCCACGCATGTCCCCAAAGAAGACCTCGTCGAGATGCGCGCGAACAATATTCCAACTACGAGCGGCGAGGGCGAGCGCATCGTCTAGGCCTGCCGGCGCGGTACCGGCCGGAGTCATGATTGCTCCGTGTCCGACCTGAAACTCAGGCGTGCGTCCAAGAGTAATACCGGCATTGATCTTAGCCCACGCCTGCACGAGCGCCTCATACACGTCACCTGCTGACGCTGGTGCTGAGGGCAACGCTTGGGGCTTCGCAGGAAGACCGAAATAGCTCCGGAGCACCGACTCACTGGGCTGCAGCGCATACGGAGCCCAACGACGGAGAAATGCCACGTCCAAAGGTTCGACGGAGACGTCCGCCTGATTCATCGCAGCAAGAATGTAGAGATGGTGCGGGAAGGCATATTCCATCATTGCGCCGGATGCCGGATCGAGGAGTTCGAAGTACTGTGTGCCCTCTTGGGCCGAGCCATCAGGCCCCAACCGCTTTTCCGCTTCGATCGCCACGATTGCTCCACCGAAGACCTGCACGGCGGGTCCGCGATTGATCTCATCGACAATGAGGAGAGATGCACCCTGGGCTGAGCGCGCGTGCTCACTCGCACGGTAGAGGATGCCTTGGGTGATCTCGAAGCCGCCCAACTGCTTAATGCTTGGAGACAGACCAGTCAGAAACTCGCGATATTTGGAGTTCTGGTGAAAGACGGTTCGGAATACTTTCCGGTCAGACCGCCCAGGGCTAGGCAACACGGACTGAAGAGCTGCATCAAGCGCTGGAGCGGGCGGTTTAGCGGGTATCGGTACGCTGGCTCCTGGATCAAGCACCGGGGCCTTTGTCGGGTTTGGCGCACCGTATTTTGCCTCAAAGGCTTTCGCCACTTCGTTCAACAGTCGTGATTTTCCTGCCGCTGGGGGGCCGGAAATCAAAACATTGCGCCGTTCGGTCAGAGCGCTGAGAACTTCGAGGCATTCCGGGCTAAAGGCATTCATCGGACGAGCCTCTCTCCCGTAGTGAAATCGACGAAACCGTACGCGGCGTTGTTCTTGCGACGATCGGCGTTGAGTGCGGAAAGAAGGAATTCTGCGACGACCGGGTTCCAATCATCGTGCTCGAGCGAGCGTTCAGTGATGACGAACGGCCACACAGTGCCATCCAGCTTTTGGATGAACAGCACCATCAAGCGGCCGGACCCCTCCTCGGGAGCGGTGATCGTGAAGCAGTCATACTCGTGGACACGCGTGATGCGGGACTCATTTGGGCGGGCGTCGGTCGGCGGTTCCAGAAGCGCCTCTTGCCACCCCTCAACGCCATCGGATTTCCGAACCCAGTAGAACCGACCCGCGTAAATTTCCAACGTGTCAGCACCTGCACGCCGGCGCTTCGCCACCTTCTTTTGTGGAAAGAGCTTCCGCAGCACGTGCTCCATCACGTCCCAGCCACGGAAACGAAGGTCGCGCGCACCTCCCCCGCTTTCGCTGATGTTGGACTGCGCGATGAACTTGAGGCGGTCGCCGTCGAGAATCTCGCGGAAAACGATGCGCGCAATATCCCCGGTTTGCTGGGTGTCAGCCATGCGCCATCTCCCCTTCGTAATCCGCATCCGTTGCCTTGGCCATCTGGGCCGGCATATACGGCAAAGCTCCAACGGAAGCAGCGGCTTCGACTCGTTGCTTGGCTCGGACCGCCAGTGGTTCCAGGCGCGAGTGCGTGAGGATCAGGTCTCGCGTGATTGTCGACCGTTCCTCGCCCGCGAGGGCGGGCTGTGCGCGATCAACAAGCGGGAAGTCCCGCATGACCAGATCCAACTCGCTGGCATTGAGCCCAAATGCAGTGAAAACGAGATGGTCGGCCTTCGCCCGAAGCTCCGCCATGCGCCAGTGGGTCTCCCGAGTTGAGCCTGCTTGATCTAGCGCGGCGAGTGAACGCGAAATCTCCGTCAGCTTTCGACCTGGCAGTGAGTCAGGTTCGATTGGCGGCAAAGGCAAACTGAGTAAATGGAAATAGTTGATGGTAGTCGTGATGACGCGGCGGATCATCCAATCGAACGGCAATGAATTAACCAGCGCGACCCAAAGCCACATCCGGGCTTCATCGGGATCGTTCGGGAAGGTTACGGTCGGGACTTTGTTGCCGCAAACCATGCCGGGAGGGATCACGGCTGCCAAACAGGAGCGTTCATTCGTCTGTCCGGTGATATCGCAGAACCCAACTCGCAGTCGGTTAGCTCGCGCCATCACCTTGGACGAAAGCGCCTTTGGATCGATGTAGAACTGAGGCGCGACCTGACTCGCGCCGGGTAGATTGATCGCCCAATGTGCGCTGCGCCCCGTGCCGCCGACATAGGCCTTTGCACCGAACCGGTGTTGATGGACCATCCGCCCTTCAATAATCGGGACTGTGCCCGCGCGCCTCGTTTTGAGAAACAGGGGCCGTTCGCGGGTCATATCGACCTCGCGGGAAAAATCCGGGTGCCAGCGCGAGGCGGGATCGGACCAATCGTGACCGGAAGCCATCATGCGCGAGAACAGATTCCACTCGGCTTCCGAGCGAACCTCAGGGATTGAGAGATCCGGGCGCAACTTCGCGAGGGCGACGCGGCCGATGCGAACGTTCCCACAGATGCTAACGGCGTTAGGCGTGCCCTGCGCGAAGCTTAGATTGATCGGTTCCTGCCGAGACCTGCCGAGGCGTTTCGTTGCGGCGACGAGCAGAAACTTGAAGCGCGTGTCGATCTCGAAGAACCGCGCACGGTTATCCAAGACCTGCACCGAAACCTCACCCGATTGCGTCAGCAGTGTCTCCCTCAGGCTCTGCGTCCCTTGGGACCGAATCAGTCCTGCTGGCAAAAGAATGGCGACTGCGCCTCCTGGCTTAGCCAACTGCAGCAGTAGCTCACAGAACGCGACGTAGAGATCGGGCTCACCAGACCCTAACGCCGGGTATAGGGCCGCGAGCCGGGTGCCGTAGCTGTCCGCCTGTGCACGCCTCGTTTCGTATTTCTGAGTGTCGAACGCGCCGTAATCCGCGCCGTAGTGTCGCGCGCCGCCTTCGGAACGGATGAACTCATGCCGGGAGACTTTGACCTTCTCCCAAGGTGGGTTCGCAACGACGATGTCAAACCCATCCTGCGTAGCATGGTGCCAACCGTGCGGACCGACCAACAGGCTGTCCTGGACGCGCCACTTGGTCCGCATCTTAGCGAGGGCGCTCACATCGTCTGTCAAACACGCGAGCGCTATCAGCGTACCACGGAGTGCGTTCTCGGAAAGGTCCGCTGCAAAGACGCTTTCAGCAAGCCAGTCGCTCGTAAACTGTCGGTCCGCACCGCATGCAGCCATGGTTACAGCGGTTAGCAGAATGCCCGCGCCGCAGGCCGGATCGATGACCTTAGCCCCCGGCTCCAACCGGTCCGAAATGCTTGCTGCCAAGTGCAAAGCCAACCGAAAGTCGGTGTGGTACGCGCCGGACCGCTTCTTAGTCGCCTCGTCTAGCGCCTCGCGCGCCAGTGCGCTTACGGCAAGCGCCGGCGGAATGCCGCTTTCAGCAATTGCGGTGACGACAGCCCGAGCGGTCGTCCGTACTAGCCTGTCGGTCGCGATAGCGCGGACGCGGAACGCCTGCTGATAAGTGTCGAGGTCAAATCCTCCTAGCCGGCTGGCCACGGCCTCCAGCAACTGGAACCGCGCCTCTTGGCCAAGTGAGGGTGGATGATGGCGTACGAATTCGTCCACAAGCAAAGAAGCGGACCTTAGAAGCTGCGCCTCTCGGGTCGTCGCCTTCATGCAGCAGCCTTCATGACCTTGCGATCAAGCTGGATCAGGTATTCGCTAACTGACGCGGCTGCGGCACTAGCAGTCTTGTTGGGCCGGTATCGGCCGATCTCCATAAGTCGGATGGGAACAACCGCGCCAAACGCACGAAGCGCGTCTGAAAGAGCCTCGATGTCGACATGCGCCTCATCGCTGTACGAGATGAGCAAGCGTTGTGCGTCTAACCGCTCAACGAGCTCGGTAAATGCTCCGAGCGCGCGAGTGCGGTAGCAGAAGTCTGATGCTTTCTCACGCCAAGGCCGCAGACCAGCGACGCCTTCGACCGTGGGCTCGTCGCCCAACGTGATCGTTTCCAGGATATGATAATACGAGGCGTATTGGCGCTTAGTGTAGGGTGGGTCGATATAGACTAGATCATCGACAGACGCGGGGCATTTCTTAGCATCGCCCACGCTTGTAGTGACAAGGCCTGCTCCAGCAAAGAGTTTACGCGGCTGAAGTGCAATTGGTTCAAAGGCTTGTTTCTGCCACTTCGCCAGAAAACATCCGTAGGTTCCGGCGATGTTCGCGACGCGGTTTGTGGCGCTAAGCAGGTCTGCGAGCAGGAGCAGTTCCTCTGTCGCGTTGATAGTGCCTTCCGCGACCCAATTGGCGACTTGGGTACGGACGGCGTCGATCTGTGCGGCGTTGCTCTCCGTGAAGTAGCGTCGCTCAATGCCCGCGTGGGATAGGGCTGCCGGGCTGTACTCACGATGAATAAAGCCGGGTTGAGGCGACACCGTATTGAGCGCCTCAATGGCCGCGCGATAGCCGCCGAGCTTGGAAAAACGCGCTTGAGAGTCCGTTACCAAACGCCCCGCTGCCATCGTTACGGCACTGTGCAAGCTGTCATTAAGATGAACATCCCAGCCAAGCCTGGCAGCAATTTCAGCTACAGCGCCTGTTCCGCAAAAGAGGTCCACGAAACGTCCGTTGCTCGCCGGGCGCCCAATCTGCGGAGCCAACAGATCCACAACTCTGGCCTTTGAGCCGATGTAACGGAACGTCACTGCTTCCCTCCAAGATAAGCAGGCCCTACGACCACCGCTTTGGGGCTAGTCAGTAAACGAGCCAACGGTGCCTTTAACGCAGGCTGATTGCGACAATCTAGGAGGCTTTGCGCTGTCGGGTAAATCCTCCGAATAAAACCGCACGACCGGGTTTGTCATCACGACCTATTGCGAGACGGCTGGGGATGACAGGGTCAGGAGGTCGTCCCTGCCTTGTACATAGGTCCGGCGTCGGGCGGCAGCCTCCGCCTCATCCAAGTCGGCCTGCGGCAATATCCCATGCAAATCGAACTGTTGAGCCAGCTCCCGTTGGAGCCACACGTGCGCCTCCTCAGTTAGCTGCATACCGGCCTTGCGAGCATAGGCGGTCCAGGGATTCAGGTTGCCCCTGCCTGCCTGTTCATTCTCGAGGGTCGGCCGCCAGGACCGGGCTCCCAGTGTGCTCATCATCCGGTTCAGCGAGACACCATTCGCGAGCGTGCCGGCCACGAACTTTCCATCATAGACTCGAATATAATTTGGCCAATTTCGCTTCCACGCGCGGATCGCGATATCGTCTTCGCTGGCTACGTCGCGCTCCGTATCGTGCTGCAGTCCCCGCGCGACACCAAAAATCTGAATGTCGTTCGGTTGAACCATTCGACCGACGAACATGATGTCGCCATCGCGGATTTGGCGGGGCCGTTTGCTGAGGGGGTAGCCCAAAGCCCAATGTGCCCCAGACCGCTCGATCTCGCTAAGGACGGTTTCGCTAAGCTGGACACGGTTGTCCGCCTTACCAAGGAACTTCACGAAAGCTCCCCCGCGCCCTAACGGTGCCAAAGCCTCACTGAGGACGACCACATCGTCAATGCCTGCGTCTGCTCCATAGTCCGGCCATGGCGCTCCAGCTGTCCGCGCTTCTGTCGCAAGACGCGCCTGAATCTCTGCCTCCCATCGATCAAGATCAGTAGGTCTGAGGTCCGGTCCTGCCCTTCTCCACAGGCGCTCGAAATATTCGCCTGATGGGGCAACAACCGTCGTGTCGTCGGAGTGCAGGCCGAACTCATGGTTCCGGTCTATCCCAGCCGAAGTCAGGTTCGCCGAGGTCACGACTGCCTCTGAGTCACCGAACAAATACAGCTTGGCGTGGAGATTGCGGACGCCCCGCACAGCTCCGCCCCTTGCCAGCACTTCGCGCAGCGCAGCGATATCGCTGACGCCTTTGGCCCAGTCCTCGTGGCTGAAACGGGTTATCAAACGAAGTGGACCTTCATGCCCACGGGCCAAGCGCGCGAAAGCGCTAACCTTGACGAAGGGCGAGACTATTCGGAGCTCGCCTCCACTCCGTCCGAGGGCTGCTGTCATTACGCAATCCCACGCGGCATCAACTAGCTGCGTAACCATCCCATCCGACTACCTCAACGAAGCTCTATCCACAAAGTCTCCGAGCAGCTCCGCCGGATCACGACCGAGAGCCCGAGCCACTTGGCAGAACTCGATCACGTCCAGGCGGCGCTCGCCCCGCTCCACCTTCGACACAAAGCTCTGGGGCTTTCCCAGCCGGGCTGCCAGTTCGACCTGGGTGATGCTGGCCGCCCTCCGCGCCGAGGCGATGAAGGCGATGAACTCCTGATGCCGCTGCGTGAAGATCGATGACGGCAACGAGCGCCCCTGACAGGTGAGGCGCTTTCGCTAAATCCTAGATCGGGATATCCCAGAATCGGTTATCGCTGGTTTGGGGGAGGCAGTCTTACGTCTCGGACAACGCTTGTGCGGTCATCAGGCCTGCCTGTCCGGCGCTCGAACAAGCGCAGAAATCGGCACCTTATATGATGAACCAATGAGTGTTCATCCATCGCCATGACACGCGATGTTGTCATCAACAGAACGATGGAGCCACAAATCCAATGGCCAATTTGAAACGACTATCAACTTTGCTGATCATCTCTTCCGTCTCATCGCTTGCCCTTCTGGCTTCCTGCGATCGCGCTTCGAGGGTGCCCACCCAAGCGGAGGAAATCGAAGAGTTCTGCAATCAGCTCGCGTCCGACTTCGTCGCCGACCCATCAGTAGGCCGCGAGCAAGAGTTTCTGGGCAGGATGCAGCGAAGGATCGTCGAAGAGGAATGGGACACGGACACCGTCGTGGATGCCTGTACCGCCGCGCTCGATCGCAAGGCCGAGTTCATGCGCGAGCAGGCACGAGCCGTCCAACGAGGTTCCTGATGATGCGGAACTAAGGGCGGCCCAAAGCATCCAGGCCTAGCCGAGCCTCGCACTCCGAAAGGGCGAATTAAATCAGCCCCTTTCGTCCCGATCACTGACCCGCCTCCACCACCCACCTGCAGCCCTCGCGACCCTCCGTCGCGGGGGCTTTTTCTTTGCCCCGAAAGGAACACCCATGCTGTCGCTTACAGACAGGGACGCGGTCACGGCCGCGCTGAACGACCCCGATCTGGACCCCCTACTGCGCGCCCTGATCGGGCTTCGGGTCTGGCAGGTCGACACCGACCGCCGGCGTCCTCTCGGGGATGTCCTGCAGATCGTCGTCATCGAACCCGGCGACACCGCCGGGGAAGTCCACCCGGTCGTCGGCTTCCCGATCATGTGGGAACAAGCCGACCAGCCTGGCTACGAGTGGATGAACGACCACGGCTCTTGGTTTGAGTTGGCCTACGTCCTCGCCGACGATTTCGGGATGCTGGTCTTCGTGGCCGACCATCCCGACACCAACACGAGCCTAAGGTTCAACCTCCTTGGGGTCGCCGATCGGGACGACAGCACCAAGCCGTAACGCCTCTCGCTGCCCTCTAGGCGTCAAGCCAGCCCCACCCGTCATCAGCTCTCCGGCACTCGCCGCGAGGGCTTTTTTCATGTCCGAAAGGAGCCTGCCCCATGCTTACCCTGACCGATATCTGTTCGGTTTCGGCCGCCCTTGGCGACCCATCTTTAGACGTCGATCTTCGCGCCCTGATCGGCCTTCGTGTCTGGCACATGTGCATCGAGCACGAGTGCGCCATCGGAACCGACGTCCAAATCTTCGTCGTCCAGGGCGGTGACACGCCCGAAGTCATCAACACGGCCCTCGGCTTTCCTATCACCGGAGCCGAGGCCGAAGACCCGTCCTTCGTCAGCATCGAGGCTCACGGGCTCTGGTACGAGCTAGCCTACGCCCGTGATCACGAACCCCACACCCGCATCTTTGTCGAGAACGGCCCCGCTACCGAACTCGGCATCCACGCCATGTGCCTTGCCCAGTTCTGGCCGGACTGCGAGGGCGACCAATGAGGTGGGCGCTCGCGCTGCTCGCCCTATGCATCTGCTTGGCGATCGTCCGAGCGGTGCTGATCGTCCTGGGGGTCGTGGCCGTAGTGGCCTTGCTCTATGCCTTCGTCCGAAGGCCACGGGAGACGCTGATCTTCATCGGCGTGATGACTCTCTCTGGGATGGCCAGCGCTCAGCCGCTCGCCGCCATCGTCGTCGTCGGGGTGCTGGGCATCCTGGTGGTGCTAATGACGTGGAGGCGGACCACCGGCGCTAGTTCGAGGTCCGACAATGACCTTCTGGGCCACTAGATGGAGAGCAGGGACGCCCGGAAAGCTCTAGCCGTTCCCGCTCACCTCCCGTCGACCGCAACGCACTGATATGTCCGCCTTATTGTCCGATGAGCTGAACCCGTTGGCTTAACCCTTATTTCCGCATGTCGCGGAAGGGCATCGGGAGTTCGCATGATCGAACAAAACGCATCTGATCCGGCCAATGAGCCGGATAAAAAACCAACCATCCAGCTAGTGCCCGGCAAGTTGCACCTCGCAATCGCTGAAGCAGAGGCCGTACTCGCCGCCGACGGACGCTATTTCGTCAGCGGCGGGGCGGTGGTCCGCATCATCGAGCGTGATGGCCCGGGGGTCGGGACTGAACGGGTCAACGAGCAGACCCTAAGGACGGTGCTGTCCGCGCGCATCTACTGGCAACGCCAAGCCAAGGACGGCATCTGGTCTCCATGCGACCCGCCCCCTGGCGTAGTTCAAGCCCTTCTGCATAGCCAAGACCGTCATCACCTGCGGTCGCTGTCAGGGTTGGCTCGGCAGCCATTCTACGCTCCAAGCGGCAGGCTAGTTGCCGAGCCCGGCTACGATTGCGAAACGGGCATCTTCGCGGTGTTCGACGCCTCCGAGTATCGGCTTGGCGAACCTAGCCGAGAACTGGCAGAGGCTTCGCTTGCCTACCTAAATCAGCATCTCGACGAGTTTGAGTTCGAGTCCGAGGCTGATCGTTCGGCGGCCATATGCGCCATGCTGACGGCAGCTCATCGGCCGTCACTACCCGTTGCACCGGCGTTCAACATCACGGCCACCAGTTCGGGAAGCGGCAAGAGCTATCTAGCGGATGTCATCATCCCGCTTGCCGGGCCTGAGGAACCTTACCGCGTAAGTTTTCCGACAAGGGCGGAGGAGGCCGGCAAGCTCATCGTCTCGGTTCTCATGGAACGGCCAGCCGTTGTGCTGTTCGATGACATGGACACCAACTGGAAATCGCTCGGCCCTCTGAACCGGGCGCTGACCAGTTCGACGACCACGGAACGCCGGTTGGGGCATAACGAGACGGCGACCGCGCGGACAAACGTGCTGTTCCTCGGCACGGGAAACAACATCGAGCCCGAACGAGACCTCAGGCGTCGCGTGGTGTCGATCCGTTTGGCCCCAAAGTCGGAAAATCCAGCCTTGCGGTCCTTCAAAGGGGATCCGGCGGCCGAGGCGCGAAAGCACCGCGCAAGGATGGTCGAGTGCGCGTTGAACATCACCGCCGCATATCGGGCGGCCGGCGAGCCGCAAACGGGGGTACCAACCATCGGCACCTACGCTGAATGGTCCCGCTTCTGTCGCCACCCGCTAGTCTGGCTTGGGCTAATCGATCCGGCCCAGAGCCTTATCGATCAGGTGTCTCACGATCCGGAACGGCAAGGCCTCGCGGACTTCCTGGAGGCTTGGCATCAGGTCTTCGGATCGCGCTCAGTCACCACGCGTCAGATATGTTCCATGGCCAAGCAGCAATCCGGCTTGATGGAAGCTCTGGAGGAACTGCCGGTCTTCGAAGGTCGAGAAATCAATCGTGGGAAGCTCGGTTGGTTCATCAGCAAGAACCGAGGCCGCAGGGCCGAAGGTCATCGCATCGAACCGGGTGACAGTTCCGAACGACGCTCTTGGCGCGTGGTGATCGGCTAGCCTAGCCACGTCTCGCGCTCGCGCGCTGATCGCCCGGCCCGAACGGAAAGGGGAAAAGGGGGAAACTACCCCTTTCGCCCCTTTCCGAACGGCCCCTCGTCCTGAGTTCCGCCCGATAACGCGGCACCAGGAGGCCCGCCGGATCGCCCCGAAGGCCCCGGCATCGCCACCCCCAACGCGCCCCCTCAGCGGCCACTCCTCGGCTGCCGGGAGGCCCCCCTAAACCCAACGCTCCTGACCCCCGCCGCGCCCGTCGCGGCTCCACGGCGCTCGCGCGCCGATCACCCCCCAAAATGGAGACTAGCAATGCCGAAAGTACAGTTGACGGCCGAGTTCTGCGCCTCAGCCAAATGCCAACCCGCCCACCGGAAGACTGTGTACTGGGACACCAACATCAAGGGCTTCACGCTGGAGTGCCGGCCCGGTGGCGGGAAGACGTACGCTCAGCGTCACCTCACCCCGGCCGGGGTGCAGCGCCAGTACAAGATTGGAGCGTGGGAGGACATTCCCTTCGCTGTAGCCAAGAAGACGGCGCAGCGACTGCGATCCGAGTTCGTCCTCGGGGGCGACCCCGCCGCCAAGAAGACGGAGGCGAAGGGCATCCCCAAATATCAGGAACTAGCAGAACTGCATCTGGCTCATGCCAAGCTGCATCAACGCGCCTACTCCGCGACCGAGATGTATATCCGCCGGCACATCCTCCCAAAGTGGGGGAAGGTCCGGTTGACGGACATCGAACCTCGCGCTGTCTCGCAATGGCTGGCCGACAAGCTGGCCGAAGGCCTGGCCCCGGCGACCGTCGAGAAAATCCGCGTCATCATGGGCCGCTCGTTCGTCCTGGGTGCAGAAGCCGAAATGGCCGGCACCGAGAAGAACCCGATCCGGAGGGTGCCAAGGATCAGGTTCAACAACGCCCGCGAACGGTTCCTGACGACGGAAGAGGCAATCCGTCTTCGCGCCGCTGTCGCCGAGTCGCAGAACCCCCAGCTGAAGCACATCGTTGGCCTGTTGCTCCTGACAGGGGCGCGGGTCCGCGAACTGCTCGACGCCAAATGGGAGAACGTCGATGTGGCTCGGCAAGTCTGGTATATTCCCGACAGCAAAACAGGGAAGCCTCGCCACGTCCCCCTATCGTCGGCGGCGGTGGCTATCGTCGAGGCCTTGCCTCGGTTTCCTGGCTGTCCTTGGCTGGTGCCGAACCCCGAAACCAAAAAGCCCTATGTGTCCATCCAGCACAGCTTTGAGCGCGCGACACGAGTGGCCGGTGTGAAGGGGCTGAGGATTCACGACCTCCGCCATTCGGCGGCGTCCTTCATGGTGAACAGCGGTGTCGATCTCTTCGCGGTCGGCAAGGTCCTGGGTCACGCCAGCTACCAGTCCACCCAAAGGTATTCGCACCTCGCGAATGACACCCTGATGGCGGCCGTGGAGGCCGGCGCGGCCAAACAACAGCTGCCCTAAACCGGTCGGCGTCCCCTCTCGTATGCTGCTCATGGCGGTGTGCGGGAGGGGACGTCGGCCGATTTTTTTTGGCCTGGCAAAAGGGTATGATGTGGGACAATTTTCGGAGCGTTCCCACGCTAACGCGCGCAAACTAGGACGCGGCGGAGCCATCAGCACCCGCCCGTTTGGGAAGTTTTTGGGAGTGTGGGGCCGGCTGGTCCCCAAAGTCGCGCAACCCCTTATGCTGCAACGCTCCGTGCCGAACCTTCTGGGAATTTCGTAATGCGTAGGTCAGGTGTTCGAGTCACCTAGGCGGCACCATTTTTCCTCTCAGACAGGAGCGCCCGGTCAGGTCGCCGGTACTGGTCCGGTCGCCCAGTCGGCGGGAGCGTCGTGACCGGAGTGGTCGGCATTCGGCTCCTCGCCGGCGTTCATCCGATCGCAGCAACACGGCTCGCCTTCAGCCATGTCTTCGCAGCAAACCATGGCCTGGCCCTCAGCCATAGCCTCGCAACAGGCGCAGCGCTCCTGGGCGGCCTGGGCGGCGGCGGCGGTGAGGACCAGGAAGGCACCCGACAACAACAGGGTTCTCATGAGGCCGCCTCCTCTAGTGGACCATGAAACCGACGGTTCCCGTCATTGCGTGGCCGTCGTCGCCCTGGGCGGTCCAGGTCAGGGTGTAGGTGGCCGGTGCCAGGGTCGGCAGGGCGACGGTGGCGCTCGTTGCTGCGGGGGCTTCGGCCACGGCGACCACGACGGTGGCCTGGCCACGCGCCTGAACACTCACGTCGGTCAGGCGCATGGCGTGCGGGAAGGTGATCGAGAAGGTCTCGGGCGGACCCATCAACATCGAGCCGTCGGCCGGAACAGTGGTCAGGCCATGCGCCGCAGCTGCGCCGTGGCCACTGTGATCCATGCCGGCGTGGCCGCTATGGTCCATGCCCGTGTGGCCGGACGACTGATGTCCGGCGTGGGCGCCGTGCGGGTCCTGGGCGAAGGCGGCGGCGGGCGCGGCCAGAGCCAGGACGGCGGCGACTGTGATCAGGCGAAACATGGGGAACTCCCTAGAACCAGGCCCTCAGGCCAATCAGGAAACAGGTCTCATCGACCGGATGGCCGGCGGCGCGGGCCAGATCGGCGGCCCCGCCCAGGGCGCTGTGCCATTCGACCCCGACATAGGGGGCGAATTCGCGCCGGATCTCGTAGCGCAGGCGAAGGCCCGCCTCGGCCCCGGTGAAGCCGGACGACAGGCCGCGCGCCGGTTCGTCCGAGGCGGACAGGTCCAGTTCCACGCGTGGCTGAAGGATTAATCGCTGGGTCAGGCGCAGGTCGTATTCCGCCTCGACGCGCGCGGTCAGATCGCCCTCGGTCGACAGGAACAACGCCGCATCCACCTCCCACCAACCGGGCGCGACGCCCTGGACGCCGGCGACCAGGTGGGTGGCGTCGTCGCCATCGCTGACGATGTCCTGTCTGAGGCCGACCTGCACGTCCCAGAAGGGACGGAACGCATGGCTGTACAGGGCCTGGACCTCGACCGCCTCGACGCCGCCGTCAAAGTCGCCTTCGCCCTCGGTCTTCCAGGCGAAACGGTGGATGTCGCCGCCGACCCACCCTTGAGCGTCCCAAAGGAAGGTGGTGGCATCCTCTCCGACGCCGGCCTCCAGTCGCTCCAAAACGAAGGCCGAGGTCCGCATGGCCCCCGTCTCCTGCAGAACCTGGGCGCGCGCGGCCGCCATGGCCTCGGCCCCGAAAATGGCGTCGGCGGCATGGGCCGGACCCGAGAAAGCCGCCGCCGGCGGCGGGGCCTGCGGATGGCGACCGACGTCATCTGCACTGGTCGGCATCTCAGGTGGCGTCATCCCCATCGCCCCATGGCCGGCGTGCGGATCAGGCTGGGCCGGAGGCATCATGTGCCCTGCATGCGGATCAGCAGGCTGCGCCGGCGGCATCGTATGCCCCGCGTGCGGATCAGCAGGTTGTGCCGGTGGCATCGTCTGACTGGCGTGCGGATCAGGCTGGGCCGGAGGCATCGTGTGCCCTGCATGGGGATCCGGCTGCGCCGGTGGCATGGTGTGGCCCGCGTGCGGATCGGCGGGCGGCTCCGGAGGCATCGCGTGCCCGGCGTGTGGATCGGCGAGTTGGGCCGGCGGCATGGTGTGGCCCGCGTGAGGGTCGGCAGCCTGGGCCGGCGGCATCGTGTGGCCCGCGTGGGCGTCCTGCGCGAAGCTGGGCGTGGCCGCCAGCACGAGCGGCACCAGCATGAAGATCAACCGCTTCATGCCGCGTCTCCGTCGAGCGGGCGCACCGTGACGACATTGAACATCCCCGCGTGCATATGCATGAGCAGATGACAGTGGAACGCCCAGTCGCCCGGCTCAGAGGCCGTCAGATCAAAGCTCAGCTGTGAACCCGGCGCGACACTGACGGTGTGCTTCCAGGGTTGCCGATCCGCCGGTGCCCCCGTCACCAGCTCGAAGAAATGGCCGTGCAGATGGATCGGGTGGGACATCATGGTGTCGTTCACCAGCGTGACCCGGACCCGCTCGTTGCGGGCGAAGCGGATCGGCTCGACCAGCTCCGAGAAGCGCCGGCCGTCAAAGCCCCACATGAACCGTTCCATATTGCCGGTCAGGTGGATTTCGAGATGCCGCGTCGGTGCGGTCGCGCGCGGATTGGGCTGAAGCGCCACCAGATCGGTATAGACCAGCACCCGGTGCGGCACGTCGGCCAGGCCGATCGGACGCTCGCCCAGACGATTGGCCGGGGCCGGGGCGATCATGTCGACCCCGACGCCGACCTGCTCGTGGTGTGCAGCGACCACGGCAACCTTGAGGCGCTCGACCGCAAGCCGCACACGCGCAACGCGGTGCCGCTCGTCGCCCTCGGCCGCCACGCCGACGCCTTCCGCCACGCCACGTCCCTCCTCGACGTGACGCCCGCCCTCGTGGCCGCCGTCGTCTGACCGGGCTGGGCCGAAACGCCTACGCGCCCCAATCGGTGTAGAGACGCATTCTGAATGGGGCTGGCACAGATAAGGGTTTTCGCTATCTTATCGCATGCCCCGCCGCCGAAGCAGACTCCCCGCCGACATCCAGCGACGCCTCGTCGAGCACTT
>Ga0209570_1001142_pt1 | contig 17044 bp, 17 predicted proteins | sample EBPBio172007_DNA_FD_185861 | JGI IMG/M metagenome (GOLD analysis project Ga0209570, IMG submission 185861) | Wastewater treatment Type I Accumulibacter community from EBPR Bioreactor in Madison, WI, USA - Reactor 1_9/17/2007_ DNA (SPAdes)... | ecosystem: Engineered > Bioreactor > EBPR >... | reverse complement strand
AATCTATCGTGAAATGCGCCGCCTCGGTATCAACCGACCGGCTTGACGTTAACTCTCGCTTCGTTCCCTCTTACCGTTGTTTAGCGGGAAACCAGCGCTATGCCCTCCAAATGGGCCATTTTCCTGATGAGCCTGAAGGCTCTCGTGGAGACGGGGAAAGGCGCGCCCGCGCCAGGTGACATCAAGATCGACAACTGGAATTGAGGTGCAGCAGACCGACGGTTGCAAATTTCACAAGCACGAAAACGATGTCGGGACTGTGCCCCCATTCACGCCATTCAACGATCACGAGCGCCTTCCCGGCAGCAGACGTTCGACGTTGTGCCTATCTTAGCTCAATCTAATTTTGGAGAAGGCTTTTCAGGCAAGTCCGGAGGTGACTCAGTCGCGAGAACAGAACGGCGCGAGCGTGGCCCCATAAACAAGCCCTGCAACGCCTCTGCAGAATGAGTTACCTCGGGTCGCTCAACATGAATCAGTGGCGCTAACGAGCCTCGGCTTTTCCTCCTGTTCCAAACCTGCCGAGCCTGGCTTCGGCCTCCGCTGCAATTCGCTGCACGATATCGGCCGCGGGCTCGATTTCGAGCACCAAATCTACTGCCTCACCCACGATGACAGGTGCGATCATGACATCGCCATGGGCCTGCGCTGCTGCAAACGCAGGGTGATGATGCGCCTGATGCTCTCGCAGCTGATCAACCCGATTTTCCCACTCGGAGAAAAAGCGATTGCGGAGCGAACGGATCGACCATGGCTCGGGCCACCGATATCCGCGAATGGCATCGAACACCGATCCTTTCACGGTGTGATCGCCCGATGCTTCAACTGCGGCCTGCTTCGCCGCGCCATGAGCAAGGGACTCCTTCGCCGTGTAGAAGGCCGTTCCGCAGAGCACGCCGCCAGCGCCGAGCATCAGGGCCGCAGCAAGGCCGCGCCCATCCGCGATACCGCCGGCGGCCACAACCGGTGTCGAACCCACCGCATCGACCACAGCCGGAACCAGCGACATGGTCGCGCGCTGTCCGGAATGCCCGCCGGCCTCCGTGCCCTGCGCCACGATGACCCGCGCACCCTCCTGCACGGCGATGCGGGCCGCCTCCACCGTCTGAACCTGCGCGATGAGTGGAATGCCCGCGCGATGAATGGCCGGAGCGAAGCCGGCGAGATCGCCGAAGGACAGCATCACCGCCGCCGGCTTGCGCTCCAGTGCTACTGCAAGCAGATCCGGCTTGCTGGCGAGCGCCCAGGTGATGAACCCAACCCCGACCCTCGCCGAACCTGCCTCGTCGAACTCGCGCTCGAGCCACGCGCGATCGCCATAGCCACCGCCGATCAGTCCCAGCCCGCCCGCACCGGTCACCGCAGCTGCAAGGGCACCACCGGCAATGCCAGCCATGGGGGCGGAGAGAACAGGCACCTGAAGGTCGAGCTGCACCATCACGTCCGTGCGTATCATCGAAGAACCTCAGAAGCGCTGTTGCAGGGTCTTGCGATAGTCCATCACGGGTAGACCGCCGACACCCCAGTTTTCCATCTCGACTTCGTCGATGACCACAAAGGTCGTGGCCGGGGTTTTGTTGAGAACCTCGACCAGCAGATCCGTCACCCCCTTGATGAGGCGCGCCTTCTGCTCCTTGTTCACCCCTTCGCGGGTAACTTTGATATTGACGTAAGGCATCGCGGTTTTGCTCCCTAGTCCCGGTTTTCGATAATCTGGAATATCTTCGACATGATCTGCCACCGCCCGTCCGTGCGAACGAGCGTCAGGAAATCCACATAATCCCGCGAGCGGATCGAGCATCGCACACGGGCCATTGCCGTGTTTTCACCGGCAATCTCGATCATGTCGATGTGGTCCTTGCGGCTCTCGCCTCTCGAGGCCGGAGACTGGCGCGCCGCCACGACCGGCATGTACTCCGGCATGGTTCGATAGAGCAGCGGGCTCTCATCGGCGGTCGCGTAAATTGCCTTCGGGTGAAACACGCGCTGCAACTTGGCGACATCGCAGAAGTAGAGCGCGTCGAAGTAGTCCCGAAGGACTACTCCAATGTCAGCGAGTGCCGTGGTCACGCGGCGTCGTCCTTGATCAGCCCTTCGGCCCGCAGGGCGGACTGGAAGGCCGGACGTGCGGCAAGGCGCGCGAAATAGCGCGCAACCTCCGGCCATCGGTCGAGGCTGACACCGATGAAATTGGTCCAGTTCAGCACGACGAAGAGGTAGGCATCGGCCACGCTGAAGGCATCGCCCAGAATGAAGCGGCGGCCATCCGATAGCCCGTGCGCCACATCGCCGATCCGCCGCGCAAGATTGGCTTCCGCGCGCTCCTTCTCGGCGCCTTCCAATGCGCGTCCGCCAAAGTAAGGCGCGAACGCCTTGTGCAATTCGGACGAGGTGAAGTTCAGCCATTCCTGAAGCCGGGCCCGCTCCAGCGTGCCGGCGGCAGGTGCAAGGCGCGCATCCGGATGAGTGTCGGCGAGATACTGGAGGATCGCCGGGTTCTCCGTGATGATGGTTCCCGGCGCAATTTCCAGCGCCGGAACATAGCCCTTCGGATTGATGGCGCGGAAATCGGCTCCTGTTTCGGTCTTGCCGGTTTCGGTATCGACACGAACGGCCTCGAAGGGCACGCCGAGTTCGGTCATCGTGATCCGGGACGAGAGCGAGCAAGCGCCGGGCTTGAAATAGAGTCGCATGAGATAACCTCGGTTGGTGTTGGATGCCGGGACCCTAGACAGACCGGTATCTGTTGCCAACGTGGTTTCTCTTGGTTACTTCTCTTTTGAGTTTCCTCGCAGTAACCTGGTGACTTGATGAGCCTCAAGGTTCGCAAAAATCAAAGCGCGCCACCGCCTGAGCGTTGCGCCCTCGGCGAGTGCATGGCGGTCATTGCCGGGGCCTGGGCGCCCCATGTGATCTGGTATCTTCGCGCCGGACCACGACGGTTCAGCGAGTTGCGGGTCGATATCCCGTTTGTTTCGGCCAAGGTGCTTTCGCAGCGCCTGCGGGAGCTTGAAGGCCGAGGCGTTATCCTGCGCCATGTTCAGCCGACGAAGCCGCCGTCGGTCGAATATTCGCTGACGGCCCTCGGGCACGATCTGGTGCCAGCCTTGCAAGCCATCGCTGAGGTTGGGCACAAGCTCAAGACGACAGCGCGTCAAGGCGAGTAGCGGGGATTTCAAACTTTCGAGAATGGTTGGCGTGGTCTGGTCAACGCCCCCCAAAGCGGTCGCCTTTGGTCAATTATGGCGACCCCTGAAGCGATCATCGATAGGACGTGTTTGCCTCCAGCAACGCCGGGGCGTGCGTGGGTGCTGCACGTTTTGCAACTTGGCTTTTCGCAGATGTCTTAGGCCTTAACCCTTGTTCTGTCCTGAGCCGATATCAGGAGTAGATGAGCGCCTCGTGGCCGGCACGCGTCCTCGCTAGTGCCGCAGCGCCGGCAACAAAAGGACTGGTGCATAAAGGATGGCAAAGCTGAGGAAGCCGAGGCACCAGAGCAGGCCTGAGAGCGGCAGAAGCCACATCGTCGTTGCCGGCAGAAGCGCTACGGCAATCCGGGCCAGCGCGGCAAGGCCAACGGCGAGGTAGATCATCGTCGTGCCCAGCGGCGCTTCAAGAGATCGACCGGAGTGCCCCCGGCTCGCGCGCGTCATCACGGCGAGGGTCATCAGCCCGATCGCGCCTGTCGTCCAGGCATGGATCGCCGCCGGATGCCAGCCATGGTCACCCGTGACGCCGGCGATGCCGGAAAGAAAAAGCCCTATCGGAACAAAAGCATAAGCAAAGTGCAGCACAGCGACCAGCGGTTCGGCGAGGGTGCGGTCCGGTGCCCAGCGCGCGAGGCGGACGGCGTGGACGGCGCCGGCTATCAGCAGGAGGATACCGAGTGGAAGGGCCGCCCGGCCAATCAGGGGCATGACCACCCATCCCGCGAGTGTGATGCCGCCGATGCCCATCGAAAGGATGTCAAAGCGGCCGAATTCCTTCGGTTCCCGGCCGGGATTCCCGCGCTTGATCCAGTTGCGGGTGAAACTGGGGACAATCCTGCCGCCAACGATCATGATCAGCATCATCGTGGCGGCAATGCCGAGCCGCGTCGCGATCTCGCTGCCGCCGAACCGGGCAATTTCATAGTGAAAGCCGAGTTGAGCGAGGAGGATCAGAAGGAGCGGCACGAGAATCTTGAGGTTGCGCCAGTTGCGCCCGGCGATGATTTCGCGCGCCATCACCAGAAGAAGGGCGAGCGGAAAAAGAAGCGCACCGATCGCCAGTATCAGCGGCGAAAGGCCTGTTGACGCCAGCACAACCCCGCGGCCCAGAAGCCAGAGCGCGAACAGGCCCGCGAGCGGCCAGCCGACAACCGGCAATCGCCCGGTCCAGTTCGGCACTGCCGTCAGAAGAAAACCTGCGATGACCGCCGGGACATAGCCGAACAGCAATTCATGGATATGCCAGTTTACCGGTGAAAACGCGCTCGGAAGCGCAATGAAACCCAGAAACCAAGGTGTCCAGAGCGCGATAAGCAGGGTTGCCAGCACGCCGGCGGAAAAGAAAAACGGTCGAAATCCGTAGCTCAGGAAAACAGGTCCGCGCCATGCCCTGAGCTGCTGCATCGTGGTTGCCATGATCCCTGATACCGTGAGTTTTGTCGCCCTATCGGGAGCAATCCAAAAATTGACGTTTCAGGTCTGGTTATCGTGCATCGGCTTGCCCGGCCTTGCGGGACATCAAATTCGCCGTCGGCGGGGTTTTCCGGAAAAAGAGGCGACGCTTTGCGCGTCGCCCCCGATATTTCAGACCAGCCGCTCAGAAGAAGCCAAGTTTCTTCGGCGAATAGCTCACCAGCATGTTCTTGGTCTGCTGGTAGTGATCGAGCATCATCTTGTGCGTCTCACGCCCGATGCCGGATTGCTTGTAGCCGCCGAAGGCCGCATGCGCCGGATAGGCGTGGTAGCAGTTGGTCCAGACACGCCCCGCCTGAATGGCGCGCCCAAAGCGGTAGCAGCGGTTGGCATCGCGGCTCCAGACACCGGCGCCAAGGCCGTAGGGCGTGTCGTTGGCGATGGCGAGTGCGTCATCCTCGTCCTTGAAGGTGGTCACGGAAACCACCGGCCCGAAGATTTCCTCCTGGAAAACGCGCATCTTGTTGTGGCCTTCGAGCACGGTCGGCTGGATGTAATAGCCGCCGGCCAACTCGCCCGGCATGATCCTGCGTTCACCACCAGTCAGGACCTTCGCGCCTTCCTGCCGGCCGATGTCGAAATACCCCAGGATTTTTTCGAGCTGTTCGGAGGAGGCCTGCGCACCCATCATCGTGCACATGTCGAGCGGTGAGCCCTGCATGATGGCCTCGACGCGCTTGAGCGCACGCTCCATGAAGCGATCATAGATGCTCTCGTGGATGAGCGCGCGGCTCGGGCAGGTGCAGACCTCGCCCTGGTTGACCGCGAACATCACGAAGCCCTCGATCGCCTTGTCGAGGAAATCGTCGTCCTCGGCCGCGACATCCTTGAAGAAGATGTTGGGGGATTTGCCGCCGAGTTCCAGCGTCACCGGGATGAGGTTCTGCGTGGCGTATTGCATGATGAGGCGGCCGGTCGACGTCTCGCCGGTGAACGCGATCTTGGCGATGCGGTTCGAGGAGGCCAGCGGCTTTCCCGCTTCCAGCCCGAAGCCGTTGACGATGTTAAGCACGCCTTTCGGCAGGAGATCGCCGATCAGCCCGACCCAGACCATGATGCCGGCCGGCGTTTGCTCGGCAGGCTTGAGCACCACGCAATTGCCGGCGGCGAGCGCAGGCGCGAGCTTCCAGGCGGCCATCAGGATCGGGAAGTTCCACGGGATGATCTGCCCGACGACACCAAGCGGCTCATGGAAATGGTAGGCGATGGTGTCGTTGTCGATCTCGCCGATCGAGCCTTCCTGCGCACGGATGGCACCGGCGAAATAGCGGAAATGGTCGATCGCGAGCGGGATATCGACGAGGGTTGTCTCGCGGATCGGCTTGCCGTTGTCCCAGGTCTCGGCCAGCGCGAGCGTGTCGAGGTTCTCTTCCATGCGGTCGGCGATCCGGTTGAGGATCAGCGCGCGTTCCGCCGGCGAGGTGCGGCCCCAGGCATCTTTCGCGGCATGGGCGGCATCCAGCGCCGCCTCGATATCGGCGGAATCCGATCGTGCAACCTCGCAGACCGGCAGGCCGGTGATCGGCGAGATATTCTCGAAATAGCGCCCGGATTTGGGGGCGCGCCATTCGCCGCCGATGAAGTTGTCGTAGCGTTTGGCGAAGGGCGCTTTCAACGCGATGTTGATATCGATTTTCGTCATGGTTTCTCTCCCTGGGCAACGCCGTCGAAATGCAGCGTTCGGGAGAGATCAATCGACGCATCAGGAGCGCGACGACAGAGGGGGAGTCCATCCGACCGGTCCCGACTGTCGCAGCTTTGCGACAGTTCCGGGTGGAATTAAGCGTTGCAGCGCAATCCGAGCCGGTTGAGCATTCGGTGCAGGGTTGCGCGCGAGATTCCGAGGTTGCGCGCGGCCTGGCTGACGTTGCCGGAGGCTCGAGCCAGGGCACGCTGGACAACCGCCCGTTCGGCCTGATCCAGCGTTTCGGGATCACCGCCAGTTTGCGCCATAATATCAATCGCCGGAATACGCCGCATCAGCGTGGTATTGGTGATGCCGAGCGCCAGCCGGGCGGCGCGGGTCGCCCCGATGACAAGATCATCCCTGTCGACGGCCAGCAAGGCACTGCCGCCCTTTTCAGCCCCGGCAGCGAGAACGATCCGCGCATTCGCAAACGCATGCGCGAAATGCTCGGCCTCGATCTTGCGGGCAGCATCGGCCACGGCCATCGCGATGAGATGCACGAACCCTTCGGTCAGGTCCGCCCGGCAGGACGAAACATCAAGGGCTGCCACGAGTTCGCCGTGCTCGTCGTAGATCGGCGCCGTCGTGCAGCTCAGGGCCGAATTCCGGGCATGAAAATGCTGGTCGCGGTGGATCGTCAACGCGCGGCTCTCCGCAAGGCAAGTGCCGATGCCGTTCGTCCCTTCATGCTCCTCGCTCCAGACTGTTCCGGTCCATAACCCCCATTGCTCGAAGGTGGCATCGTCGGCCGCCGCGCCGCGTCGATCAACGGGAACGCCATTGCGATCGGCAAGCAGCACCGAGCAGCCGACACCGCCGACAGCCTGAAACAACCGGTCGAGGCTTGGCTGCGCGGCGACCAGCAAGGGTTCCATCGACTGCCGGGCCTGCGCGAGTTCAATGTCGGAAAGGCGTTGCGGCGTAGCGGCGGTCGCCGGGTCCAGTTGATGCAGGCGGGCGCTGCGCTCCCAGGAGGCAATCAGAGGCGAGCGCGCGGATTTCCCGGAGCTGATCGCCGCCGTTATCTTGCCTGCATGTTCGGAGATGAACCCGGCATTCATTGCGTTTCCTCACGGGTCTTTTTATCGACCTCTTGCGCGCATTATCAGCGCAATTGCCGGCCTTCGGCAAGGACGCCTCGGCCAAACTACCCGATGTGATGAGGAGATCAGGTGGGAGCCCATTCCCGCGCGAGGGGCGGGAAGACCCGCAGCAGGTCGATGGCGCGGCAGGCAATCTGGTCGATGACTGCCTCGAGGCTGTCCGGGCGCAGGTAGAACGCCGGCACGGGCGGCATGACGACGGCGCCCATTTCCGTCACGGCCGTCATCGCGCGGAGATGGCCGAGGTGCAGCGGCGCCTCGCGGGCGACCAACACCAGCGGCTGACGCTCCTTGAGGCGCACATCCGCCGCACGCACCAGAAGATTGTCCGAGAGCGAATGCGCGATGGCGGCGAGCGAGCGCATCGAGCAGGGCGCCACGATCATCCCCGCGACCGGGAAGGAGCCGGAGGCGATGCTCGCGCCGACATTCCCGATATCGTGAACCTCCGTCACCATCGCTTCGAGACGGGCGGAAGCCGTCGCGTCCACCTCTTCGAGCAGCGTACGCCGCGCGCCTTCGGAGATCACAAGGTGCGTTTCCGCCTTCCGCTCGGCAAGGCGCTCCACCACGCGGCAGCCGATCGCCGCGCCTGAGGCCCCGGAGATGCCGACGATGATCCGTGGCGACGGGCCGATGGCAGGGCTCATCATGGCCGCGCTCATGGCGATGTTCTTCCGATTTCCGCGAGGATCGCGGGCCATAGCCGGTCGACATCCGTTTTCACCGCACGGGACATGCCGAGCACGCGGCCCCATTCGCGGGCGGTCTCTGCACCGATCTTGTTGGTCGCGTCGATGCCGAGCTTGCCGCCGAGGCCCGGCTCAGGCGAGGCAAAATCGAGGTAGTCGATCGGCGTGCGGTCGATCTGAATCAGGTCGCGCGAGGGGTCCATGCGCGCTGCGAGCGCCCAGGCGACATCGTGCCAGTTCCTGATGTCGATGTCCTCGTCCACCACGATGATCGTCTTGGTGTAGCTGAACTGCGGCAGGAGGCCCCAGAGCGCCATCATCACCCGCCGCGCCTGGCCGGGATAGCGCTTGTCGATGGCGATGATCGCCATGCGATAGGAGCAGGCTTCGGGTGGCAGCCAGAGGTCGCGGATCTCGGGAATCTGCCGGCGGATCATCGGCAGCGCGAGGTCGTTGAACACCGCGCCGATCGCGGAGGGTTCATCTGGCGGGCGGCCGGTGAAAGTGGAAAGATAGAGCGGATCAGCCTTCAGCGTGATGGCGCTGATCTGCATCACCGGGAAGGAATCCACGGAATTATAGTAACCGGTATGGTCGCCATAGGGGCCTTCCGGTGCGGTCTCGTCCGGTGAAACCCAGCCCTCGAGCACGATCTCGGCATCCGCCGGCACCATCAGCGGCACGGTGAGCGCCGGCGCGAGCCGCGGACGCTCTCCCCGCAACACGCCGGAGAAGCGCAGCTCCGAGACCGTTTCCGGCAAGGGCAGGGCGGCGGAAAGCATCGTCGCGGGATCGGCGCCGATCGCGACCGCGACCGGCATTTTCTCGCCGCGCGCGGCCCAGTGCCGGTGGTGCTTCGCGCCGCCGCGATGCGCGAGCCAGCGCAGGATCGCCCGGTCCCGCCCGAGAACCTGCATCCGGTAGACGCCCATGTTGTAGTGGCCCGTCTCGTCCATGCCGGCCTCCGGCGGGCGGGTGATGACGAGCGGCCAGGTGATCAGCGGCGCGGGCTCCTCCGGCCAGCAGGTCTGGATCGGCAGCCGCCCGAGATCGACATCCACCCCCAGCCGTCGCTCGGCCTGGCAGGGCGGCGCGGAGACGATGCTCGGACGCGTCGCCAGCGCGGCGCGCACCATCGGCCAGCGCGAGAGCGCATCCCTGAGGCCGTCCACCGGCGCGGGTTCGCGTAGCGCGGCGAGCATTTCCCCGAGTTCGCCGACGCGTCCGCGCGTCACGCCCAGCCCGGCCGCGACGCGATCCGCCGTGCCGAAGAGATTGACGACAACGGGCATTTCCGCCTGGCCGCGTGACCCCTGCGCGGTGGTGAAGCGGAGCGCCGGCCCGTCCTCCGCCAGCACGCGCCGGTGCACCTCGGTCATTTCGTGGACGAGGCTGACGGGGGTCGCGACGGTCGCCAGATCACCCCGGCCGTCGAGATGGCGGAGAAAGGCGCGCAAATCCTGAAATGTCGGAACGTCCCGCAGCGACACGGTGCCTTCTCCCGCACGGTGACCGGGCCGTGCCTTGCGCCTGCCTGCGCCGCCTTTCCGCCGCGCGCCTTGAGATAGCGCAAGGAGGGACGGGCGCAGCGGGCCTATGAGCCATTCATGAATGATGCGGTGCCCATCCCTCGATTTCCCCCGCTCGCGGCCAATGTCCTCAGTGGGTTGCCCGCGCCGCTGCTTGACCGGGTGGTCGCGCGCTTCGTCGAGGGCACGGCGCGCCGTCATCCCTCGCTGTTCTCGCGGCTCGGGTCGCATGCCGCCGCCAGCTTCCTGATCGATCCTGTCGATCTCCCCTTCGCGCTGCTGTTGCGGCCAGACAGGGCCGGCAAGCGGATTAGGATCGTCAGGCGTGGCGAGACGCAGTGGCAAGCGCGCATCGCCGGGCCGCTCGCGGCGCTGATCGGTCTCGTCCATGGTGCCTATGACGGCGATGCGCTGTTCTTCTCGCGCCATCTGACCATCGAGGGCGATACCGAAGCGGTACTCGCGTTGCGCAACGCCATCGACAACGCCGAGATCGACCTTTCCGAGGAGGCGCTGGCCATGCTCGGCGTCCTCCGGCAGTTCACAGAGCGGCCGATCCGCCTGTTGCTGACTTTCGCCGAGAATGCCAGCGGCGTCTGCCTCGCGCGGGCCGGCGGCTGGAAGCACCGCCAATGAGCAGGGAACGGCTGGAGCTCGTCTGCCCTGCGGGCACGCCCGCCTCGCTGCGCGGTGCGGTGGATGCGGGCGCGGACACGATCTATTGCGGGTTCAATGACGAGACCAACGCCCGCAATTTCCCCGGCCTCAATTTCTCGCGCGCCGAGATGGCCGAGGGCATCGCCTACGCCGGCGCGCGCGGCGCGAAGGTGCTCGTCGCGATCAATACCTTCCCCCGCGCCGGTGGCGAGGCGCTCTGGCATGGCGCGATCGCGGATGCCTTCGCGGCGGGCGCGCATGCCGTCATCCTTGCCGATCTCGGGCTTCTCGCTCACGCGGCGGCGGCGCACCCCGGCAAGCGGCTGCATCTTTCCGTGCAGGCGGCGGCGGCCAACGCCGATGCGATCAACTTCTACGCGGAAGCCTTCGGCGTAAAGCGCGTCGTGCTGCCGCGCATCCTGACGGTGCAGGAGATCGCCGCGATCAACCGCGAGGTCGATGTCGAGACCGAGGTCTTCATCTTCGGCGGGCTGTGCGTGATGGCGGAGGGGCGCTGCTCGCTCTCCTCCTACGCGACCGGCAAGTCCCCCAACATGAACGGCGTCTGTTCCCCGGCGAGCCATGTCGAGTATCGCGAGGAGGGCGGCGATCTCGTCTCGCGCCTCGGCGGCTTCACCATCCATCGCGTGCCGAAGGCGATCGCGGCGCCCTATCCGACGCTGTGCAAGGGCTGCTTCACGGCGGGCGACTACAGTGGCCATGTGTTCGAGGACCCCGTGAGCCTTGATGCCGCCCTGCTGATCCCGCAACTGGCGAAAGCCGGCGTCCGCGCGCTCAAGATCGAGGGGCGACAGCGCAGCAAGGCCTATGTCGAGGCCGTCGTGCGCGCTTTCCGCCGCGCCACGGAGGCCGAGGCACTGGGCCTGCCGATCCCTGCCGGCGATCTCACCCGCCTGACCGAAGGCCAGCAGACCACCGCCGGCGCCTATCGCAAGACCTGGCGTTGAGAAGATTTTGCGCTGGGAAGATCCGGCGTTGAGGAGACCCGCATGGAACTGACGATCGGGCCGCTCCAGTTCAATTGGCCGGCGGATGCCTGGAGCGATTTCTACGCCCGCGTCGCGGACGAGGCGCCGGTGGATCGCGTGGTAATCGGCGAGCTTGTCTGCTCGAAGCGGCTGCCCTTCTACGTGGACCGGATCCCTGCCGCGATCGAGCGGCTGGAACGCGCGGGCAAGAAGGTCGTGCTGGCGTCTCTGGCGTTGGTCACCCTACCGCGCGAGCGCCGTGCCGCCGCCGGCTTTTTCGGCGATGACGGGCCGGAAATCGAGATCAACGACCTCACGCTGATGCGCTGGGCGGATGGATCGCAACCGTTCTCGATCGGTCCCCTCGTCAACGTCTACAACGAGGGCACGTTGCGATTTCTCGCGTGCAAGGGTGCGCGATCCGTCTGCCTGCCGCCGGAACTCCCGTTCGCGTCGGTGGCGGTGCTGGCCGAGGCCGCCCGCGCGGCATCTATCCGTTGCGAGGTCTGGGCCTTTGGGCGCGCGCCGCTGGCGATCTCCGGGCGCTGCTACCATGCGCGCGTGCATGGTCTGGCCAAGGATTCCTGCCAGTTCGTCTGTGATCGTGATCCGGATGGGCTCGTGGTGGAGACGCTCGACAAGCAGGCGTTTCTGACGGTCAACGGCGTGCAGACGCTCTCGTTCAACTGTGTCAACCTTGCCGGTGATCTCGCTTCGCTTGCTGCCGCCGGTGTGACTTCGCTGCGGCTGTCGCCACATAGTGGCGATTTTGTCGGGGTAGCAAAGGTGTTTCGCTCGATCCTGGAAGGCCGGATGGCAGTCGCGAGCGCGGATGCCGAGCTTGGCGCGTTGATCCCGCCGATGCCCTTCTCGCGCGGCTTCATGTTCGGCACGACTGGCGCCGAGTAGAAGTCGTCAGGGAACGGTTTCTTCCGGCGCTTTTGCGTCAGGCAAAACAGCGTGCAACGTGCGAAATTTGCGCATGTCCTCTGCCCCGGTCGCCGCCGCGACGGCGATGGTATCGAAAAGAAGCGCGAGTTCCTCGAACACCGAATCATCGCTCTCATCGGTACGGATTTCATCGAGTTCCCGCAGGAGGTCGAGCATGGCGGCAATCTGCTCGGCCTGCCACCGGGCGTCCTGGATAAGGACTCGCAGATTGCGCCGCCGCTCCAGAACCTCGAAGCGATGCAACGCCAAGTCCAGCTTGTCCCGGCACTCACAGTCGAGGTCGACCGTTCGAATGACAGCCCGGATTCTCTCCATCGGGACAGAGCCCGTGATTGTCTCTCCGGCCATGCGCACTCCCAATTGGCATCCGCTCAAGCGTCGGGCTTTGAAGCCAGCAAGGGATAGGGACTGATGCAGCATCTTTGGCAATGATCCGCCTCAACTGGCGCGATCAGGAATACCAGAGTCGCCTGCTTCTATTTGGCGTGCGAGAATGCAGCCCAAGATTGTCAGTTCACGCACGTCAAGAACCAAGAAGCAACCCTTCCGCTAACGGCCCCAAAGCTGTCATTGCGGAATCCCCTTCCCGCCCTTCATCGTCTTCAGCTTCGCGCTGATCAGCGCCATTAGGATGGGCCCGACGGAGAACTGGCCCTCGCGCTTCTTCTCGGTGAGCGCCCGGAGATAGCCGCCGGGGAAACGCACCTCGTCCCCCTTTTGCAGGATCGCAGCGACGACAATCGAGGCATCGGCCTGCCCCATGGTTTCGACCGCATCGCGCCAGGCATCCGGCGAAATGCCGAGCATGGCCCGCACCAGCTCCGCCGCCTTCAGGAACTCGGACCAGCTTGGCGGACGAGATGTGAGGGGATCACTCCCCTGCCCTTCCAGTCCGGGAATGTAATCGAGGATATCGGGGCAGGCCTCGATCACCATCGGCAGTGGCGTGCCGAGGCTTGAGCGGGTTGCAGCCGCCTCCCCTTCCCTTGCCAGGTCGGCTTGAGCCAAACCATGGGTTTCAGGATCGGGCTGGTGTTCGTCGCTCCTGGCTTTCTCGAAAGCAGGTTCAGATTCTCGAAGGTCTGATTTTGAATTCTGTTTGTGGCGCTCGGAATGGGACTCATTGGCGCTTGAATTGGGAGAATCCGTGAACAGTTCCAGGTGCTTCAGGATCTCGGCGGAGAAGCCTTCCAAATCGCCCGCCATCGCCTCCAGATCGGCGAGGCTGGCGGAGCGCTTGAGACGGCCGATGAACGTCAGATATTGCGCGTGCAGGCCCTGCCAATTGCCCGGGAGCGCCTCTTCCATGCCGAGCAGGATCATCTTGGTGATGTCGCGGCGCGCCAGCGTGACGCGCTCGCGCGCGAGCCTCAGCGCGCGACGCTCGGCCTGCACCTCGGCAGCCAGTGCCTCGAACTCCTCGGCCCGCGCGACGAGCGGCGTCAGCTCGAACCCGAAGGCGAGGCTCACCTCGCCATCCATGCCGCGCCGCGCGTAGCGTTTGCCGTTGGGGCTGTCGCGGCGGATGACGATACCCGCCTCAACGAGCGCTGCGAGATGCCGCCGCAGCGTCGCCGGCGCGATGCCGTGGGCGCGACTGCAAAGCTTCTCGTTCGAAGGGAAGACGATCAGCGGATAACCTGCCGTCAACGCCGTCTCCTGATGGAACGACAGAAGCGCATGAAGCACGGCAATCGCCCTGTCAGGCAGGCCGAGCTTGTCCTTGGCCTCCGTAATGGCCTGGAAGACCTTCCACTTGTGGACAGTCTTTTCTGGTTCAACCGCCCTCGCCTGCTGCTGCGTGGCGATCAGGCCAAGTGACAGCGTTCGCCGCCCGAAGGGCGTCGTCACCAATCCCTGTTGCGTCATGGTCCTTGCCTCAATCAGGCAAAAGAATTGCGCCCGCCGAAATGGCAGTTGTCCGCTCGGGACTCTTGACAGCGATTCGCGGAAGTGGGATTCTCAGATTGCTTAGGTCTAGAGAAGGCTTCCGGTGGAAACGTCGGGGGCCTTTTTCTTTTGCAGGTTGCTCCTTGGATGCTTGGTTGGAATCAAGTCAACCGCCAGACCCGTCTCGCTCAAATTGAGCCAGAAGATCCGGAAGTCGGGTGGAAAGAAATTCGGCGAAGCCGGGTGCCTGGCGCTCGTTAAACCGCCAAACATGGCCTTGGGTTGAGAGGCTGGTGTAAATTACTACTTGCCCTGTGGGAGAACTGAGGACGGACAGTGGACGCTGGAATTTCTCGGATGAGGGTTCAAGCGCTTTCAACACAGCGGCAAAGCGCTGGTCGCTCTGGAAAAGGCGGAAAGAGTCAGAGCCGAGCAAGGTCTCAACCCTACGCATCGCTTTGGGCCTTGAGACTGCCTCGGCCAATGCGAGCCATCTAGCCCTTCCCGCTTTGGGCGCGGGGCCAATTGACTGGATCAGTGTCTCAGGGACGGCACGCACAACGGAAATAGCGCGAGACAAATCCGCCTTATCGATCGACAGGGCCGAACAAATAAGCGAGCGGTCATATTTCGCATCATCAAGCCGTTTGGCGAAGAGCGCCTTCTCAATGAAACTGAGATCACGGCGCTCGCCATTTTCCTTCCCCTGCGCAGTGACCAAGGCCTCGTCAGATAGTTCAGCAACAACAGCCCGGACACGAAATCCAAGTGTACGCGCAGCCTGAACACGCCTATGGCCATAGGCGGTCTGATAGCGCCCTGGCATCGTGGGACTTGGCCGAACCAGGATGGGGACCTGCTGACCAGATTGGCGAAGAGACTCGACCAGAGCGTCAAACGAAGGATCGTTTTCGATGGCAATGCGGTCGCGCACCGGTGCGGGATCGATCGTAGCAGGATCCAGTTCGACCACTGTTTGAGCACTTGCGATTTGGGCCTGAAGCTCCTCTGACGTCTTCTGGGCTGCCGTCCATTGTTGCAAGGAAGCGCCCATTGCCGCAACGGCGCCCGTGCGCACGGCTGAAGCAGAGGGGCGATCCGGATTGTTGGGAGCTCCCAACGACTCCGACGGCCGGTTGCCAAACAATGCATCAATTGTGGATTTGCGGCTCATGGGCCCACTCCTACGCCAGCGACCGAACGCGCTCTTCGCGACCCCAAGCCGTACGGATCAGGTTCTCGATCTCGAGATGCACAGATTCAAGTGCATCCGCCGCGCGGTCATAGGTGGAGCGGGTCAGGCTTTCGCGACCGATCTCATAAAGCGTTTGCTTAGTAAGCCCTGCGTCGGACATTGCTGTCGACTTGACCATGGGATTGGTCAGAACATGGTCGCCGAAGAGGTTACGCAAGAGCGCAACGACTTTTGTCTGCGGCGCATCCTGCGGCTCATACCGTGTCACGAGATAGCGCAGAAAATCATAATTCAGACGTGCTCCAGCCTCTCGCACGACCGACAGGAGGTCGCGGGTCATCAGGAGGAACTGGCTCATCGACGCCACATCAAGCATCTGAGGATGTACTGTAACAAGAACGCCGGTCGCCGCGCATATTCCGGCCAGCGTGAGATAACCAAGTTGCGGCGGACAATCGATAATGACGACATCAAACTGATCGGCCACAGGGTCAATCGCCTGCGCCACGCGAGCGAAGAAAACCTGTTCAGGCGAACGTAATCCAGCCGTGAGCGCTCGAGGCGTCTCGTGCTCGAACTCCATCAGCTCCAGATTACCGGGCACAAGTGAAAGCCCGTCAAAATAGGTCTTGCGGATGATTTCTGAGAGCGATCGACGCTTTTCGTCATAGCGGATCGCACCATAAAGGGTTTCATTGGCACCAACCTCAAACTCAGGCGCCAAACCGAACAGAGCGGTGAAAGACGCTTGCGGATCAAGATCAATGCCAAGCACCCGGTAGCCACGGAGCGCGAGATATTGAGCGAGATGCGCTGCGGTCGTCGTCTTACCCGAGCCGCCCTTGAAGTTCGTAACTGCAATCACCTGTAAGTGGTCTTCAGGCGCGCGATGCGGCAGGTACTCGAGAGCATCCTTTCGGCTTCTGGCCGAACGAGAGAGCAATTCGCGGAGCGCATTGATCTCTGAGAGTGCGTAGCGGCGCTGACCGTTAGCTGTGATCTCGGGCTGGGGGCCCTCACCTGCCAACGACAATTGGCGCAACCGCGAATCTGTTACACCGATGAGCCTCGCGGCCTCGCCTGACGAAAACTTTCGGAGGGTCTTCGATGCCGATGGCGGGAACAACGCCTCGCTAATTGTTCGCAGTTGATCGCTCAAAACGGCAGCGTGCAAGCCTATGGTGTCGTCAATAGACACCTCGGTTGCGTTTTTTTTGGCTGACGTCTTCTTCACGAGCGGCACCACAATTCACGGCATTCGATGGATTTCGGATAATTCGCCGTTAGAGTGCCATTTACACCGATTCTGGCAAGAAGTTTTTCGTTAACGAGGAGTAAACGCAAGCGCGCTGGCTGTTGGGAGCTCCCAACAAGACAGGGATGACCGCCCACCTTGCGGCGGGCGGTCCAATGCTCTCCCCTCAGTGGCGAGAGCGCTTCGCGGTGCTGCGAGGGCGGTTCCAGAGGAGATCGAAGCCACCGTCGCGGTTGACTACCAGATTGGCGAAGATCGGCTTCGGGAGGCTCGGGTCATCGATGCGGACCTGATGATATTCGCGGCCGCTCTCGCGGGCGGTCTTGGGCCAAGCGGCGCCGAGTTCGATATCGCCGGCGTAGAGGCGGAAGGAGGGTGCGCCCTTGCTCTCGCTTTCGACCGGCTCGAAGGTCG
>Ga0209570_1001135_pt1 | contig 17128 bp, 5 predicted proteins | sample EBPBio172007_DNA_FD_185861 | JGI IMG/M metagenome (GOLD analysis project Ga0209570, IMG submission 185861) | Wastewater treatment Type I Accumulibacter community from EBPR Bioreactor in Madison, WI, USA - Reactor 1_9/17/2007_ DNA (SPAdes)... | ecosystem: Engineered > Bioreactor > EBPR >... | reverse complement strand
CAGTCCGTACTCTATAAAAATATACGCCCGATTCCATACCTGTTGCATCAAATCTAAAAGTGTTCTCCCCTCTGATGCCTTTTATCTCTTCAGAAAGCACCAATGAACCCAACGAGTTAAACACCTCCAACCTACAACTGTTATCTTCCGGAAGTGAAAAATGTATCACGGTTGTGCCGTTAAATGGATTTGGGTAGTTGCCGAGGGTGAATTCTGAAGGCACCTCAGAGTTTTCATCTTCGATGCCGGTGAAAATACCGGGGCGCTCACCCTTAAGTATCTCACCGCCGCTCGTTGCCACCATGTATGACATGTCAGGCAACAACCAGACCGCTGTGAGGTCTAGCGTTGTTCCGGTGTTAATGTGGCTCCAGGATGCTCCGTAGTCAATAGTGGCGATAATGGTGCCTCCGCTGCCGACTGCGAGTGACCTTCCGCTATATGAATTTGAAACCGCATTAAGAACCACTGAAGGGGTGTCGAATGTAATGGAAAAACCAGCACCTGTTGATGCAGTATGGACGATTTTGCCATTTCTGAATGCAAGGTAACCTTTCTGCCCTATATTAGCCCCGACCACATCTCCCTGTATCGGGAGGTAAACCCCGGTGAATGTTTGCCCGTGATCAGAACTGGTAAGCAATTCTCTTGTAACCTCTTGTGTGATCCAGATCAGTCCGTTTTTATCCGCGAAAAGATCGAGCACCCTCCACGATTCAAAGACCTTGAGTTGCACCCAGGATGCGCCACCATTTGTGGTGTGATAAAATCTACCTTTGGGGTCCGAAGGAACGGGCATCGAATAATAGATTATACAATATCCCTTAGAACTGTCGATGAAAACCACATCCTCCATGAATCCTGAAGGGTTGTTAAACTTCTTCCAGGTTTTACCCGTATCATTGCTATACCAGGAATAAATGTCGGTGATGAAGAGCCGGCCGGAACTTAGAGCTTGTAGATTCCGCAATTGATTAGTTGTTTTTGTAAGAGTCCAGTTGACACCACCGTTGTACGAGACAAATACTTCCGCAGTAGTGGGATCGCTTACCATGGCGATATTCTCTCCACTAAACCGTAGGTGACGGAGATCCCGTCCTCTTAACAGGGTTAACATTGAAGTCCATGTGTTGGCACTGCCCAAGGCTGTGGAGAGAGAGGGACCGGAGCCTGCCACGAAGAATTTTTTGTCGGGAGTTCTGAACGCATCATAGTATTTGGCGACGATGGGTGAATTATTACCGAAATTGCCGAATTCGAGCCTTGCGGGGGTCATCTTTGCCATCGAGAGGGCTCCGCGGTCGTCGGCGTAAACCACCGTGTCCCTGCCGTAAGTCCATGCGGCAACAACTGTGTCGCCTTCCATGTAAAAATCCTGAAAATCATACTTCCACTCGATTCCACCGTCAGTTGTGGCAAGAAGTTGCCCTTCCCTGCCAAAGATATAGACAGCCTCATACCCAAAAAGCGCAATAACGGCGAAGTTGCAATCGGCAGATACACCCGATATTCTGTTCCATGAGTTACCTGCGTCGGTCGTTTTAAGAACAATCCCGTAGTCGCCGACAGCCCAACCGGTCTGTGGACCGGAAAATTTAACGGCATTCAGGCGAAACGGTACCGGGGATGATACAGTCCATGAATCCCCGCTATTGGTTGATCTTAAGATTACCCCATTAGTGCCGCAGGCGAACAACACATTGCTGTTAACCGAACTGATATCGAAAAGGTCAGCTGTTGTGTTCGTTGACAGAGCCACCCAGGAGAGTCCGCTGTTGGTCGATCTGATAATCTTTCCACTGTTGCCGCAACCGAAGATAATTCCTGAAGCGGGAGAGTGAAGCTTGTTTATTCTCGCAGGTATATTGGTGGAGATGATGCTCCAGGAGAGCCCTGCATCGGTGCTTCTCGCAATTTTGTTTTTGTCTGTGGCAAGCGTGATAACATCACCTTGCACAACGATGGATGTGAACCCGCTTACATCCTGGAAAGGATTCAGTGGGGTCAATTGACCGTATGATAAAAAAACAAACGAAACAATGGCCACTATTAAGTATTTTTTCATTTCAAACCTCTCACTTTAACAGGATCATTTTGCCGGTCAGTCTGGTATTCCCGGCTGTAAGGCGATAGAAATAAATTCCACTGGGCAATCCACCAGAATCAAAGGTGATGGAGTGGTCGCCGCTTTCAATCTCTCTATTCAGCAGGGTGGTGATCTTTTCACCGCTCGAATTGAATATTTCTATTTTAGCAAATCCCGTCTTCGCCATCCGCACCATTATCACAGTTGTTCCATTAAACGGGTTGGGATAATTCTGGTAAAGGATGAACTCGGTAAGGAGCGCTTGAGAGCCCTCATCAACAAACACAGGTGATGCCACGACAGTGTCCCTCCCGACCAGCAGGTGACTCCCTGAACCGGTCACGATAAGATTGCCCGATGTAGTGCGGAATATCGCTTTCACAGATGATCCTCCCGGAAGCTGCTGATAATTCAGCATATCACCTTGAAGAGTAGAAGTGAAAAGCCCGCCGGAGTTGGAGAGTATCCTGAACCTGTCGCCGGAAAAATCGACCTGTCGAAGTGTTCCTTCAATGTTTAGGTGAAGTTCCTTCCACGTCACTCCATGGTCAGTAGTTGCGAGGGCATGCCCATATTCATTCAGGAGGTGTAGCCGTGAGTTAAACATAAAAAGTGCCCGGTAATTATCGTAAGAGAAGACCTGTTCAGGGATATAGTGCCTGCCGAAGTCGGTGGAACGGAGCAACATACCTCCATCAGCAGCGATCAAAAAATGCTCTTCAGTGGTTTCGAAAATCGCGCCAAGGTTTGTTACACTCGCAGGTACGCTTGAAAGAAACCAAGTCAAACCGCCATCCATGGTTCGGGAGGCGAGTCTTTTAGTGCCGCAGAGGTAACCGTAGCTTTCCTCTGAAAAGATAATTGACGTGACTATGGATCCGGGAACTCCTGAAGGCGTCCGGTGCCAGCTGCTGCCGTTATCCGTTGTGTAGATCAGGTCTCCGGAGGTGGAGGAGAAGAAAACAGTATTGTTGAACGGGTTAGTTGTGCAAAATTTTAGATCTTCTGCAAATGGAAAAGTCACTGATTCCCAGGAATCCCCCTGGGTGGTTGAACGGATTACAAATCCACTGTCGCCAACCGCCCAGATCGTACCGGTTGTTGTTTGTGTCACTGAATTGATGGTTGCCCACCTCGGTAGAGTAACTTCCCTGAATGTATAAACCGGCCGCATCAGGAAAAAAGTGGTCCAAGGGGTGAAATCCCCCCAACCGAAGGTGTTCCTCGCTCTCACACGCCAAAAATGCCATTTTTCTTCGGTCAGTCCCGTTGCTGTGAACGATGTTGAGGTGATGCCCGATTGAGACAAGACAATATTTGCAGTGTCGTCCCGGGCAATTTCAATCTGAAACTCATCGTTTGGTATGAGTACATTTGGTTCCTTCCAGGAGAAGTTGACCGACTTTCCCGATACTTTGCTTGTTTGAGCGGGTAGAAGATCTGTGCAGGCGGATGGAGGCTCCTGGGTGTTTCTGAATGCCGGGAATATGAGCGAACCACCATCACCAACTGCCAGCGAATAACCCGAATTGTAGTAATCAAAATCATTTATAGACATCTGTCCACCCGCCAAAAAGTAGTCGAATCGTGGCTGCTGCGGATAAAGCGCCATGATACCGCCATAGTTTGGATCAAGCATGAAACCACCTGTCGAGTCGTTGTCCAAATGGCTGAATCCCCCTTTGAATGAGGAGTAAAGGAAGAAATTGTCTACCGTCAACCGGAACTCGACCATACTTCTTCCTGAAACATAATATGCAGCGACACCGGGTATTATTGACATATTGCTCGCGCTGATCCATGTAAATGTATCCTCAACCCAGTTCTTTCCACCATTTGTGGTTTTGTGGGTTGTATATTTACCACCTATAATCCCCGAATGTCTGTTCCAGAACTTCACTTTTATCACCTCTCCGGGATTTGCGGGCAGCGAGATCTTAAGCGGTGTTGCGAGATTGGAAACAGTGCATGCATAAGCCGCATTCTCTGTGGTGAAAAAGAGTGAATCAGTAGCTTTGTACTCTATCGAGTTTATCTTGTCACTGATGGTTGTTTTGATTTGTGTCCAATTTGATCCGCCATCTGTAGTTTTAAGTACAATACCGCCCATGCAACCGGCAAAAATGTTCATCGGATCTTTCGCTGTAATGCAGATTATCGGAGGGTAGAATGTGTTGCCCGTTTTTACTTCCCACGATAACCCACGGTCTGTCGATTTGAATACCACACCTTCATAACTTCCAACGATCGTTACCTCTGGCGAGACGATCTTTACAGCAGAAAGTCTATAATTTCCGGGCATTCTGCCTCTCTTTACGCTGAATTTCTTTCCCGGTTCCTTAAGGCGCATCATTGCATGGTCATCATCTACTCCACTTGTTGAAACCAGAATTTGGCCATTTAATGACTCATAAACACCGGAAACCCTTGTCTGTTGTGGGTATGTCGAGGCTTTCCAGACTCTTGAACCGGGCACAGAGACTTTTGACCCCCCTTCCCAAAGGGATGCCCACACTTCATTCTCTGAGGGGAAGGCAAAATTCCTAACAGGATTGGAGCCGGGAATTGTCTCTTGAAACAATATCTGCCCCGTTAAGTCACATTTGTACCAGGTATTTCCCCCGGCACTGATATACAACATCCCGTTCATGATCTTTACATACTTGGGAGTGTTTATCGAATCGGTGTATCCGTACTCCTGCCAGGTGTTACCCTCATCGGAAGACAACAGGAAATTATGGTTACTCCCATAACCGACTGTTAATCCGCCATAGATCTTTAACAGAGTGTTGTCATTGTGGGGCAGCCCCGGGTAAGGTGACCAGTCGAGTCCGCCATTGGTGGTTGTGTAAATCATTCCGTCAGTCGTGGCACAGATGCCTCTCCACTTGTCATAAAATACCATAGATGTGATGTCAACTGTCACGCCCGTTACATTTCCCGTTATGGTCCAGTTGATCCCTCCATCAAGCGAAGAGACCAGTTTCTTGTTCCCAGAAATGTAGAAGAGTGTATCGCGTGAGAGCATTATTATCTCCGCGTCACGATTCTGCCCTGAAAGTGTCTTCTTGTTCTTCCAGGTCGCCCCTCCATCAGTTGTTGTTGCGAATCTGTCGGATAGCCCCCCCATGTGTCCATTCAGACTGTCGATGAAGCTCAGATAAGAAACTGTTTCAAAGGGTGTGGAAACCCAGTACTCATTAAGATAGTCTTCCGTCTGCTCTATGCTGAAGCGTTGAGAGAAGCCATTGGAAAAGAGAAGTGCCATGAAACAGATGAAAACCGGGAGGAACTTTCCGTGATTTATGAGCCGGTGTCTGATACCTGACTGCAAACTTGCCTTATACATTTTAAATATCTGAGATTTCATTGTTCACCTTGGTTCTTTACTTTAGGAGGATCATTTTACTTGTCAATGCTTTGCCGCATGCAGTTATCCGGTAGAGATATACACCGGAATTGAGTGATGTTGCATCAAAATTGTAGCTGTTATTGCCACTTAATCCCTTGATATCAGTCTCAAACACCCGTGATCCGATGGGAGAAAACACCTCGAGTTTGCATTCTGAATCAGCCGGCAGAGTGAAATGTATCACGGTTGAGCCGTTAAAGGGGTTGGGGTAGTTGCCGAGTGTAAAATCAACAGGTAATTCGGATGACTCATTCTCAACATCAGTGAAGATATACGGGCGCTCACCTTTTAGGACTTCACCCGTTGATGTGGTCACAATAAATGAAAGATCGGGCATTAACCATACGGAAGTCAGATCGAGGGATGTCCACTCAGGAAGAGGCTGCCAAGTGGCACCATGGTCAGTGGTTGCAATAATTTTACCGATATTACCCACGATAAGTGATTGTCCTCCAATTGCATTTGAGACAGCTCGCGCCGTCATATCAGGGTTTACATAAGTTTGTGTGAAGGTATTGCCTCCGGTTGAGGTGTAATAAACCCGGCTCCGTTCATACACAAGATATCCATATTTCCCAATGTTACCGCCGATTGCCATGTTGCCCGAATAAAATCCGGGGAGATATTTTTCAGTCACAGTTCGTCCGCTGTCTGAGCTTACATTCACCACGCCGGAGCCGCTATCCGTGATCCAAACCATTCCATCCTTGTTGGCAAATATCTTCCATACTGAGTAAGATTCGAAAGTTTTTAAAAGATTCCAGGAGTTTCCTCCATTCCGGGTGATGTAGAAACGACCTTTAGGAGTTCCCGGTAAAGGCATTGAATAATAGTCGATGCAGTAGCCGGTTAAGGGATCGACAAAAACGAGATCCCGTTTAGAGCCGGAAACATCAGTGTGTTTACGCCAGGTGGCACCGGTATCAGTGCTTAACCAGGAATTCAACTCAGCAATGTAAAAGTTGCCTTCGGGAATCGTCATCAAATTAGTCAGGTAGATTGTGGACTTGGATAATTTCCAGGAGACACCTCCATCGGGAGTAACGAAAACATCCGATATATCGGGATTGCTGCCATCCTGAAATCCGGCAACCAGACCTGTGCCGTTCCCCGCGAATTTTAAAAACCGGAGGTTCCTCCCCCGTAACATGGTTATCATAGAAGTCCATGAGTTATTCAGCTCCAAACGGGAAATTGAGGGACCCTGACCCACAACCAGGAATTTTTTGTCCTCGGTTCTGAATACATCATGATATTTTGAGAGTATTGGTGTATTGTTTGTGAACCTCCCTGACCTGAAACCCGCGGGTGTCATTGCCACGATGGTGAGGGCTCCACGGTCATCAGCAAAAACAGCGGTGTCCCTGCTGTAATTCCACGCTGCAATAACTGTGTCGCCGACCATATAGACGGTCTCAGACGTGTATAACCAGCTTGAGCCTCCATCTGTTGAAACCATTTTCTGACCTTCACGGCCAAAAAGGAAGATCGCATCCTGTCCAAAAAGTGATATCACAGCGTAATTGCATGCTGCACCGGCACCCGTCACACGGGTCCATGAGTTACCCCCATCGGTGGTCTTTATCACTATGCCGTTATCACCCGCAGCCCAACCGGTTAGTAATGTGGCAAACCGGATGGAGTTTAAACGGAAGGGGACAGGATTTGAAACTGACCATGAATTCCCGCCATCGGTTGTTCTGATGATGGTGCCATTTGACCCGCAAGCGAATATCACGACCGGGCTAATCGATGTGATGTCGAATAGATCACTTGTACTATTTGTGGTCAAGGACGACCATGTAAGCCCGTTGTCGGTTGATCTTATGAACTTTCCCCCATTCCCTGCACCGAAAAATATGCCATTGGAGGAATGGAGTTTATTTAACCCGGTGGGGATAGTAATGTTTATATTGCTCCACGACCCGCCGGCATCGGTACTTCTTATGATCTTGTTTTTATCCGTCCCCAGGAGCAGGAAATTTCCGGAAGCAGTCACAGAGGTGAACGCGTCAATGTCGTCAAATGGATTGAGTGATGTAAACTGTCCATACGACACGAAAAAGAAAGAGATGAAGATTGTAATAGTATATTTTTTCACTGTGAAGCCTCCTACTTGAGCAACATCATTTTACGAGTGATACTTGAATTTGCGACGGTCAACCTGTAGAAATAAATTCCACTCGGTAAATTGCTGGAATCAAAACTGATTAGATAATCCCCCGCGGAGAGTTCTTCTTCCAGAATTACCGCCATCTTTTCACCGTTTGGATTGAAGAGTTCTATCAATGCCCTTCCCGCGTGAGCGAGGTAAAGGGGGATCACGGTTGAACCGTTGAATGGGTTAGGGTAGTTCTGATAGAGCCTGAATAAACCGGGTGAGACCGCAGACTCTCCTGATTCCGGCATTCCGGATATAACAGCGGTATCTTTTCCGATCAGGAGGGTGTTACCTGCACCCGCCACAAAAAGGTTGCCTGTGGATGAGAAGTAAATCGCTTTATTTTTTGAACCTCCCGGTAAAAGCTGATAATTCAACCCGTCACCGGTTAGTGTTGAAGTGTAAAGCCCGCCGTTCTCCGAAAGAATTCTGTATCTCCCTTGTGAAACATCGATCTGCCGGAGAATGCTGTTGAAAGGCAGATGCAGATCTTGCCAGGTAACACCGTCATCACTGCTGGTCAGTCCTGACGCGTATTCGTTGAAGAGGTGAAGCTTTGAATTGAACCGGAACAAAGATCGCAGATTGTAACCCGATAAAAACGGAATACTGGTATAGTGCCTGCCGAAATCATCTGCTCTTAAGTACACGCCTCCATCAGCGGCTATCAGGTTGACGCCGTCGCGGAGATTAATAATCGTATTCAGATCGCGGACGTTTGCCGGTACACTTGAGAGATACCATGTGTCCCCTCCATCAGAGGTTCTTGAAGCAAGTCCATTTGTGCCGCAGAGGTATCCTTCGAAGTCAGAGAGGAATATTACCGACCTGACCACCGAGCCGGGCTGACCTGAGGTAGTCCTGCTCCAGTTATTCCCATTATCAGTGGAAACGATAATGTCACCCATTGTCGAAGCGAAGAAAAGTGTTCCATTAAATGGGTTAGCTGTGCAATACTTCAGGTCGTCACTGAAGGGTAGAGGCACCACTTCCCAGTTCTCACCCTGAGTTGTTGACCGGGCTACAAATCCGCTGTCACCCGCGGCCCAGATCGTACCGCCAGGTGCTTCAGTGATCGAGTTGATGGTTGCATTCCGGGGTAATTGAACCTCTCTAAAGGTGTAAATATTTCGCGCGAGAAAAAATTTCGTCCACGGAGTAAACTCACCCCATCCGAACTGGTTTTGGGCTCTTACCCGCCAATAGTATGTTTTTTCCTCTTCAAGACCCGTGGCAATGAAGGAAGTGGTAGTTATGCCGGCCTGAGAATTTATGACAGAAGAGGTATCTTCGCGGGCGAGTTCTATCTGATATTCATCGTTTGGAGTCAGCAGATAAGTTTCGTCCCATGAAAGTGTAACATCCTTGCCCGAGATATTGGATGTGATATCCGGTGTAAGCCCACTGCAGGCAGAAGGAGGCTCCTGATTGCTTTTGTACGAAATGAAAATGAGTGACCCACCATCACCGACACCGATTGAGTAACTTGAGTTATAGTAGTCGTATGCGTTCATGGTTATGGAGCCGCCTGCCATGAAATACTCGAGTCGTGGTCCACTCAAATAGTAAGGCATTATCGCACCGTAATACGTATCAAGGATGAATCCGGCTGTTGAATCATGGTCAACAAACCTGAAAATTCCGCGAAAGCCTGAGTAGTATGAGGTGTTTATTTTAAGGTCTCTCACTTGTAGCAGGTTCTCGCCGGAGAGGTAACAAATACCTGAACCAGGGAGGATCGAAATATCATCGGTGCTCAAGTAACCCAGACTGAAGTGGATCCAGTTCTTTCCGCCGTTGATAGTAAAGTACGAGGATTTTGAATCGCCAATATATCCTGACTTGCTGTCCCAGAACTTGACTTTTGTGATATCTTTTAGAACTGTCGGGAGATTGACAGGCGTCAGTACCGGGATCTGGGAAAGGGTGGTAATGTAAACCTTGCTTGAAGTTGTAACGAAGAGTGTATCCACCGGTTTGAATTCTATTGCTGTTATCTGCCCGGTGATATTTGTGGTTACCATTGTCCACGAGAAGCCGGCATCGGTTGACTTTAGAATGATCCCACCCGTGCAACCGGCAAAAATGTTCAATTGATCTTTCGCGGTTATTGAAGTGATCGCCGGGAGGATTGATGTACCGGAGGCTTTCTCCCACGACCTGCCCTGATCAGTGGACCTGAAAATCGCTCCATCGTAACTTCCCACTATCGTGAGACCGGGAGAAACAATCTCTACGGCAGAAAGTCTGTAGTTCCCGGGAATTCTCCCCCTTTTAACAGAAAATTTTTTACCCGGGTTACTTATCCTGATCATTGCAGGAGCCTCATCTACAGAAGATGTCGCTACGAGGATATTCCCGTTGAACGACTCATAAATACCGGTTGAGGCCGCATGCTGAGGGTAGGTCGAATAAGTCCACACTCCTGAACCGGGTGAAGACACCTTGATGCCTTCGTTATTGATCGCCACCCATACCTCATTATCAGACGGGAATGCAAAATTCTCGACTCTCAGATTTTGGGGAAGAGTCTCCCGGAAAAGGATGTTCCCGTTCAGATCGGTTCTGAACCAGGTGTTGCCTGCAGCGCTGATAAAGATGTTCCCATTGATGATCTTCATGAAATTTGGAGTATTGATCGAATCACTGAATAAACGCTCTTCCCATGACGCTCCCCGGTCGCCCGAGAGGAGAAATGAGCGATTACTGCCATAGCAGATCGTCAGACTGTCGTACACCTGGATCTGAGTATTCCGGTTATCCTGGAAGGGCCCGCCTACCTGTGTCCAACTGAAACCTCCATTATCCGAAGTATAAATTTTCCCGTCGGAAGTCGTGCTTAATCCTTTTAGCCTGTCGTAGAAAACCATCGAGATGATGTCACCGCCGATACCGTTGACATCTCCGGCGTTTGTCCAATTCTGACCCCCATCATAAGAGAAGATCAGCTTTCTGTTGGTGGAGACATAGAAGAGTGAGTCACTCGAGAGCATAATTACAGCCGCGTCCCGGGCAAAAGAGGCAGAGATGGTCCGTTTATACCAGTTTGCACCACCGTCGGAGGTTATTCCAAATCCGTTAGCACCCGTATGGACCAATCCCAGCAAACTGTCCTTGAACAAGAGTGAGGATATCTGAACGAAAGGTGTCGACACCCAGTACTCATTGAGAAAGTCTTCCGTCTGCACGATGCTGAAGCGCTGAGAGAAGCCATTGGAAAAGAGAAGCGCCATGAAACAGAGGAGAACCGGGAGGAACTTTCTGTGATTCTTGAGCCGGTGAATGACACCTGACTGCAAATTTGTCTTAAAATTCTTAAATATCTTAGTTTTCATCGATCACCCTGGTTCTTTACTTTAAGAGGATCATTTTACCCGTCAATGCTTTGCCGCCTGCGGTTATCCGGTAGAGATAAACGCCTGAATTGAGAGTTGGAACATTGAGGTTGTAGTTGTTGTTGCCTTTCAAACCCTTGATATCAATCTCAAACACCCGTGAACCGATGGGGGAGAAGACCTCGAGTTTGCAGTCAGTATCAGCCGGCAGAGTGAAATGTATAACGGTTGTGCCGTTGAAGGGGTTAGGGTAGTTGCCGAGAGTAAAATCAACAGGTAATTCGGGAGACTCATTTTCCACTTCTGTGAAGATTATTGGAGTATTACCTTTAAAAACTTCCCCGGAACTTGTCCCAACTATAAACGATAAATCAGGCATTAACCAGACTGATGTGAGGTTCAGGGTTGTTCCACTGGGGAGCGTTTGCCAACTGTTTCCATAATCGGTGGTTGCCAGAATCAGGCCACCGTTGCCCACAACCAGAGACCTCCCTTCGATACTGTTAGAGGCGGCGTTTAGCACAACTCCGGGTTGATTATACTTCAGGGAAAAACCAAAGCCACCCGAAGAGGAAAATGCTATTTTTCCGTCACCAAAGGCCATATAACCGAGCGCACCAATGTTTGCACCTACGGGAGGTGAGTTGGTCGATATGTACATTGACGACGAATTGTATCCGCCATCGCTGCTGACAAGGATAGCTCCATATGCTCCTTGACTGATCCACATTCTGCCATCTTTGTCGGCGTAAATATCCCACACTGACCAGGACTCGAATATTTGAAGCTGGGTCCATGAATAGCCACCATTAGTAGTTTTGAAAAGTCTGCCTTTGGGATCACCGGGAACAGGTGAAGTGTAGTAGGTCAGGCAATATCCATTTAAGGAGTCGAGAAATATCATATCCCGCATAGACCCATTTGCATCGCTTTTTGCTGTCCATGTTTTTCCGCTGTCTCTGCTCATCCAACCGCGCATTTCTGAAATGTATAATTTTTCGGGAGAGAGAGCCTGAAGATTTCTCAACCGTGTCCCTGTTTTTGCATATCGCCAATTGGCACCGGCATCAGTGGTGACATAAACTGATGACTCTGAATAGTAGTATTGGTCAGAAAAGTCGCAGACCATTCCAACTTTATCATCCGCAAACTTCATAAACTTCAGGTTTTTCCCCTTCAACAGCATGATCAATGATATCCATCCGTTACCACTGCCAAAAGCCTTTGAGAGATTGGGCCCGGAACCGGCAACATAGAACATTTTGTCATCTGTTCTAAATGCACCAATATACTTTGCAAGGAGAGGGTATTGGGAGCCAAATCTACCAAAAGCGAGCCGGTCAGGTTTCACGACAACCATACTAAGTGCCCCACGATCATCCGCATAAACCACAGTATCCCGGGCATAATGCCAGGCAGCAATAACAGTATCACCTACCATGTAGTAATTCTGGTAGTCGTATTTCCAATCCACTCCACCATTTGTCGAAGCAATAACCTGCCCTTCCCTGCCAAAAACAAATATACCATCAAGTCCAAAAGTAGAAACCACAGCGAAGTTACACTCAGCACTTGCCCCCGGGACTCTTGCCCAAGTTGTTCCACCATCCAAAGTTCGCAGAATTATTCCATAGTCGCATGCAGCCCACCCTGTCTCAGGACTTGAAAACTTAATTGAATTGATATTTGCCTGAATCGGATTTACAGAAATCCAAGAGTTTCCTGCATCAGTTGACCTGAGGATTGTTCCGGCTTCACCGCATGCAAAGAGAGTGTATGAATTCACGGATGTAATATCAAACAGGTTGGCTGATGAGCCCGAGTTTACTGCTGTCCAACTGTCACCAAAATCAGTTGACTTGATGATGACTCCATCGTTACCGCATCCAAAAATAATCGATTGTGAAGGTGAATACAGTTTGTTGATTCCCGGAGGGACATTGTTCGTTATCGTTACCCAGGTAACTCCTGCATCAAAACTTTTTAGTATCTTGCTCTTGTCAGATGAGAGAACGATGGTTTCTCCATTTACTAAAATAGAGGTTAAAGCATCGATATCCTGCAACGGCTGAATTGGTGTAAGTTGAGCAGAAGCTGAGAGATATGCCGATACAAAAACTAATACAAGATATTTTTTCATCTTTATGTCCTCTACTTTAGAAGTATCAATTTTTTTGTAAAGATCAATCCACCTACACGGATGCGATAGAAATAAATTCCACTCGGAAGATTTGTGGCATCAAGTTTAACAAAATGTGCCCCCTGCGCCATCTCACCACTCATGAGAGACATAACCTTTTCACCAAGCATATTGTAAACATCCAATTTAACATCTGCTGCCTCTTTCAAGTAAATTGGGATAACAGTTGAGCCATTAAACGGGTTTGGATAGTTCTGAAGCAATTGATGGCTCACGGGATTATCACGAAATTCATATTCTTCAAAAACAGAAGTTATACTCAAAGTATCGCCAATTAAAACCGTGGAACCATCCCCGGCAATAATTAACTTACCTGAATTGGTAAAATACAAGTTAGAGAGGTTTATCGGAGATAATAATTGTTTGAAGGAGAGGTGATTACCATCCGTCGTTGAAGTAAAAAGATTGTTGTTTACCAGAATATTAAATCTTCCGTTACCAACAGAAAGATCAGAAATATTTCCTACATAGTTTAAACTCTGGTTGTGCCATGTCAGTCCGAGATCGCTACTCGCTTTTAGCACCCCATGATCAGTCATCATCGACAGTTTGTCATTTTGACTGAACAGAAACTTGTAATTGTCGCCGGAAAATATCTCCGTTAAAGTGAAATTTCTGGCATAATCAACAGAATGAAGGGCTATTCCCCTATCTCCCGCAATGTTAACGATACCTGGATGTGAATAGAAAATTGAATTCAGGTTGGTAGTGGTACCAGCTGTTTCTACAACAATCCATGAAATCCCGCCATCAATACTTCGAGCTATCAGTCCATTAGTACCACATAAATAACCATCACTTGCAGATGAGAATGTAATGGAATTAATCACGGCTCCGGGGATGAAAGATAAATGTTTCTGCCATGTTGACCCATTGTCATTTGAGTAGATCAATTCACCTGTTTTTGTAGTTATCTGTATAGAATTTGACCATGGATTAATGTAACAATCCTTAAAATCATCATTGAATGAAGTTGGAACTACATCCCAGGTGAGTCCAAAATTAGATGTTTTAGCAATAAAACCGCCATTGCCTGCAATCCAGATTACACTATCAGTCGCTTCAGCGATAGCATTGATCCCCAAACTATCCGGAATCTGTGATTGGGTAAATGAATATAATTCCCGCCCGAGAAAAAACTGTACCCAGCCTGTAAACTGACCCCAGCCATATATGTTATGCCCCCTGACCCGCCAGTAATAGGTTTTCTCTTCTTCCAATCCGGTTGCTTGATACCGTGTTGAATCAATTCCCGACTGTGAAAAAACAATATTTGAAGTATCACCTTCTGATATCTCAATCTGATATTCATCTGTTGGTACAAGAACATTTGGCTCCGTCCAGGAGAAAGTAATATCCCTGCCCGAGATCATAGTGTTATCATTTGGTGTAAGTCCGTAACAAATTGAAGGTGGTTCCTGCGAACTTCTACGGGAAAGGAATAACAATTCGCCTGAATCCCCTACTCCCAATGCATAATCCGGATTGTAATAGTCAAAATCAAGTAAACGCCTCGGTCCTCCTGCGAGAAAATACTCGAACCTGGACTCAAGAGGATGTATCGGCATAATTACACCATAATAAGTGTCAATAATGTATCCTGAAGTTGAATCATGATCAACCAGCTCGAACACACCTTTAAAATCAGCATCGCAATATAATTGTGAGCTTATATGCCTAATCTTTAGTCTTGAATTCCCGACGAGATTGTAGCTGGCAACTCCCGGTAATATGGAAAGAGCCTGTCCCGACGAATATGTAATTCCTTCGTCGGTCCAACTTTTTCCGCCATTTAGTGTATAAATACTTTTTGTATTAGCACCGATATATCCAATATTTCTGTCCCAAAACTTGATTTTGTAAATTCGTCCGTTAGGAGGAATGTTGGGGTTAATCTGTACGAGCATGGATGGATTTGAAATGGTGGTAGTGTAAACTTTACTTTCAGTGGTGATGAAAAGAGAATCGACTTGCTTGTATTCAATACCGGTAATTTTTTCTGTAATATTAGTTTTAACCAGTATCCAACTCAATCCGCTGTCCGTAGATTTGAGAATATACCCTCCGTCACAACCTGCAAAAATTACTGAAGAGTTTTTAAACGTTATATCTGTTATTGCAGGGTAGATATTGTTGCCTGTCGTCGCTTCCCAATGGATACCCATGTCCGTTGATCTGAAGATTATTCCATCATAACTTCCAACAAATGTCAACCCGGGATTAACAATTTTTACGGAAGAGAGTCTGTAGTTCCCCGGCAGTTTTCCATTCCTGACACTATAGTTTTTACCGGGATTCCTTTGTTGCATCATTGCAAGACCGCTCTCTACATCATACAGACTGACCAAAACCAGACCATTAAAAGATTCATAAATACTGTAGATATTTCGCTGTTCCGGGAATCCTGATGCCACCCAATTACCCGAACCGGGGACTGAGACCTTTACTCCGCGTGTTCTGTCTGCAGCCCATAACTCGTTTTCATTGGGGAATGCAAATCTTTTGACCTCGGAATTTACACCCAAATACTCCTGCATTAATATTTGACCATTCAAATCGGTTATGTACCATCTGTTACTGGCAGTACTAATATAAATCTTGCCATTCATAATCTTCATGAAGTTGGGCGTATATATGGAGTCACTAAATCTAATGGTTCTCCAAGTGGAACCCTGATCCGAAGAAAGAATCACACTTTCTTTACTTCCATAGCCAATTGTATATTCCCCGTAAATATTTAGATTTATGTTCGTAGTAGCACTATCAAGAATATTTGCTACCCAGTGAGACCCCCCATCAGTGGTACGAAACATCGCCCCATCTGTTGTAATACAAATTCCTCTTATCCGGTCATAATAAACAACGGAAGCGATATCGCCTGTGATTCCTCTTGCGTCATCAAAAATAATCCAACTTTGTGCACCGTTGTAAGTGTATATTAGTTTTTTATTGACTGAGATGTACAGCAGAGTATCGGCTGAGAACATGACTGGATCGGCATCCCGGTTTTGACCGGAAAGTTCATTTCTGTTTTTCCAGGTCTGACCTCCGTCGGAGGTTAATGAGAAAGGAGTGCCGTATGTGGCTGATATCATAAACCCCTGTAAACTGTCGATAAATTTCAGGTTCTCAATCATCTCAAAGGGGGTAGAGACCCAGCTCTCATTTACAAAAACTTCTGTTTGTTCAATTTGGAAATGTTGAGAATTGATATTTTGAAAGGATAAGAGGAGGAACAGACAAAGCAGTTGGTAAAACCTTATCAAAGACAAAGAATGTTTTCGACGGGAAAAAATGTTTACCAAATTTTTACTTGAAAATCGTGCAACCGATTGATGTAATTGTGGCATAGTGTTATGCCTTTTCTACTTCCACTGTTAAAATATTTTATTGTTTCGTTTTAAACTAACTATTCTGGAATTATAAACAAAACTGTTTTATTTGAGTGGTCGAAAAAAAAGTGCCAAAAGAATCATTATGAAACCTTTGGCACTTGCAAATACTCATTATTGGATTACTGCATTATTGCATTATTGCATTTGCTGCGTTTCCTTTAATCTTCTTACAGTAGAAACAACAAATCCGAACACTGCCACAAGCACACCGGCCCAAACCAGATTAATCATCGGTTTGATGGAAGCGTGAATTGTTAATACTTCTTTTGGTGCCGATTTGGATGTATTACCATCTTTATCAGCTACAATTACCGTAGCAACTTTGTCACCAGGGTTTACAGTTTTTAAGGTAAGGGTAACACCAAAATCATCAAGTATCACGGGATCAGCCTGCATTTTACCACCAATTCTGGAATAAAGCAGGTCTTTTTCAACAGATTTGCCATCCTTGGTGATTATAGCTCTAACACCCATGTTGAAATCTGCATCAGTGGTCATCGCTGCCATATCAGGTTTGATGAACTCTTTATATTTGATTT
>Ga0209570_1001134_pt1 | contig 17130 bp, 16 predicted proteins | sample EBPBio172007_DNA_FD_185861 | JGI IMG/M metagenome (GOLD analysis project Ga0209570, IMG submission 185861) | Wastewater treatment Type I Accumulibacter community from EBPR Bioreactor in Madison, WI, USA - Reactor 1_9/17/2007_ DNA (SPAdes)... | ecosystem: Engineered > Bioreactor > EBPR >... | reverse complement strand
ACAAACTGTTTTGAGGCTTTTTTGTGGGCGTTCAGGGATTCTCCCAACGGGATGCCTTCGGCAGAACCCCGGACCCCTCCGACAAGTCGGAGTGCTCTGAACCGACTAAACTGATATATAATAAACCTTTAAAACGACAAAAGCCCCAAAACAAACTGTTTTGAGGCTTTTTTGTGGGCGTTCAGGGATTCTCCCAACGGGATGCCTTCGGCAGAACCCCGGACCCCTCCGACAAGTCGGAGTGCTCTGAATCGACTAAACAGATATATAATAAACCTTTAAAACGACAAAAGCCCCAAAACAAACTGTTTTGAGGCTTTTTTGTGGGCGTTCAGGGATTCGAACCCCGGACCCTCTGCTTGTAAGGGAAAGGGACAGACTTGTAAGTTATTGTTAATAAAAGAGTTATAAGATAGTGGCAGCGAGAGTGACATCGAATTTCTAATACTATACTCAATCTTTTCACAAACTATGAAGTGATTTTCTAGGGTGGATTTCATAACTAGAATAAAAACAGTATGTGAATAACAAAAAAATATTCGGTTCATACTCGAGAGGGGAGCAGTATGAATTTAGCGACATTTCTGAATAATACTTATTTTAGTGTTCAAATTTCAACTCAATTTTTTCTTCCATCACAATTTTATGCACCAAATCTTCCAATTGTTCCTGAAGACTAAAAATTTCCATGTTTAGTTGAAATATACCGGCTTTATGATTCCTGTCTTTTTCTTTTTCAAAATAATTCTCAAAAGTTAGATCAGAATTTTTATCAAGCAGATTATAGTAAAGTTTGGTGATTTTTTGTTTTTTTGATAATGGGAAATCGGGGATTGGGATTTTACTCATTTGTTCAGAATATAATATTGGTACTATTCCAAAATTTCTTCTCAGAATTTGCATTTTCTTTCCTAAGTCTGATGTCAAAAAACAAAATAGGAATAATTGGTTATTTATTTCTTCAAATTGGTTGATAATTAATGTATTTTGATTTGCACAGACACAAGAGCCTTTTGCTACAAAAATACCGTTTCCAACGTATCTTATGCCATTTAAAACTAAAGCATTGTCTTTAACCTTAGATTTGGTTTTTGTAAAAATGTAAGTATGAAATGCTAATTGTCTTTGATTAATATTCTTAGGAGTTACCCAATCATAAAAGTTATCGTTTATTTTGTAATCAGAAAAATAATAGTCTTTCGGGGTTTCACCAGGTGAAATTTTATCTTTATCTAAACAATAATTTCCATGAATATAGTTTTTAACTAGACCACTAATTCTTTTGTATTCTTTCTCATATATTCCTGTGTCTAGTCTTGTTTCTTCTCTTATCTCATTGATCCTTGGATAGTTATAACTAAAAGTTACTGTTTTTTGGTTTTCGTTTAACTCTTTTTCAATGAGCTCGTCAATAAGTTTGTTTTTGAGTTTAATTTGCTCCTCTTTGTCTATGATATTCTGGATGATAAGAGAAATAAGGATTTCTACTTTTTCGGGAATGGGGTGATTGGCAATTGTTGGGAATGGGATTTTCAGTTGAGCGAAACTATCTTTATCCATTCTTGGGTACACCGAGGCATTGAGAATCAATTTCGTTTGTTCTATGAAAAAACTTGATCTTAAAATTCCAAACAAATAATATTTGTTTATATTTTTTTTTAAGTCTCTTAAGACAATAAGCGCTTTTGAAGCAACATAATTTTGTTCTTTTTGATTTACAATGCCAATTCCACCAAGATAAGTTCTCACAGTTGAAATTAAAATATCATCTTTTTGTAATTGATAGACAGAATCAGCAGAAATATCTACTGATTTTTTATAAGTTGGGACAACATAGCCGGTTGAGGTGTTTATACTTCCAATTTCAACATAATTGAAATATTTCTTTTGTTTTTTTAAATTGACACTATTTTTAGAAACAGTTATCAAATTATCAAGAAAATCAAAGTTTGAATTTATCTGAATATCGTTATATCTTGATGCTGAAAAAATATACTCTCTTTCTTGCACCTCACTTTTTTTAACAGATTTTGGTTTAATGAGATAGTTCTTCATATTTGATCCATTTGTGAAAGATGAAAGGCGTTTTTAATCTCTTCTTCTTGCCTTTGCAAAAATTCTTTCCATTCTCTTTGCATTGCAGAAAAATCTTCATTAAGCTTTCCTGTTTTTTCAAAAGTTTCTTCATTAATGATGTATTGTGGAACAAAATGAACGGATCTATTGACTTTTTTAACTTCGTATCCAATATTTACAATCTCTTTTACAAATACTTCATAATTATTTTGTAATAAGTGCTGCTCATTTTGTTTTGGTTTGTAGGCAATAATTACAGTCGTTGCAACTTCTGTTTCGCCAAAAGTATTACTGGGTAAATCAAAAGTTCCGACAACTCTCATTTTAGACAAAAACCATTTTCTTACATTTTGCCATTCTTTGATACCGGCAATTGAATTGGAGAGTACAATCGCCATTCTTCCTCCATCCTCAAGACATTTATACGCATTTTCGAGAAACAAAGCCCCCATATCCATTGAGTTTGGATATTTTTTGCTTCCATTTGGATCTACATCTGATTTTTCTTTAAATGTTTCGTAAAGCTCAATCGTTTCTTTTGGTAAATCCCATTTCCCTTTTGCACCCGTTTTTAGATCTCGTCCTTTTCCAAAAGGTGGGTTGGTCGCAATCAATTTAAACTTTTTTAAATCCTTAATTGAATCAGAAAGATGATTCCATGTAATAGGATTAAAATTGTTGGTTGTAAATTCCCCTTCTTTCAAAACACTTCCGTCTTGCAAAAGTTTTTGAGAAAGTGAGTTCATTTGTTCAAGAACAGCTCCGCCATCTCCATTCAATACAAGATTTAGCTCCGCAAGTTTTAGATTGGTTCCTTCAAGATCAAATCCATAAAAATTGCTGGCATTTGGGGGAAATTCCGGTTCGTTTCTATGAGAATGACGAAATGCCATTGCTGGAAAATCGCAGATTCCACAACAAGGATCACAAAGCTCTTCACCTTTGATTGGATTCAAGAGCTTTATCATGTTTTTTACAACTGGTATGGGCGTAAAAAATTGTCCCTTATCGGCCTTTTGTTGTTCACTTCCAAAATTATTGAAAATAATTTGATTAAAACTTTCATTTTTCGCCTTCAAGATTGCTCTTTGTTGGAAAGTCTCAACGAGGGCGATTAGAAATTTCTCATCATTACTTTTTGAGGGTCTGAACTCGCTATCATAAGTAAAAAGTCTTTTTTCTCTCCCGAGTACTTTTGGATACTCTTTTTGAGCCTCTTTATACAAATTATTAATCCTTTCACGAAAACTTTTTTCAGCTAATCCGTCTCTCCTTTTTTCAATTGGTAAAATATAAAATTGCAAAAACGCCTTATCCCTTTTGCTTCTTTTTTCATCAAAGACCTTTAATGTTAAAAACTCTACAATCATTTCGCGAATAGGGCTTTCTGGGCGAATAATATCATTTGTTCTTTTAAGTGAGGTCATTAAATCATTAAAATTTGCCTCATCAATGGCATCAAGTGATTCGAGTTTGAGCTTTGCCAGATTAGAAATACTGTCGTTGTTGTCAATAAAATCTTGCTGACTTGGAAGTTCAATTAGTAGATCTCTCTTTTCTAAATTCCACCCGATTATTCCGTCTTGTTGTAATTCGTTCGCTTCATTAAATCTTCTAATTTCAGAATTTCCATTTTTTTTGAATATCAGAAGATCAGCTTGATCATCAAAATACACTCCAAAAATTCTATCCTGCGAAGTGTTGAGTTCCATCGCAGAGCGAAGTTGATTTTCAATTGCACTTTCAACCGTGATATTGTTTTTCTTAGTTTCAAAAATTACCAATACATTCTGACGGATTTTTGCAAAGTTTTTACTGGCTTTGGCTTGATTATGTTCTTGTAACCAGTCTTTATTTTTGAAAACAACTATATCTGGCTTTAGGCTTTTTCCACCATTCCCCTTGGGGAATCCAAACTCTACGCAAATATATTCTTTGTTATACATTCCAGAATTTATCAAAGACCAAACAAATCTAGCTCTAATGTATTCTTCACTATAATTGTTTTTTGAATCTTTTGTCTTAGCCTTTGAGGAAAAAGCCGTGATTTTTAAATTGTCTTGATACCAAGATGAATCAATTGTTTCTAAATTTAAAAACCTCAAATCAAATTTTTCGAAGTACGAAGATAATTTTATCATCATATTAGGTCCTTTTCTTAAGTAAAAACTATTTTTTATACAAAATTTTGGCGACTGTTCAGGTAATGTGTGATTAGATATGAGACGCATTATAAATTCCCAAAGCAATTATCGATATTTTTCTAATCGTGCTCCAAAGATAATACAAAGTTCTGAAATAATAGACCTCCATTGGTTGAGTATTGTGGCCCATTTTTTAGATATTTCGTGATAGCTGAGCTGTACCATTTTGAACAGTAATTCGTTATTAGTAAATAGGGGTTTGGGTAAGATTACCTACAAGGATTGGGTAGTTTAACAAAGACTTACTAATCTCGCCCAGAGAATTGCATAGCAGAATAAGTTTTTATTCGGTTAGGTGTGAAGATAAAAAGGATCTGGGTCGCAACGAGTCACGATCGTACCCGAGACAGTTACGAAGCTATGGATGGGAAAGAAGCTGATGATGACGGCCTGTTCTCTCTCCCAAGCGGAGTAAGAACTGATGGTCCGGCATGTCAGGAGTATTCAAAGAAAATATTAATTGTCGATGTACGATTAGGATAAGTGTTTGATTGTAAATAAAAGAAGCATTGAATATTTGATATAAGTGCATAAAACCTTAATTTGGATATCAAAATCAATAATTAAGGCAAAAAGATGTTATACGAAATCATCACCAAGTACGAAGAGAAAACAGCTTTTAATTCGCTCTCAGAAATCAAGAAATTCACCGAAGCAGAAATAGAGAAGTGGCAGGAGTTTGATGATAAATTTGGCAGTGAATTTTCAAATAATTCAATTGATCTGGGAATGAGAAAACCTTGGACGAATATGTTATCTTTTTTCAATGGTGTGTCGGTTGCTCAAATGGAGTTGATGCATCCCACGTCAACAGGATCCAATAGTAGAATAGAGGAGATAGTAAGAAGATTGGATCATTACATCAAAGAAAGTCCTATTCTAATCTATAATTCCATTGAGGGAAGGGAACTTCGAAAACATATAAGGTCTAATCAAGATTTTTTTAAGTTACTTTGTACTGTTTTATCGGTGTTTGATGAGGCCAAGCAATTTGCTTCAATTGATTTAACAAAATCAGATGGGCAGAAAGTAATTCATGTGATTATAAAATGTAGATTGGAGTATGAACTTAAGCACTTCAAAGCACAGATTAAAAAAACCTCAGAAGAGAATTTAGTAAAAAATATCGAGGAACTTAGATTTTATAAAGAGCGATACGAGGAAATTTTTGACCGGGTTGAAACCCTTCGCTCTGAAGCAGAAACAAATAAAACAGAATTTTCAGAATTCATAGATTCTTCGCATAAATCTTTTGAGGAATTTTACCAGAAATCGCAGGCTGGAGTATCGAATATTGAGGAAGCCTATAAAGGGAAGATGACCATTAATGAACCAATTAAATATTGGGAAGGCCGTCGTACAGATTATAGAAGCAGAAGTCTAACTTTCGGTATTCTTACAGGAGTGGTTGCAGCATTCTTCGTTTTACTTATTCTTCTTGGGCTTTATTATATGCCAGATATGTCAAGCATCAAAAATGTAAAGGATCAAATCAAATTCACAATTTTATTTATAACCGGGATAGGGGTATTAACATATTTGTTGAATATCATTAGCAGAATTTTTTTAAGTTCACTACACCTGCTAGCTGATATTGATGAACGAAGTAATCTTACTCATTTTTACATCTCATTGATTCAGGGCGGTAACATTGAAGCAAAAGATAGAGAGATTATTCTACAATCCTTATTCAGCAGAACTGAAAGTGGAATTATCAAAGGTGGAACAGAATTTAGTATGCCTGGAAGTTTGGAAACATTTAAGACAGTCTTTAAAAAATAATTAATAACAATTCTTCTGAGATACATGATTGTTTGAGATCAATAGTCATTCATCCATGGGGTACGATTACGAGGTTGTCTTAGTGGTGCTCTAAAGTCAGGATTTTCAATGAAAATATTACACGATTTTGTCAAACATCTCCATCCTCCAGCAGATACTTTCATGGGTTTGGAGGAGTCTTTACAATTCGGACAGTAATAGTTTTGACCGTCCCACCAAACGCCTTTTCTATTATCAAAAGTCCATCCCTTAAATGGGGTAACATATTTTCTTCTTAGTGAGAGATAAGCAGTGAGAACGCTCACCAAAGCGATTGACAGGACGGTAACAATTGCTAAATACAACTGCCAACTTAAACCGGCAAAAAACTGTGGAAAAACAAACGAAGAAAGCAGAGGTACCAACAGCATCACAAATATAGCATTTGTCAGGTGTTTTAACCCCAATTTGATAAATTCAGATTTTACAATTTCAAACCATTTCATGTTGAACCAAATATTTACTGTGCAAAAGCCTAATCCCCCTCTTTTCTAACGAACTCCCGGCTACTAAAAATCAAATCTCCGTAACAAACCTCGAGCTCTTTGTCGAAATAAATACTCATCTCAATAACATCTCCATTGGCTAGGTTGTATCTGTTCTCGTAAGTATTCCCTTTTTTTAGGAATGAGATAATTTCAGGCTTTGAATATCTTCGCCAAAATCGACCTGTATCGCTGACAATAAACGGTTGGGAGGTAGTTGTATATAACCAGAGAAGACCTTTATTATGCTTATCTGCTAAATAAAATGTACTGTCGAGACTTCCTTGGTATGCGAAGTAAAATTTTTTCTGGTGTAATCGGTTTTCGATAAACATGTAGGAGCAATTTCGTAGGTTATCATCTCTTCCGGGCAACATGAAATTGTAAAAGATACGATCATTTAATGTGCCAATCAAGTAATTATTGGTAGTATCGAGTTTGTCGGTTTCCCAAGTCTGGCTCGGTGTGATGTAAAACTTCGGGTAATGCTGATACTGAGCAAGAAGTAAACCGGAAAGGAGTGCTAAGAATAGTGCGGTTCTCATTGATAAAATACCTTGCGAAAAATATAAATGATGATATTTGAAACTATGAAAATATTTAGAAATGGCAAAGAAGAAACCCCAAAATCTGGGGTTTTGTTGTTTTAAAGGGGTAAAGTGAGATTAGGTTTCGAGGTTCGGGTTTATTCGTTCTATACCGAATTTCGAGTCCAGTTATCCATGTACTGATTCCAATAGTTAAACTATCTTTTTTGGTATAAGAAAGATATATAACAACAATGGAGTTAATATGTCTTTCACTATCGGATGCGATCCTGAACTCGTTTTAAGGAAAAATGGCAAGTTTGTTTCTGCATCAAATTACTACAAGAAAAATGCTTCGTTTGGACTCGACGGCTGTAACTCAATCGCCGAACTTAGACCGGGTTACTCTGAGTCGCCTATAGATCTTACGGCAAAAATCAAAATTATCCTCGAATATGGACATGAGAAACATCCGGAATTAGAGATGTTTGCAGGCCACTATCAGGATACATATCCAATTGGTGGTCATCTCCATCTTTCTTGCCAGCCAAAACCAAAACTGATCGATTCTCTTGATACCGTACTTTATTCTTTGTCCAATGTTATTGATGATAAAGAACAAAGGACTGCAAGAGAAAACACCGGTTACGGAAAAAGAATGGCTTATCGTACTAAAGATCACGGAATGGAATATAGAACCCCGGGTTCGTGGTGCCTTAGTCCATCGGTTACTCTAGTCACTCTCACACTAACAAAGCTCACAGCCCTTGCTGTTCTTGAGGATGACATCAATTTAAAAGAATTAAAGTCAACCATGCACTCAAGTTGTTTTCTCCGTAAGCTCAGAACATTCTTCAAAACAATTCCTGAAGATTGTGGTGAGGGATTGAATGAGCTTGATATTCTGATCAGGAAGAATCTGAACTGGAACCAAAACATTTTACCCAATTGGGGTATTGCCTCTTAAATTGAGAAAGGAAATTCAAATGGGACGGGAAACCCACTGTACAAGATGTGAATGCAGGATAAGTGAAGATGAAGAAAGATGGGCATTTGAGGAGCCATATTGTGATGACTGCTTTGGTACACAGTTTTCATATTGCGAAAGATGCGACACATTAATCCATACCGCAGATGGTAACTACATGCAGGACACTTGTTACTGTGATGAATGTTACGACAAAGATTTCTGTAGCGATGATGATGCCCCTGATAATCCGGTTATTCTACCTATGGACCGGGAGGAAATAGTAAACCTGTGCAGAGAATGGTTAAGTGGAAAGAGCAAGAAGAAGAGACATCCACTTAGAATAAATCGTAATCATTTTGAACTGGATAAAATCATGGAAAGAGTTGGGAGAGTTTCAAGACCGGTTTATGTTTATGGTTTGCTGGATAGAACTCAATACGAATTCTGCATTTCACCAGACCTCAGAGAGGAAGTTAATGAATTCCTTATCCTGAATGGAATTTATTGGAAGTACTTCGAAATAGAAGGTTTCCGCCGACTCGGATTCTGTAAGAGGTTAAGGTACAGAGAATTCGAAAGTGTTGTAAAACTTCTCAAATACCTCTGTAAAGCCCGTAAAAAAGTCCTCGCCTAAAAATCAATTACAATTCAATTTAAGAAAGGATCCACATTATGTGTGGTATCATGGGATACTATTGCTTTGGTGATAAAAGACCAAACAAAGAGAAAATCACAACAATGTTTGCCTTATTAGAGTCCCGAGGGAGAGATTCCGCCGGGTTTGCTTTTATAAGAAATGGAAAACTGGTGGTAAACAAAGAAGCGATCAGATCATCGCAATTCGTCAACAAACCTGCATGGAAGAATCTGGAATTGCCCGGAATTCTGATTGCTCACACCAGAGCTAAAACACAAGGCACAGAAAAGAACAACAAAAACAACCACCCTCTGTTCAATCCCTCAGGTTTGTGCATCGTTCATAACGGCATGATCTGGAATGACAGGGAAATCTTCGCCAAAACAAAGAGAGATGCAGAGGTTGACAGTCTGGCTATTCTTGAAGTTCTCTCAAGGAAAAAAGACGGTGATCGGATAAAAAGAGTCTTTGAGAAGCTTCATGGCTCATTTGCCTTTGCTGCAATTGATACAACGACTCCTGACAGCCTGATTCTCGTAAAGAAGGATAACCCGATTGATCTTTATTATTCCGAATATGAAGACATTCTCTACTTCTGTAGTGAAAGAGAGATCATGCAAGAGGCACTTATGATTTCCACCAGTAAAAAGCGTGGATTCTCTTTGGGTGAAATGGGCTTCCATTTCTTCCAAATGAAGAATAACAGATGCCTTATTATCAATCGGTATGGAGTAGAGAGTTATCAGGACTATGAATCCTCATTACGAAGACAACGTATGGACGATGATGATTACTATGATTCCTTCTTTGGTGGTTACGGTAAAAAAAAAGAACGGTTTGAGGACTCAGTAGTATTACAATGTCCTTATTGTCTTGAGTTCACCCGGTATGATCCTGGGTATCTATCAAACAAATGTGAACACTGTGGAATAGCAATAGTCATGGAGGAGAATGAGTATGTATAGTCCAAAGGTTAAAGAAGAGCTCGTGATTAAGCTATACCGTCACAAACAAAACTATCCTGTAAATAAACCGATGACATGGTTTGTTAATGAGGCAGTACAGGACTATTTACAAAAGAATGGAGGGTCAAATGCTACCTGTGAAAGAATGGTACTGGGACCCCAAAAGAGAAGAACAAATTCAAATAACAGACCAATTAAATCACACCGAGGAGGTTAAAATGGGTTGGGAAAGATTGATTACAACAATTTGTGTCATTGTTGCAGAAGAAGCAATCAGGCAGTTTATCTCAAAAGATGAGGACTAACTATGGTAAATGAAGGTCATCAATTTATGGAAGACCTGCTTAATGAGATTGAGGAGAAAGAGGTTGAGCAGACTAATGCCCACTTCGATCTCCTTCTCATAGAGATAAAAAATCTTGAAGATGAGATTACAAAGAACTTTGAGCAGGCAGATAAAGAGGTTCAGCTAATTAAAGATTGGGCACTCAGCAGAAATTCCAAATTGCACGATAGGGTGGAAAGGATCGAAAGGGTTCTTGAAAGGTTCATAAGAGAATCAAAAGAGAAAACAATCGATCTGCCAAACGGAATCCTTAAAATGCACAAAAAACCTGATAAGGTTGAAATAGAAAATCTGGAGTTATTCCTTCAACACGCAAAAACAGAAATGTTGACAAAAGTGCCGGAGAGCTACAAACCGGATATGGCTAAAATCAAACAGTATGTTGCCGGCCACATGACACCTCCAAAAGGGGTAAAAGTCACAAAAGGGCAACCTGCATTTACTTACAAATTAAGAAAGGATAACGAGGATGTCAGAACAGAGACGGAAATTGGAACTGAATCTGAACGAGCCTGTGAAGATTGAATTGTTGTTTGATACCCCAATGGTTGGTCAGTCACAATTCGGCGAATTTTATCTATATGCGGTTAAGAACGGAGACGGAACAACCGAATATTCATACTTTGCACCTGAAGATGTTCACGCAACACTCAAAGAACATAAAAAGGGAGCAAGGTTTACGATTACGAAGCTCGCTGAGCAGAAGGGGAGCAAAATCATAACAAAATATGATGTTGTCCCTTTACAATCTGCATCACCCGAATCGGCTCCACAACAGGAAGAGACAAAGCAGGAGGAGAGAATCCAGCCTGTTAAGGATGCACCAGTTGCAGAAGATAAATACTTTGCAATAATGCTCAATTCATGTCGAGATGCAATGAAAATACAATCTGAGCTGGGAGGTATGCTCGATGCAAAGTCCCTGGCAGTGACATTATTCATAGCACGATCAAAATAGAAAGGATAAAGCTTGTGAACACAAATGTTGAAAACAAACTTGTACAGTTTCTATTCAAGGTCGAGAAGCGAGAAGTCTATTATCAGGGTGAAGATGGGTTCCCTTTGCTCTCTTCTGAATATCAGAGTATCATAAAGGCGGAAGACAACTCGTTGATCTCTGTTATGTCAGACTCTTACCGGCTGGTAAGGAATGAAGAGGTGGTGATCCCGATTATGGAGCAGCTTCACAATCTTGATTCAAGATGGTACATTGATGATAGTCATTCATATGTGACAGATTCGAGAATGCGATTGCAAGTCACATTCCCAGATCTGACATTCCACGATGGCAGGAGCGATATAGCCTTGAGTCTTTTCCTGCACAACAGTTATGATGGAAGCGAAGGTGTAAGACTCTTCTGGGGTGCCATAAGAGGAATTTGCAGCAATGGTATGATATTCGGTAAAGTTCTTGCCAAGTATTATGCTCGCCACACCTCCGGAATAATGATTGGGAACATCAAAGAACAGGTCGAGTTAACATATCAGCAGATTCCGGTAATTCAAAAAAGAATACAGATTCTGCAAAATATTGAGGTACCAAAGACTCTCATTGAATCAGTAGATAAAAAGCTCGGGAAGACCATCTCCAAGTTCATCGAAGAACAACCGAAGCCTGAGAATCAGTGGGTGCTTTACAACTACCTCACCTATTATATCTCTCACCTTATAGACAAAAGGCTGAGGGGAGGTTACCAGATACAGGTCAGTAAGTTGTTTAATCTGTAACATCTTTTCGAAGGATACCAATAGGAATAGCAATAAGTGCGTGGCAAGTGAATTATCATGAGCCACGCAGCCCTTTTTTGGTGTTTTAAAAGATATGCGTTACAGCCCTTTTAAGGCTAGATATTTAAATAAGCATAGCTAAGGTATGCCTCAATTTAAGAATAAAATAAGGAAATGGAAACATGATAAGTACCGAAAAATGTAAAATTCAGGAATTCGAGCATAAAAATGAAAACTTTTAAAGTTGGTCAGATAGTTCGATTTCACACGCCTTTTCCCGACGAAAATCCGAATCAGATGTATGTTATCGTTGAAATTGCAGATGATGAGACTGCTAATCGTGCGGCTATTAAACCATTGAATTTTAATTTTCAATTTCCTCCAGTCTTAACGGTAAAGAGTTCCGATTTGGAAGAAGTCAGAGTAACAGCAATCGAAATGATTGGTGAGACAGTCACCTTAAAAAAGAATGATGGCAGTGAGGTGAACGGAAGGGTAATATCAGTCAAGGACAAGGAAATATTTCTTGAAATGTCCATGAATGAGCAAGAAGTAGTTACCAACTGCCAATTAACGATAGTTGACCAAGCAGGAATGACACACGAAGGTTTTTATGTGTTCAAAGCCTGATAATCAATGATTGAACGCAGGTCAGCAAATTGTTCAATCTGTAGTGTATATTTATAAAAGGGTACCGATGGGAGTCGGATTAAATGCGGACCGGGCGTTTGCTACGCCATAGTTTGTGACACGCAGCCCTTTTACAAGTCAGCTGTGATTTTTTTATCAGAAGTCTTTCGTTATTGTAAGCGAAACTCTTAAAATGGCAGCTTTTATAAGATTTAATCAGGTGATATTAGATTCTGATAATATTGTATTACTTACTCTTCATTTAAAGTTCAGAATATTTTTTAGATTCACAATCATTTTATATTTTAGCCAAATCATTAATCATTTCTTTTACGGGCAGAATATGGGAAAAATCGTTAATAATTATGAATTATTGGAGCAATTGGGTCAGGGTGGAATGGGCGTGGTGTATAAAGCTCGGCACATCCATTTTGATGAAATCTATGCCGTAAAAAGACTGTGGGAACAGTTCAATGCCAATGAAATGGTGCTGAGTCTGTTTCTTAACGAGGCAAAGATTCTTCGAAAACTGAATCATAAAAATATTGTTCAAGTTACAGATGTTTTTACTCTGGAGAATCAAAATTATATTGTTATGGAATATATCAAGGGTAGGTCTCTTGACGAAATTATTAAAAAAGAGGTTGGCCCCATCCGCAGGGAGAGAGCGATTAATCTGTTCAAACAGATGTTAGAGGGGATAGCATACATTCATAGCCAACCCACCCCTATAATTCATCGTGATATAAAACCCCTCAATCTCCTTGTTACCGAAGATGATACAGTAAAAATCACAGATTTTGGAATAGCTAAAGTCCTTGATGCCGGACAAAACGCAAGTACCGTAGTCAAGGGTACTCCTGTATATATGAGTCCGGAACAGATAATCAATCCAAAATCTGTGGATATCAGAACTGATGTTTACAGCCTAGGAATGACATTTTACGAGATGCTCTGTGGGAGAACTCCTTTTTCCGGAGATACCACCACAACTCCCACAGCCGTTTATGCTGCAATAATAAATAGTGAAGTTCCTCCCCCAACTCATTTCTACCCGGGGATTACGGATGCGTTGTCAGATTTTGTGATGAAAGCGATCCACAAAGACAGAGACCAACGGTTCACAAATGTGAATGAAATGCTTGGGGAGTTGGAGAAATTAGAAAGAAGCGGAGAAACCACTTCGCAAGGAGTACTGGCTGATATTCAACCTACCACAAACGAAAAGTCTAGTTTTCAGGCAATTCAGGAACTGATACCGCCAGAAGCAAATAGAATTCAATCGAAAGAACCAAAAGAAGAAACAGGCGATCCAGCGGTTTTAAACTTGCATATGCGCGAACTGGTCGACAATCCAATACATGGCTCAAAGGTAGTAATTCCAGTAAAAAGGAGGAATATTACTTGGAAATGGGTGGCGGGTATTGTTGTTCTGGTTGGGTTAATATTTGTAATATCATTGCCGAGCGAGTTAACACCCAACGAAGAGATGGTTTTGGTACAAGGTGGCGAATTTATGATGGGGAGCAATGATGGTGATTCTGATGAGGCGCCAAAGCATCAGGTAACGGTAAGCAGTTTTATGATGGGAAAGTATGAGGTGACACAGGAATTGTGGGAGAGCATTATGGGAATTAATCCATCAAGTTTCCAAGGAAGCAAAAAGCCGGTCGAACAAGTCAGTTGGTCTGACGCAGTTGAATTTTGTAATAGGTTAAGTGAAAAGGAAAGATTAAAGAAGGTATATTCTAGGATTGGAAGTGATGTAACCTGTGATTTCACATTAAATGGCTACAGACTACCAACAGAAGCTGAATGGGAATATGCGGCAAGGGGAGGTAACAAAAGCAAAGGTTATAAATTTAGTGGGAGCAATAACATAGCTGAAGTCGCCTTGTTTCAAAACGACTTAGGCCGGACTACCTATTTTGTAGGTACAATGCAATCGAATGAATTAGGCATATATGACATGACTGGAAATGTATTGGAGTGGTGCTGGGATTGGAAGGGAGATTACAGTTCAAGTAGTCAGACAGACCCAAGAGGCCCAATTTCAGGCATCAATCATGTGTTTCGAGGGGGCAGTTCTTTCAGTTCTGCTGAGCGTTGTCGAGTTACCTGTCGAGGTAATTATTCCGATTACAGGATCGGTGCTATTGGTCTCCGTTTAGTTAGAACCGTAAAATAGGCCATGGTGTGATGTTTGCAAAGGAGACATACTACATCACACAATTTTCAATTATCAATAATAATAATAGAGGTACAAAATGAAAAGTAAAATACTCATTAGCATTTATGTTGTTTCACTGTTGGTAATATTTAGCGGTTGTTCCAAAGAACCAGGTTCAGTAATTAAAGATTTTTATGGAGCAAAAACATGGGAGGAAAAAAAGTCTTTTATTTTGGATTCAGATGGTCTCAAAGCAAGCGATGTTTATTATGAAGAAGCAGAATACAGTGTTAATGAAATTCTTTTTGAGAAAAAAATTGACGAAAATACATCAATATATAAAGTCACAAAAATGAGGAAATTATCCGGGAAAGAGGAAAAACAAGTTGGACAGTTTCTCATCACAAAGGTTGGAGACAAAGAAAAGATCGACATTAAGACAATGTTTGCATTTAATAAAATGGGACTTCTTCAATTTTGTCAATCGAAGCCGTCTGAACCTAAGGAATTTTGGGTTGAAGTACGTTTTGAAGAAAAATACGATCACAACGGTGTCACCTCTGATCTTCTGAAATTGTATGATGGAAGAGGTATAGGCACAATTTGGATATTTATCCCATCAGAAGGACTGTCAGACGACATCGCAAAGCTCAAAGAACTTGCAATTAAAAATAATGAAGGGCTAGCATTGGTTCAAATTTCTCAGAACCCAGAGGTCTATTTTAGTGACTTTTACATATTAAAGCAGGAAGGTCTTAAATTTGTAAAGCTGAACCCTTTAAATGATAATTGATTTAATATAAAGTGTAATCAAAACTCATTTTCCAATTTACTTTCTTGAGTGATTTTGTATTGTAGCCACTAAAACAAATTGGCGAATGAGGATTTTCTATTTGAGGGATGTCTGTTCACTAGTTCCGACATCCCTCTCCTTTCATTTTTTATGTTAAATTCTTCGAATGGGACATTAAAAAAAAAGTTGTTTCACATATCATCCATTACTGAATTAAGGATTAGCCTCAAACGGTACACTTTATTCTCATTTTTTGGCGGTACATCGTAACCGATATTGTTTTTGGGCTGGTTCAACAAGCATCGAAACATTGATATTTCCGTACCTCATTGAGGCTGATGTTTCAGTTTGGCTAATCAACTTAAGATCGTTTTCCTTAAACCTTTTCACAAAATGCTTCAATGTTTGCTGAGCTCCTGCTTTATCCAAGGTTATCACAACAAGACCCGCTGCCACCACACGATTTCCTCGAAACATAAAATTTATCGAAGTTCCCTTTTCAAAGTTAAAATAGTGATAGATATCGCTCTTTCGATCGAACACATCTGGTTCGCCGAACGCTACCTCGACATCATTTTTACTATCCCCAACAAAAGTGTAGAACCATTGAGCATGTATTAGCGAAGAAAGAAACAGGAATAATAAAATAAGTCTCATTTTCATCTCTCCTTATTTACTGATTAACAAATACTATTCAAAACTAAGAAATCACATGGAAAAATGGAATTTTTTTCTTTCCGGAATTCAATAGGACTGATAGCCAAGAAGTAGCCATTCCAATCATTGCACTGATTGCAATAGGTAAATTCTAAGTTAAGCTTATTAGAGTTGCAGAAAAATTCCCAACAAAAAATATCGGGCTTGTTAACCGGGGGTGGGTAAAAAAAGAGCAGGGTACCTGTCGCGAGATTTTTAGCTGGGTCCCCTTTGCCGGGGGTAGGGTATGGAACCTTAATAGTTGTCGCGAGGTTTGGGTGTCTTGTTAAGAAATAACCACATTCTGAACATGTTTGTTTCGGTCTATTTTCTTTCTTATTAGCTTGTTTTATCAAGAATTGAGTATGTTTTAATCTTGTCTTCGTAGCATGTTATCTAGATGAAATTTGAATGTTTGCGAAGGGAGTAAGGTAGATCAGTGGGGCTTCTTGTTATTTATTTGTTCTTTGGTGACGAGCAGGCACCCAGCTTATTTTATTTGAATTTACCTAGAGTGACTGTGGTGACTGTCCACTTCAGTAAACTTTTATTTTATATTATTTACCCTATTTATTTCCTACTTATGGGCAGTTTACTCTTCTTTTTATTTCTAATCCATTTTTAATATTTTGAACAGACACAACAGACACTTTAGTATTATTGATTGTTTTATGCTGTTTTCGCATAAAAAAGTGTCTGTCCATCACTTGTTGAACAGACACTCCAAGAGACAGTACAGTCACCTAGTGACCGTAAATGGTGATTGTTCTTGCATATTCTGACTGTTAATGTGACTGTTCTTTGAATCACCAACAGACACTTTTTCAATTGTTTGTTTAATCCATTTCTCACCAAGTTTATAAGAATAAGGTCTTTCCCCATCAATTTGCTGATGTCGTCCAGCCTTTTCATTTGCGATATAACCGTGTTTTTGTAAGTATTGAATTACCTTAATCTTACTAACTCTAGTGTAAAGATTTGTTAGTTAGCTAACTTATTTGTATATTTGTAGATGAGATATAGAAAAATAGAAATCAGCACAGAAGAGCGAGCAGAGCTGGAAAAAATACTGCGAACACAGA